>ERZ1026868.123-NODE-123-length-63508-cov-46.035727_pt1 | contig 63508 bp, 49 predicted proteins | sample MGYA00380164_ERZ1026868 | MGnify/ENA primary metagenome ERZ1026868 (study PRJEB33269, sample SAMEA4719800) | human gut metagenome | biome: human-associated habitat; feature: organic feature; material: feces | place: Cameroon | collected 2013-10 ...
GGAATAGCTCAGTTGGTAGAGCATAACCTTGCCATGGTTAGGGTCGCGAGTTCGAGCCTCGTTTCCCGCTCCAAATCAAGTGTTGTGGGTACACTTTAAACGCCACTTGGAATGCGGGAATAGCTCAGTTGGTAGAGCATAACCTTGCCATGGTTAGGGTCGCGAGTTCGAACCTCGTTTCCCGCTCCAAATGAAGGGAAGAATAGCTTAAGGCTGTTCTTTTTTTTTGACCCCTAAGATCTCGTTTTAGTTCTTACACGAGATTAGTCAGAAACAGTTAATCCATATCATCATCTAAAGTAGCTTTCTTAAGTTTTGTATTCTGAAGCACTACAGGATCAATTCCCATCATGTTAAATGAGGCTTCATGTCTTTTAAGGATATTTGTTGTAGGTATGATTACATCACCATGATGGATACATTCAAGCGTATCTAGATCTTTAAAAGTCATATACATTGAATTGTCTTTAAGCTTTACCTTTGATTTCTCAGGAGCAGTCTTATTCCACCCCTAAGATCTCGTTTTTGTTCTTACACGAGATTAGTCATAAACAGTTAATCCCATCTCATCATCTAAAGTAGCTTTCTTAAGTTTTGTATTCTGAAGTACGACAGGATCAATTCCCATCATATTAAATAAGGCTTCATGTCTTTTCAGAATATTAGTAGTAGGTATGATTACATCACCATGACTAATGCATTCAAGTGTATCGAGATCTTTAAAGGTCATATACATTGAATTGTCTTTAAGCTTTACCTTTGATTTCTCAGGAGCAGTCTTATTCCACTCTAAGGATTTTAGTTTTAAGCTGTTAAGAAACTCAGAAGATAGCAGACCAATAAACAGCTTGGCATTGAAGGTATGTTCAGTAGAGACATTTAAGGTATCAGCATCAACATGGTTCTTGAAATATCTGTACATGACTTCAAATTCATTTCTCTGACGATATCTTAAGAATATTTCCTCATACTCAAACTCTTGTGAGAATGCGTAATGAACAAACTCTCGGCTCAGTAAATTTCTTACTTAAAAAGTAACATATTATTTTACTTGTTCTTAAAGTAATAATATGTACTGAAAGATAACAGAAGCAATACAAAGATAGATGCAACAATTCAATCTGCGCATTCTGTTATGGTATTAGATTCTTTATATTCAATTATTGAATATCTGACACATACATATAAGACTGGAAGAAGAATAGCTAAAACATCTAAATCAAAGAATATCTGAAATGCTTTTTAGCTTTGGTTTTAAAATCATCATCAGGAAGGATCTCTTTAACGAGTTGCTCGATAGCCTTGTTTGTCTCTCTGTTTAAATGATCAAAGTTATCTCTGATGTAATTACTAATATCACTTTCTGTAAGTGGAGCTTCATTCTTACTAATTTTATATATCGAGGAAAGCTCTTTAGTAGCTATAGCTGTAAGAATATTTCTATAGCTTTGAGAATAAATGTATCCTCTTAAACGAGTTCTTTGTTCTGATAGTTTCATTTGTTTCTTCCAGAAGCAATCTCTTCAATTCGCTTTTCCATGAAGTCAGATAAAGAATTATCGATATTCTTATTAACTTGTGCACTCTTAATGTCAATAAAATCTTTTAAAGAGTCTATTGAGTGCCTATTTGCATAGTTACGAATTGAATCGCCTTGCATCCTGAACAAAATTAACTGGCAGATTCTTATACCACTTTTAATTTTAATTCTATTGTGACTTATGTTTCTGATTACAATAATTTTATTCTTCTGATAGGAAGGATTAATATATTGAGATATAGAAACATCCAAACCTACTGAACATAGACTATTTCTATTTACAATAATTCCATTGATGAAACTTGGTAGCTTGATGGTCTCGGCGGAGTGACCTCTAACAAAATCATTTGGTTCTAAAACATATCCATCTGTAATATCAATTGTTTTAAATTGATTTTCAATGAACTGTTTGTTATTGTCTAAAGTCAAATCTAATGTTTCATCTTGACTACATTCCCAATGGTCAACAGTTGATCCTAGAGTCAGGTCTATGCTGCCGGGTTGAATGTTATTTGGATCCAGAGGTGTTATTGACAGTTGCTTTTTTTCGATTAGATCAAATATTTCTTTATCATTTAAACTAGACATGACACACTCTTTTCACTATCACGTTTTTACCTTCAAGAATTGTATTGACGTTAATATACAATACATTTATTGAAATAACTAATGTCTAAGGATAACATCTTTGCCTTTATATCTTTATATATTAATACGTGAGTCTATTTTTATAGACAGTTGTCTAAATTTATCTGATTAATTGCTTTCTTACTATTGCACTATCTTTTCTTTTCAGATTTTAATTTATTGATAGCAGTATATTAAGACTTGAATAATATTTCTATGTGAAGTTTAGCCGTTCTGGTAATTTTACATATGTAAACGCCATACAGCCACCATACATTATAGCATTTATATGCTACTAGCTCTGCTACTAACTCTGCTAGTATCACCGATTTTTAACGATTATTTTATTGAAAATTAAGAAAAAATAGAAAGGATAATTAGCTGATTTTAGATATAAAAAAAGCACCTAAAAGGTGCTATGGCGGTGAGAACGGGATTCGAACCCGTGATACGCGTTAACGTATACACGCTTTCCAGGCGTGCTCCTTCAGCCACTCGGACATCTCACCAAAATTGACCGTATAATTTTACAGTATTATTAAGATATTGCAACTTTATATTGAGTAAAAATGAAATCTATATCTTAAAAGTACAACACCGGCTCTTACAACATCGCAAGATAGTAATTCTAGAGATTGACCATCGCAAGGTTTTTCTCCTTCTTTACCTTCATACTCAAAGATTGATTTAACGCCACTCAATCCATCTATGCCAGGGTAGAGCACAAGATAAAGTTCATCGATAAGACCTAGCTTTAAGAAAGATCCGTTTAAGATACCGCCTCCACATAGGAGAACATTCTTTATACCAAAATCAGAGTATAAACTTTTAAGCGCTTTTTTGATGTCATGACCATCTTTTCCTGCAAAGGTAAAAGAGATCTCCTTTTTTCTTAAAAACTCAAGATACTCTTCACTTGCGGTGTCTTCTCCTAAGACAACAAGCAGGGTACTACCCCAGATTTCGTTGTTCTCATAGGCTATAGATCCTTTTGAGTCAAACACTGCTGTCATTTCTGCGTTTTCTCTAATACCTAAAAATGGTTTAGGATCTTTAATCTTAGTGTGAGTGTCTGATTTAAAAGGAATACTGCAATGGTGATGTAAAATTGTTTCTTTTCCTAGAATTGATAATTCAGGATTTAATTTAGCTTTAGTCTCATAATATACATCAGGTTCACCTTCGCCATTGCTGTCATATAAAACAGACCATCTAGATTCGTCTAAGCGACCGTCGATAGAACTTTCCATGAGGCAAGTTACTTTTTGCTGTGTCATGTCCATAATAAATCCTCAATTCGTATTTATTACATTATAAATCACCTAAGTACTAGATAAAAAATGCCTTAACGTATAATCAAAATTTCTTTCTAATTCAGTCAGTAGACTACAAATTTGACAAATTATTTGTTGACAATATTACATCTCCTTAATATAATGCACTCCGTTCGGTGATTAGCGCAGCCCGGTAGCGCATCTGGTTTGGGACCAGAGGGTCGTAGGTTCGAACCCTACATCACCGACCATCTTAATTTCCATCCTTATTTTTTTAAATTGATACTTGGAATTTTCAGAGAGATTCGACCGTTCGATCTTTTAGCATTTCTTCCATTGGTCATGGTCACAAGATTTGACACAGCCTCAGGTAAGTATTTTGAAAGAATGTAGATAAAAAGTGCTGTAAAAATAATTACGGAGCATTCACTAGAGCCAACAGATGCTCCTGACTCTACAATTTCCTGAGATTTGTTTTTTAAATTTTTTAAAATCAGGCATCCTGAGTTTATAACCAGCAATGTAGTCATCAATTCAAGAGACATTGAGAGAATTGATTTAAAAAAGTTTATGGCAATGTATCTTGTGTAAGAAATAGCACCTAAGCCTAAAACAAAAACACCACAGATACACAGAATATGCGCACAGATAAACAGGGTAGTAAATTTGATTACTACCAAAAACATAATGAACATAAATACAAGTACCATGCATCGCAAGATGAAACCTGTTACTGCATTAAATAATCCTGCACTAATGTTCTGATTTAGATTAGATGCAATATTAAAAGTAAGATCTATAAGCTCCGAAGGTCCTGTATTAGAATTGGTGGTAACAGAGGTCAGTGAGTCGATTACAGAGTGACCTATGGCAGTGCCATTATCAAGTAAAAAGTAATAGAAGCCAGTTACTAACAAAAGTTTTACAAGATCACCCATAAGACTCTGCATATTACCATCTTTAAAGATACTCTTGATACCTAACATTACAATCGAGATTGGTACTAAGATCCAAAACAATCTGTTAGCAGCTTCCTTAATTGGAGTTGCAGCCTCTGATATATTGTCAATAAACAAGAGGGTAAGACTATTTAGAACACCGTCAGGTGAGAGGGTAAGATCTTTAACTTCTTGAGCTGGTGCACTTTTACATGTTAAAAGAAGCACTAAAAAAAGTAGGACATGTTTCATATAGTTACTCATAGTTCTTTAAGCTTGTATCAAGATGCGGAGACTCAACTGTTCCCGTGTCAGCGTAGTAAAGTTCGTCAGCTTTCTGCTTTAACTCTTCGTTTTGTTTTTGCATCTGATAGTTATGAGCTGTAATTCTAGCTAGATTTGAGACCTGTCCTGATAACGAACTTAAAGCTGTAACCTGAGTAGAATTAACCTTACTTAAAGTATCAATAGAGCTGTTAAGTCCTTTAGCATCTTGAGATTCACCACACATTTCATTTAATTTATCAATGCTTTCAATTAGAGCTTTTTGCGTATCTGAAGCACTCTTTTTAGTAAAGTCTGAGATTTCAAGGGATTCTTCATCCATCATTTCGTTTAACTTTTTAAAAGTGCAGCTTTTAGAACGTATACACTTTTCCCAAGCATCAGTTCTGATACTGTTTTTTGAAAATTCAGCAGCTGACTCAGTCTTTTTTGCAAAAGCGTAACTTGCTTCTAATAGCATCAATGAGTTTTGATTAAGATCCTTTACTTTTGCCCAGGTCTCTTTATGTTGATATTCGTAGTTATCCTGCTCTCTTACATTGTCATGCTTGATATAGTTTTCAAGCTTGTCCGATTTTGTTTTGTTCTCATTAGACCAAGAACGTAATACGGCGAGGGTACTGTTCATTTGCTGAATTAGCTCTTGACCTTGACTGTAGGTCATGGCTTTTTCCTCAGCGTTTACGGTTAAACTTGTGAATATCAGCATGCTAGTTAATAAGAGTCTTAATATCATGAAAAGTCTATCTTTTAAAATGAACATTAGCTATTGCTCCATAAGGTGATTTAAAGAAAATGTCTTGAGTAATGGCAACAGTAAAGGCGTAACCAGGTTCTACAGATAGGGTAGGAGAAAGGTTGATGTTTCTTTCAATGATCTTAGCTAGAGCTTGTGAAACATTTGAACTGCCTTGAGCTTTAAATCCAGCGATAGTACGCTGATGACCTCCAGCTAAATTGTAGGTATCCTCATAATGATCTGCTGTGGTACTTATACTAGACAGTAGTAACGAGTTAGCAATGATCTTAAAGTAGTGGTTGTCTACTTGAGCATCAAAGCCAGCATAGCCGTTAGTTGATTGACCAGGCATAGATCCTAAGTTTATTGACTGTCCATTAGGAAAAATTATTCTGTTAAATCCAATAAAGAGCCTTTCTGTACCAAAGGCTGCACCTGATGCGTATTGACCTACAAGTTTTGAACCTCGAGGTATAAGAAGATATTTAGCTCTAATTGAGTCATGCACATCTCGAGAGATCTGTGCTGTAATTTGTCCTGGCAACTCTGAGTTAATACCATTGAGTAATGTAGCGTGAATAACACTGCCTTGCATCAGCGCAAAAGGAGTCTTAGGATTTTTAACTTCACTTTTTAAAACATAGTTGTTTCTTTTTAACTTATCATAGCTCTCAAGTGTGTTTTCATTAGGCTTATCTTGAGAATTAGAGGCACTAGGACCATCTAAAGAGTTCAATTTTGGTTGTGTAAAAGATGGTGTAGCATTATTACCGTTTTGGTTGTCAATTTTGTCTAATAAAGAGTTGCCCAAACCATGATGTTTTAACTCAAGATTTACTTTGCTAGAGGCCTTTAAAGCCTGTTCGTAGTATTCTGAATTAGTTTTGCTCTTTTTATTTTGCGTAACTTCATCTTCTTTTGGGGCTCCATCGAAATCTTCAAAAGAAACTGTTCTTGTCACAAATTTGTTTTTATCAGGACTGTTATCATCCTCTTTATAAGAACGGTCTGTAAGAGCATGTCTTTCCTGGTATTTTACATAGTCTTTAGCAAAATCTTCATCATCTAAAGTTTTAGCTGATACATCATTTAAAATTTGTTTACGGTTTTTGGAAGCATTGCTGACCATGTCTTTGTGTAAGTTTTCATCTTTAGCTTCAAAAACGCCAAGCTTGTCAGCCTTTGAGATATTAGCCTGTAGTGACTGGACTGACGCACCATTTTGCTTTTCTTTTATTTCGTTTAATTTATCCTGCTCTTTTAAACTAAAAAGTACAGTAAAAAAGATAGTCACAGCGATAAAACCACCAATTAAAAAGAAGATAGGCTTTTTTGTTAAAGGACCTTGTTTTAAGATAGAGTAAGACATCTTTTCACCTATGATTCTAGTCTTACCACTTCAGCACTTTGTTTTTCTTCACCATTCTTTGAGATAAGTCTCAGATGGGAGTAGATCCCGTCTACAACAAAAGTATTGTCAAAGTAAGTAAAGTTAATGGTGTTAGTTTTATCCTCTCCGAAGAATAAAAAACTCTCTGAGCTGATTTCTTGTAGCACCGGTAAATAGCTTGAATTTATGGGATTGTTCATCACAATAAAGGTTCTTTTTCCATCGTCGTAGACATTTTGCGGAATGATCTTTGAGTCACCATCAACAGAGTAGTTGTAGTTTCGCCTTTGTGTACTGTCATTGTAGGTTGCAGCAACATTAAGCGCTAGTCGTGAGTTTCCTTCATATGAAACATTTTGCACAGAAGAATGGTTCTTAAGACTTGAATTAGTCTCTGAGTAATCATTATGATCCTCATTTGAGTCATAGTTACTTGTGTACTGTAAATATGAATCGTCCCCATAATGCTTTTTTGATGGTAACTTTAAGCTATTAGGGTATGAAAATACTACAGCTGGCATAAAATCAGCTTCAGTTGATTTTAGACGAATGTGATAGGTTCTTCTGTCTGTGGTTATGAGCATTGAGGTTTTAAGACCAGCTTCTAAAGGCTTTACAATTAGGTGTTCTACACTGTCATTTGCTGATCCTGAAATGGCACTTTCAATATTCCATCGAACAGAATCTCCTAATTGAACAGATAAAATGCTCTCTCCTTTTTCAAAGGCAAGATCAGTTAATTCTAATAAAGCGCAGACGACAGTAGGTATTCCAGATCCGTAAGCAAAGGTAACTAATCCTGCTTTATAGGCAGTACCAGCCACCTGTTTTGCATCTAATAAGTCAAGTTTTGAAAGAGTTTTTAAATCTCTGTCATCTAAGTCAACATTGTCAGCAAAGGCACTGTAACTTGAGCAGAAAAGGCATGACAAAATAACAGACAATAGAGATAACCTTTCTAATTTAATAAGGACACTCATTTTCATGATGCTACCTCAATGATTTTGTTGACATTAAACTCGTTTACAAACAGACCTAGAGGATTGAGTCTTACATCCTCAAGATTGTCATAAGCGACATTCAGTCTTTTGTAACTTACAAAAGCTTTGTATCTTTCTGTTAAGGTTTGCTCTTTTTTTTTGGTAATAAGTTTGAAAGTGACCTCAAAAGTGTTGTCTGACAGTGACACTACAGATTCGATTGCGGTGTTTCGTAATGCGGTAGCATAAGACATAACATTTGCTTTGGTGTAAAAGTTATCTATAAATACAGATGCTACGCTGCCTAATGAAGTTTTTGCATAGATCTCATTGATAAATCGCCTTTGCAAAGCTTTATCCTCACTTACAGCGTACAATCTATCAACGTACTCACAGACGAAAGAAGCCTTTACTTTTGAATTTAAACTGTCCTGATTAGGATTTTCTAAAAAAAGCACTGAGCCTTGCTTATCTACAGTCACTACATAAGGTCGAAACTGAGTTTTACCACTTAAATCAATGCAGTAGGCAAGTGAGATAAAGCCTAAAGCCATTCCTAATAGCCCCATAAAGGCAGGTACTAGTTCTGTACGCAGTGCTTTTATTGCAAGATCTGTAAATTTCATGCCGGTGGCAATTTTTGCCTGCTTCTTATTTTTCTTTTCCTTATAAATGGTAGGCAAATTCTTCTTGATATCGTTCATACATTTCATCCACATAAGCTTTGTCGTTTTCTGAGAGTGATAAAAGTTTCAGTTCAGTATCAGAGAGTGCTAAAGAAAAAGGCATAAAGTTAATGTCTTTATGTAAAAACAAAGTATGCTTTGGTTTTGCCTTACAGATAGCATCAATTTGACTGTCGCACAGCGAGAGTTTTTTATAGAATCCTTTTAAAGTTTCAGTGTTGGCATCTTTATTAGGTAGAAAAATTCTGGTTTTAATGCAGTCTAAAAAATCACCAATGTTAGAAGCCTTAGACAGATCGTTAATTGATTGTGTGGCTAATACAATTGCGACATTGTGTTTTCTAAAGGTTTTAATCCAGGTGATAAGTTGCTTTGAGAACTCTTCATTAGCAAGCATCATCCAGGCCTCATCAATGATAATGGCGCCACACGTACCATTCATAACGCTCTGATTGATGAGTTTAAAAATGCACTGCAACGTTGGGTATAAAAAGTCATCACCCTTTTCAAAAAACTGTCCGCATTCGAAAACAGTAAGATCAGATTCAAAAGAAGGATCAGAGTCTCCATCTAAAATTGAGTTTTCAATGACACTGTTAGTAAAAGCAGATAAGGCTGTTTTGAGCTCTTTTCTAGGAAGCAGTGTGCACATCGTACTTAAAGTTCGTTCGTGTTTATCAAAGTCTGCTAAAAGATTAAGTGCATCACGAAGATCATCCTTTAATTTAAGATCGGTCTCATAGCCCTGCGAGATAAAAAGTTTTTCTAAAAACTCTAAGGCACTAGCCTTATCATTAGGAGTATCAATTTTAGCTAAAGGGCAAAAGCGGATGCCTTTACCATTTTCTAATTTTATATGGTTACCATTTAAAGCTTTTGTCAGTCCGTAAAAAGAGTTGCCTTTGTCAAAGACAAAGATCTTCATCTGGTCATATTTTAAAAATGAAGGAATAAGACTTCCCAAGAACACAGATTTACCGCTACCTGGAGGACCTACTACCAGAGCATTGGCAAGATCAGTGTCATGCAGGTTTAAGTGAGCATATAAACCTTCTAAAGTTCTTACAGTCATTAAAGAAGGTTTATTCTTACCATATCTGAAATTAGGAGAAACACTCTGTCCTGTATAGACCTGATTTAATGGTAAGAGATCGGTGAGCACTGTATTAGGCAGCAGAGCGCGCCTAACATTTTCAAGGCTATGTCCTGGTAATGAGCCTAAGTAAGCTTCAGTTGCGTTTACAGTTTCAATTCTTGCGCCAAAGCCAGATGCTTCAATACTTTGCACACACTTTAAGGCCTGCTTTTCTAAAATCTTAGGATCGGTGCCTGAAAAGATGATATTGGCACAGTATGAGCCAAAGCTTAAAGAATTTTGGACCAGGTTCTTTTTAGCATCACTAATATCATTTAACTGTTCTACAGCGTCCTGATTTTCGTTGTCTGATTTAGAGTTTAAAAACTGCTCAATAAAGCCGTGTTTTTTCTGCGCCCATAAACGACGGTTCTTTTCTAAAAGTACCTGCGAGGTAAAACTGTCATAGCTTATAAAACGTGTCGAAAATCGATAATCAAAGTCTAGAGCACAGAGTCTGTAAAGAATATTAAAATCAGATTCTATAGGCAGTCCTTCAATTGCAACTACGACAATATATCTGTCTGATAACTTTGGAGATGAGCCTGAGGTAAAGTCATCTGATGACAATAAAGAGTCAAGATAGTAATCAGATTTTGGAATGTGTAAAGATAGCTTTTTACCGCTAATACAATACTTTAAAAAGTTAACTGTTTCATGAGATCTGAGCTTTGAGTAATTGCTATTATCAAGAGCATTTTCTTTTGCAGCTAACTTTTTATTATCTAAAAAAGTGCATTCTTCAAGCTTTAATGTGTTCTCAAGAGAGTTTTTAATCGCCTCAACGCTTTTTGAAAAATCTATAATGACACTGTTAATCTTGTCATCAGCAATAGTTACACTGTCTTTAGATAAATCATCTTCATCAAAGATGCTAGCGATATTACGCAGACTACCTAATGAGTGAGATAAAGATGTTATGGTAAGGTAACAGTCTTGTGTGTAGGTATCATTGGTCTTAAAAAACTCTTTTCTTTTTAAATAGAGTTTTTTAGCCTTATCGTTTCCTTTATATTCACAATCTTCAATATCATTTACTTTCTGTCTTATAAAGTCGACATTTAAGATGAAATTACCACCTAACTTTCTGATGGCATTGGCAGTTAATTCCTGAGTGCGACAAATAAGTGCACTGTCAGCATAACTTAAATCATTAGCTTTTACTCTAAAGGTCTTAAGAAGACCTCCATTCTTTAAAATGATGGTGTTCTGAGGACCTAAAAGAGCGTAATCTAAAAGATCTGTAAAACCAGGATGGTTTGAGGCGCACTTGTACTGCTTCCACAGCCTTTTAGCTAGCATAATCAAAATGAGTATGCTCAAAAGCGCAAGTGACAGTGATAAAGATGAAAAAAGAGCTTTTATCATAATAAGTTAGATAGTTTTCTAATTTTGCTGTAGTAATTATTTAGAATGTTCTTAAAAGGCTGATTGAGTAGCCATTTTTACTGTTATTTATTTTTTCTTACACTCTGTCTTGAGTAATAAGTTTTTTGTGCCAAATAATAAGGCTTATAACGAATGTTCTTTAAGTAAACTTTTCTTAAATACAAATCGTCTTTTGCCATTTTTAAGAGGCACAAATACAGCACTATAAAAACAAGTAAAAGCACTACGGTTGCAACTAAGGAAAAACTAAAAATGCTGCCTACAATGGTTATAAATACAAGCAGCATACACAGTTCTCTGTCACAGCCTAAAAAACTCTGTTTACGCAATACAGATTGATAAATAGGATGTTTTACTCCAGACACGCTTTCTCCTTTAATCTTTGACTATGCATACCTGTAAGCAATTTACCTGCAACCTATTTAGCAAGCTTCTATAAGTGCTTCGTTTTTATGAAAAGAAAAACTAAAATTACTTTCAAGCGTGTTGATGTTTACATCGTTAAAGGTGTCCATGATATGTGAGGTTCTATTGACTTTAGGACTGTCAATTAAAGTTGATGAAGGAGACGAGGTGTCATGAACAAAAGCTTGAAGCTTTGAATTTAGATTTTGCTCATTAAAATGAGTTATTCTGTCTGACAGAGGTTTTTCTTGAGATTTAATTTCTTTATCATTTAAAGCTATTTCATTAGAGACTGGAGCTATCTCTACAGTGGCACCGTTAAATAAAGATGACATTAAGGTGTTTGCTCCTACAAGCAGTGTCATTACCATCACAAGATAAACAATACTGCGCATAAAACGACCCATTTCACCACCTGTAAAAATCAAGGTGGCGCCACAGGACACAATACCAATTAAGGATACAGAAAATGCCACAGGACCAGTTAAAGACTTCTGTATGGTCTTAAGCCAGGTCTCATAAGGTAATACGCTGCTGCCAGATGCTGTATCTGCTGCAAGAGCATCTTTAAAGACTGAAGTTAAGACAATCAAAGCTACAAGTTTTAATAAAGTGTTTTTCATTTATTTTCTCCTAGGAATTTATAAGTGAATTTGCCTTGTTCTAAACCAGTGACAAGGGCGATACTGGATACGTGTCTTAAAGGTTCTCTTTTTAAAATAATGATGGCATTGACAGCTAGAGCTATCATGCTGTCAATATTGTCAGGAGCGGACGGGTTACGGCTTATAAGCAGTTTTAATCTTTCAAGACACTGCAAAACAGAACCAGCATGAATTGAGGCAAGACCTCCTGAATGACCGGTAGATAGTGCATCTATAAGATCAAGGGCTTCTTCAGCTCTTACCTCACCTACTACAATTCTGTCTGGACTTAGCCTTAAGGTTGCTTTAACTAAGGTACTAATAGAAGTATTAGGACCTGATACTAAATTTACCGCATTGTCATTTTCGATTTTAAGTTCAGGAGTGTCTTCAATGCAGACTATTCTTGAGAAAGGTTCAAATAAAGCAATCCTCTTTAACATCGAATTGATAAAACTGGTTTTGCCACATCCTGTCTGACCACAAACTAAGATGTTTTTTCTCTCTTTTATCAGAGAATCTAATATGGTTAACTGTTCTTTGGAGATAAAGTTTTGTGATACTAAATGCTCAAAGTTCAAAGAGAGCGCGTGTAATGATCTTAGGCAAAAGCATGGATACTTACACAATGGTGGTAGCAAAGCTGAGAATCTAGCATTGATGCAAGAAATTTCAGTTTCGACGATAGGGCAGTTAACGTTAATATCAATTTTGCTCATAGAGGCAACAGTTCTGATTAGGATCTGTGCCTTTGAAGGAGATATGTCACAATATTTAATATTCTCCCCATCTGAATAGCGCACATAGAGCGCGCTGTCTGGATTAAGCATGATTTCGTCGACAGCACCTTCAATTAATGAGCCTACTAATTCATCAGATAACAGTTCTGACAAAGTCATCACGGTTCTGTCAAAATCTAAAAGCTCGTTTTTAGAGGTACTGCTCATATGAAAAGTCTTTTCCTAAGTAAAATACTCTGCTTTCATGAATTAAAAATTCAACTACTCACCATGGCGCAAGATTATCCATGAAGATTTTTTTAGACGAGTTTTTTACTGATACAAACTGTAAGTAAAATTGTCTATTTATTTGAAATTAAATAAAAATAATAATTTAAAAAAGATTTGAAAAAGACTTGAATATTTACAGATACTAAATTTTTCTTGGTGATTTTTCGTGCGATGTAACGAGGAAAAACTGTAAAGCCTAAAGTGAATGGACACAAAGAGACCAATCTTTTTGAATAAATTAAAGCTAGTAGAACTTCTTTTTAAAAATTAGGTTGAGACAAGAAAGCCCTGTAATCAAAGCTTACTTGTGTAATCTTAGATTAAGTCAAAGTTGTCACGAGCAAAGACTGAAATATATTCAAGAAGAGCATCTGCTGTGATAGTTATACCTCCTTCATAGACAGCACCTGCATTGGTATCTCTCCATGTAGCTCCTTTTGGAAAATAAACTTAAAGAGATGATTTGCCTTTTTCATATTCCATATCTTAAAGTTCATCAATCATTGCTTTTGAATTTTGGAAGTAGCCGTTTTCAAAAGACCAATCTCCTTGCTTTTTACAATAGAAAAAGTCGATGACAATGACATCTAATGGAAGCTTTTTGTACTCATGAGCAACCTCAAGCACTTGATCTTGAGTAACATAGCGTAATTTACTTTGCTAAAAGCCCATTGCTTCCTCAGGCATCATCGGTTCTCTGCCTGTAAACTCGGTATATCTTTTTTGTTGCTTTACATACTAAAAAAGTCGTCACAATTCATGTTTAGAGTATAGCTTTTTCATTAGAAAAAATTATCTGAACTACTTCAAGAAAAGGTGTATCGACGATTTAGCAATGTCTGTAAATATGAGATCAATTCACAAAGAGAAAAGGTCCCATTATGAATTTGACTGTTTAAAATATGGTAAAATCGTACCTCAGTTTATGAGTCTTGATATTTAAAATGTTATTTAATACACCTGAATATTTTCTACTATTCCTACCTGTAAGTATTATTGTTTATTTCTTTTTCAGTAAAAGGCGCTATTTTGTTGCCTCAAAGCTGTGGTTGCTTTTATGTTCACTTTTCTTTTACTGCTACTGGAAGTTTGATTACATTTGGATTTTATTAGGTTCAATTGTTTTCAATTTTGTAGTTGGATCTATACTTTCAAAAGAAGCTAATGGTAGGCAAAATGCTCTAGAGAATAGTCAAAACACTCAATTAAATGTGACTAAAAGAAAGGTTGTCTTAGTCTTTGGAGTGCTTGCAAATGTTGTAATGCTTGGCTATTACAAATATACAGATTTTATAATCTCAGATTTGAATCTGCTTTTAGGTACATCTTATGAATTAGTACACATTGTGCTACCACTTGCCATAAGTTTCTTTACCTTCCAGCAGATAGCTTATCTTGTGGATTCATACAAAGGTCTTACCAAAGAATACGATTTTGTGTCCTACGCTGTTTTTGTATCCTTCTTTCCTCAGTTAATAGCAGGACCTATTGTTCATCATAAAGATCTAATTCCTCAATTCTTCAAGGCAAGAAAACTTGTTTTAAACTATAAAAATCTGTGCCTAGGTCTGTTTATTTTTACTATTGGTCTTGTAAAGAAAGCAATCATTGCTGATAAGTTTGCAATTTGGGTAGGCGACGGTTTTGACAGTGCTGACAACCTTACACTGCTTACCTCTTGGCTAGTGTCTTTTTGCTACACTTTTCAGCTGTACTTTGATTTTAGCGGTTACTGTGACATGGCTGTAGGTTCAGCTCTCTTCTTTAACATTAAGTTACCAATTAACTTTAACAGCCCTTATAAGGCTCTTTCTATTCAGGATTTCTGGCGTCGCTGGCATATAACTTTATCTACCTTCTTAAGAGATTACTTATATTTCCCATTAGGCGGTAGCAGAAAGGGCAGCTTTAGAACTTATCTAAACCTCTTTATCGTTTTCTTTATAACCGGTATCTGGCATGGAGCTGGCAACACCTTTGTCTTATGGGGACTTCTGCATGGTGTCGGCATCATTGCTCATAGAGTATTTCATAATCTAGGTTTTGCTTTACCTAAAATTCCTGCATGGATTTTAACCTTTATCTTTGTTGATATAGCCTGGGTTCTATTTAGAGCTCCTGATCTTAATGTGGCTTATACAATTTACATCCACATGTTTGATATTAGTTCACTCTCACTAGAGCAGTTATCTAACTTTAAGACAGCCTTAAAGGGCATCGGTTTGAATTATCAGACAGTAACTTATGTGGTCTTAGCTTTAATTGTGGTTTTAAGCTTCAAAAACTCTAATGAGCTCTTAGCTAAAGTATCAACTAAAAACTCAGTAAAGTTACCTTCGTTTAAACAAATTCACAATCATTATTTACAAAAACTGCTTGTAAAAACTACTGGTTATTTTGCTTGCGTGTTAGTAGCACTAATTTTGTTCTATGTGACATTGGCAGTAATTGGTTCTACCTATACAGAGTTTATTTACTTTAATTTCTAAGATTAAGCTTTTTTTAATTCAAGGTATTACCCAGTTATAAAGGTAATAAAAGGATTTAGATAATCATGGCAAGTAAAAAGATCTTTGCTCTTATCATGTCTTTATTTATAGGCATATTTGCTTTGTATACAGTTGCCATGTATTTATATGATCCTATGCATATTATTTCAAACAAAGAGCAGTTATTTAATGGCAGCATGCGCTATCAGGCTCGAGGTTATCTTGAGAATAAGAATGTCAAAGGGCTTATTATTGGAACTAGTATGCTTGAAAATACCAGTTCAGATGAGGCAACTGCAAAATTATTTAAACACGGTAGTGTTGATAGATTTATAAACATTTCGTTAGCAGGTTCAACTTTGGCTGACAGAAAGGTAGTCCTTGACTATGCTTTTAAACACAATGAGATAAAAAAGGTTATTTATTCTTTAGAAATGTCTCCTCTTTTCTATCAGGAATTAGCGCCGATGAACTGGCAGAAGATCTATGATGACAATCCTCTAAGTGTTATGTCTCCGTATCTAAAGACTGGTTACGTAAAATGCTTGCTGACTTTTTCTAAAAGTGAAAAGTGCGTAGGTGTACAAAAGTCCTTAGACAGACCAGCATCTTGGATAGATGATCCATTATATAAAGACAGCTTTAATGGAGTATGTTCTTGGAATGAGGTTTCAAGAAACATCCTTAAAAATTATCTTGATACGAACGGAAAAAGTAATGAACTAAAACTGTATGGTTTAGATTATCTAAAACAGTATACAGAACAGGAACTTTTTAGCATTATTGATGCTAAAAAGGACACAGAATTTTATCTTGTGATACCACCTTCTTCGGCAATCTATTACAAGCTTCAAACTTTGTACTATAAAGAACATATTGCTTTAATTAAGAACTTTATTACTTACTTAGCAGATACTTGCTCTCAAAGAGAAAACTGCACTTTATACGGCTTTGATGACACTGGCCTTTCACTAGATCTAAAGAATTATAAAGATATGTTTCATTATTTAGATAAGATAAATTCTCTGATGATTGATTCCATTGAAAAGCATGAACATGTGATAACTAGTGAGAATGTACAAAGCTATTTTTTAAGAATGGATGAGATCATAGAAAAGGCTGATGTTGATGCTGTAAAAACTGAAATAAGACAGTGCAAGTAAGTATATCTTAAGTTTTAAAAACTCTAACAACTTAAACAAGGAATGTCATAATAAAAAGTGTTAAGAGATAACGGTAGGACTTTGATTTTTTTTCTGCATTCTTTTAAAAGACAGCGTAAATGCTCATTTATAATGAGTGCGAATGTGCTTTATGTGACAGTGTTTTCTCTACAATTGAGCATATTCTGCTTACTCGATCTCTTCTTAGTTGTTTATTGCATTTTCAATAGCGTGTATACGCTAACGAACATCACGTTTTAGGATCCAGAGCTCACCGCCATTTACTTACAAATTCAATTTCTTGCGCATCATTTAGACAACTACAGACTATATTCAGAAATTTATAGAGCTTGGATTGTTTGTTAATCCCATAAAAAAAGCTCCAACCAGTAAGGTTGAAGCTTTATTAAATAAAGTTCTACTTAAAATTATTTTTTAGTAGCAAGTCTTTCTGCTCTCTTGCAGGCTGCTGCTGTAAAGATTACGTCTGTTGAGCTGTTTAGTGCAGTTTCAGTTGAATCCTGAATTACACCGATAATAAAGCCAATACCTACAACCTGCATTGCGATGTCGTTTGGAATACCAAAGATTGAGCAAGCTAAAGGAATTAGCATTAAAGAACCACCAGCAACACCTGAAGAGCCACATGCGCATAAAATTGAAGCTACACACATTAAGAATGCTGAAGCAAAGTCAATTTCAATACCTAAAGTATGAGCTGCAGCCATAGTCATAATAACGATGGTGATACCTGCACCTGACATGTTAATAGTGCAACCTAAAGGAATAGAAATTGAGTAAGTAGCCTTATCTAGCTTCATCTCCTCGCATAATGCTAGGTTCACAGGTAAGTTAGCAGCAGATGATCTTGTGAAGAATGCGCAAACACCTGATTTAGCTAAGCACTTGAACACTAATGGGTAAGGATTCTGATGTGTGGTGATAAATACTAATAATGGGTTGAAGATGAACGCAACCATTAAGAAGGTTGATACTAACACTGCAACAACATGTACATAGTTTAGTAAGTTAGCAAAACCTCCTTCCTGGGTGCATGATGAGTATACTAAGCCGAATACACCAATAGGAGCAAAACGGATCACCATACGAATAACACCAGATACGGATGCAGCTAAATCATCTAATACGCGTTTTGTGTTCTCGTGAGCAACTCTGAACATTAAGCCTAAGGCAATAGACCACATTAAGATTGCAATGTAGTTACCATTGATAAATGCAGAAACAGGGTTTTCAACAGCCTGGTTAACAAAGTTAATTAAAACCTCACCAATTCCTGATGGAGCTGAAACATCAGCATTCTGAGCTAATTCTGTGAAGGTGCTTGGGAAGATGTAGCTCATGGTCAAAGCTAAACCGCCAGAAATTAACATGCCTACAAAATAAAGCACAATAATAGGCTTCATAGAGGTCTTCTGACCTGACTGATGCTTTGCAATAGCAGATGCTACCAATACGAATACAAGAATAGGAGCGACAGCTTTTAGTGCTTTAACAAAGAGGTTACCTAATGTTGGGATCACTGATTTGTCATCAGGATATACATACGCTGCAAAGATACCTAAGATAAGACCAATTACGATTTGCAGAATGAAAGGAACTCGATTTAGAGTCCTTGCAAACGGACCTTTTGGATTTTCAGATTCTAACATAGTGTTATTTTCCTTATATTTATAAAGGCAAGAAGCCTTTCTTTTCTGTAGAAATTTGGTTCATTTTACAGTCAAAATCTATAGATTTGTATTTATTGATCAATTGATACTACATTTAGGTAAATATGCACATAAAAGGTGCAAATTTTAATCATAAACTCGATACATTGAGCTTTTTTGAGGTAGCCAAAATGTAGAGAAAATAAGAAGGCGTAATCGCTTACGGGATAAAAATCTTATATTTAAGATTTTGAGTTATTTTAATAGATTTTTATTCTTTCAATTTTGGAAAAAATTGAAGCCTTGTATTATAATCAAGCTGTTTTTGGCTAAGGCTAAAAAGAATCTTATTTAATGAACACATACAAATTAGGTACCACCAATGATCTATTCTAAAGAAGTAGAGAATATGTGCCCTGTAACTAAGGGTGCATACCATGGTCCTGCTCCAATTCCTGAAGAGGGTAAATGGGTTCAGGCTAAAGAAATCACAGATATCAGCGGATTAACTCACGGTGTGGGTTGGTGTGCTCCTCAGCAGGGCGCTTGCAAGATGACCTTAAATGTTAAAGATGGCATCATTCAGGAAGCTCTAGTTGAGACTATTGGTTGTTCAGGTATGACTCACTCTGCAGCTATGGCATCAGAAATCTTAATCGGCAAGACCTTATTAGAAGGCTTAAACACCGACTTAGTTTGTGATGCGATCAACACTGCATATCGTGAGCTATTCTTACAGATCGTTTACGGTCGTACTCAGACTGCTTTCTCAGAGGGCGGTTTACCAGTTGGTGCTTCTCTTGAAGACTTAGGTAAGAACCTACGTAGCCAGGTTGGTACTATGTTTGCTACTAAGGCAAAGGGGCCACGTTACCTGGAGATGACAGAAGGTTATGTTACCCGTGTAGCTTTAAACAAGAATGACGAGATCGTAGGTTACGAGTTCGTAAACTTAGGCAAGTTAATGGATCTGTTAAAGGCTCACCCAGAGATGTCTGGTAAAGACGCAATTGCTAAGATCCAGGGCCACTATGGTCAGTGGGATAATGCCGCTAAGTATATTGATCCAAGAAAAGAATAACGAGGTACTCAAAGATGGCATTATTTGAAAGTTATGAGCGTCGTATTGACAAAATCAATGGTGTATTAGCTCAGTACGGTATTAAGTCAGTTGAAGAGTGTAAAGAGATTTGCGCTAAGTATGGTTTAGATCCATACAAGACTGTTGGTGACATTCAGGGTATCGCTTTCGAAAACGCAAAGTGGGCTTACACTGTAGGTGCTGCTATTGCATTAAAGAAAGACTGCAAGGTTGCAGCTGATGCAGCTGAAGCTATCGGTATCGGTTTACAGGCTTTCTGTATTCCTGGTTCTGTAGCTGAGGATCGTAAGGTTGGTTTAGGTCACGGTAACTTAGGCGGTATGCTATTACGTGATGAAACCAAGTGCTTCTGCTTCTTAGCAGGTCACGAGTCATTCGCTGCTGCTGAAGGCGCTATCGGTATCGTTCGTAACGCTAACAAGGCACGTAAGACCCCATTACGCGTTATCTTAAACGGTTTAGGTAAAGACGCTGCTCAGATCATTTCTCGTATCAACGGCTTCACTTATGTAAAGACCAAGTTTGATTACTACACTTCTGAGTTAAAGATTGTAGAAGAGATTAAGTACTCAGATACAGAGCGTGCTAATGTTCGTTGCTTCGGTGCCGACGATGTTCGTGAAGGTGTTGCAATTATGCATCACGAGGGTGTTGATGTTTCTATTACCGGTAACTCAACTAACCCAACTCGTTTCCAGCACCCAGTTGCAGGTACCTACAAGAAAGAGTGTATCGAGCAGGGTAAAAAATACTTCTCAGTAGCTTCTGGTGGTGGTACCGGTCGTACCTTACACCCTGATAACATGGCTGCTGGTCCTGCTTCATACGGCATGACTGATACAATGGGTCGTATGCACTCAGACGCTCAGTTCGCAGGTTCATCATCAGTTCCAGCTCACGTTGAGATGATGGGCTTCATGGGTATGGGTAACAACCCTATGGTTGGTGCTACCGTAGCTATCGCAGTTCAGGTTGCTCAGGCTTTAAACAAGTAATTTGTTTAACTGAATGATCTTAAGAGGGGCAGTTCTTGCCCCTTTATATTTTAATAATCCCTTTTTATTTCTGTTCCTTAGTTAAGAATCTTCTCTTCAATCTACTTTTGTTTGTTCTAAAATCAGTTTTGGTAAGACATTCACCAATATGTCGGTTTCTAATGTAAGATGACTTTGGTTTATAGAGGACTAAATTATGTCAATCGATCAAGGTAAATATATCTGTGCCTATACAGATTTTGGGTTTAAAAGACTATTTGGATCGGAGCTTAACAAAGATATTTTAATTAGCTTTTTAAATTCATTTTTGAACTTAAAAGATAAGATTGTAGACTTGTCTTATTTATCTTTGGAACAATTAGGTGATTTGGTTACTGACAGGGAAGCTATCTTTGGTGTTTATTGTAAAACATCTGATGATGCTTATATCATCGTTGAAATGCAAAATGCAGCTCAGAACTATTTTAAGGACAGAAGCATATTTTATAGTTCTTTTGCAACAAGAAATCAGGCTCCAAAAGGTGTTTTGGATTATCAATTAAAAGCTGTTTATACAATTGGAATTTTAAATTTTGTCTTGGAAAAAGACAGTGAGCCTTATCGACATGAAGTCGTTTTATACGACAAGGTCACAAATTGCCAATTTTATGACAAATTGGCTTACTATTTTTTTGAATTACCTAAATTTACCAAAACAGAAGATGAACTTGAAACTATCCAAGATAAATGGATGTATGCAATAAAAAATCTTTCTGCTTTAAACGATAAGCCTGTTGCTTTAAAAGAACAAGTGTTTACAAGATTATTTAGAATTGCAGAAATAGCAAAATTCTCTGAAAAAGAAAAATTTGCTTACCAAGGTAGTTTAAAAAAAATGTGGGACAATAGCGCCGTATTGGAAAAAAGTTATACCGATGGTCACAATGACGGAAAAGCCGAAGGAAAGGTTGAAGGAAAAGCTGAAGGAAAAGCTGAAGAAAGACTTTCTATTGCAAAAAACTTAAAAGAGATTGGAATATCACCTAAAGATATTTTTAAAGCTACTGGTCTTAAAGAAGGCGAGTATTAGTCTTATTTTTCATATCAATTCTTGCCAAAAGTGCAAAGAAATTATTGTTTAATATATTGTTTTTCTTACTAAAGATATTGCTCATTGTGTCGTTAAGTAGTTATGAGTTTTAAAACGGCCAATGAGCTGATATCAGGAGAGAAACAGGTGCAATTCCTGTAGTTGTCTCTGGGGAGTCATCCCCAGAGGTAACGCTCTTACTCAATACTTTAAAAATTTTAAATCCACCGCGCTCATTTACTTACATTTTCAATCATCAGTGCTTATCTTTTGATATACTGCAAGTTTGAATTTATCCGCATACACCTAAAGTTTTCTAAGTAACAAGGGAGCTACATTTCTGTAGAGATCCGACAAAAGAACTAGTATGAATCGTACCATTTATAATCTCTTACAATATTTAAGAAGAAATCCTGATCTTTATACAGCAGCTATACTAGCCTTTGTAACTTCATTTTTTATCAGGTTCTCAATTACAAGTACTATTGAGGCTTTAAATTTAAAAATTCTGTTATTACTTTTATGCCTGATGTTAGTTGTAGCTTCTTTTAAAAAGCTTGGTGTTTTGTCTTTAGTCTATATGAAGCTGTGTTCTCTATCAGGAAATGCAAGATCACTCTCAAGACTGTTTATCTTTATAAACTTTTTTATCTCCATGCTAATTACCAATGATGTTTCATTGATAATCTTTATACCTATCGCTATTGCAGCCTTTGTAAAAGTAAACAGGCAAGATCTCTTAATTAAGGTTCTGTCATTACAGACTATTGCAGCTAATGTAGGCTCAACACTAACACCTATTGGAAATCCTCAAAACCTCTTTATTTATACAGTCTTCAACTATGATTTACTGTCTTTTTTAAAAGTTACTTTTCCTCTCATTCTAGTGTCATTTGTATTGCTGTTCTTAACCACTCATTTTATTGATACCAAGCCTTTAAAGTACGAAAGCAAGATTGTACTCTCAATTAACTCAAAAAGATGTTCTTTAACTACTGTTCTCTTTGTGCTCTGTCTTTTAAGTGTACTAAGAGTATTGGATGTTTATCTGATGTCTACTCTCGTCCTTAGTTCAATTCTTATAATGGACATGAGTCTGTTCAAACAGGCAGATTACAAGTTGTTGCTACTCTTTGTTTTCTTGTTTATCTTTGTGAACAATGTGTGTCAAATTGAAACTGTTAAAAGCTTTGCTGAGAACTTTGTTGATAAATATGAATACTTTATTTCAGTATCGCTCTCTCAAATAGTTTCAAATGTGCCTGCAACTGTAATGCTATCTAATTTTGCAAAAGATCCAAATATGCTTTTAATCGGTGTGAATGTAGGTGGCTTAGGTACTATCATTGCATCAATGGCAAGTCTAATTACCTTTAAGTTCTATATTAAGACTGAAGGCGCAACTCCTCTTTACTACATGAAAAAATTTACTAAGTACAACATAGGATTCTTGCTTGTTTTAGTAAGTTTTCACTTTATTTTTCCTCAATTCTTTTAGAGAAATTTATTGAATATCTGAGGATTTAATGCGTTTAAAGTACAGGTGATTAAAGTATAATATCGCCATAAACTTGGAGCTTATAATTCATGGCATTATCATTCTTTGCAACCTGTCCTAAAGGTTTAGAAACTCTTTTATTAAACGAATTAAATCAACTTGGAGCACAAAGCGCTAAAGAAACTGTAGCTGGTGTATCTTTTAAAGGCGACTTTGCTTTTGGTATGAAAGCATGTCTTTGGTCTCGCTTTGCTTCAAGAATTTTACTTGAGATGTCAGAGTTCTACTGTGAAACTGACACTGAACTTTATATCGGTGCTAATGGTGTAGCTTGGGAAAAGTATTTTGATAAGAGCAATACCATCGCAGTTTCCTTCACAGGTACCAATGATGAAATCAGAAACACTCAGTATGGTGCTTTAAAAGTAAAGGACGCAATCTGCGACAGATTACAGACAACTCTAGGTGGAAGACCTGATGTTGATAGAGAAAATCCTGATGTTTTAATTAACTGCCATTTAGATAAAAAGGGCAGTGCAAACATTTTAGTCGATCTCTCAGGTCGCGCTCTTCTAAAGCGTGAATATCACCGTGGTACAGGAGCTGCTCCTCTAAAAGAGAATTTAGCTGCTGCCATGATTAAAAGAGCAGGCTATACAGGTGATAACTTTATCGATCCTATGTGTGGTTCAGGTACCTTATTATTTGAAGCTGCTTGTGTGGCTACAGATACTGCACCAGGTATCAGAAGAGAACATTATGGCTTCTTTAACTTAAAACAGTTTGATAAAGATGTCTGGAATAACCTTTTAGAAGAAGCTAAAAACAGATCTCAAAACGGTATAGCAAAGTGTCTTGAAAGAAAGGTTGAGATTGTAGGTTTCGATCTTGATGAAAGAATTGTAGATATTGCTAATGAAAATGCTGCAAAGGCTGGTTTTTCGAATTTAGTTAAGGTATATCACTGTCCTGTACAGAATCTTTATAATCCATTTACTTCAGATCTTAAAGTTACCATTGTAACAAATCCTCCATACGGTAAGAGAATGGGTAACTTTAATGAGTTAATCGCTCTTTATACTGAGATCGGTGCTGGATTTAAGAAGAACTTTAAAGGCGCAAGAGCTGCAGTGATCTCTTCATCTCCAGAATTACTCTCCTGCATGAGATTGCATTCAAATAAGGTTTACAAACTTTATAATGGTGAGCTTTTATGCCAGTTAAGAGTCTTTGATATTAACGAGACTGAAGATCTAAGCGTAAAAGAAGAGCAGAACATTAAGATTGCAACAGACTTTGCTAACCGCTTAAAGAAAAACTTAACTTACATGCGTAAGTGGGCAAAGAATGTAAATACCAATGCTTACCGTGTGTATGATGCTGATGTCCCTGAGTATTCTGCTGCAATTGATTACTACGATGGTTACTATGTAATCCAGGCATACAAAGCTCCAGCTAAGGTAAATCCTCGTGTAGCAAAGCGTCATGAATTAGACATGCTAAGTGCGACAGTGGAGATTGCAGGTGTTACTGGTGATAAGGTTATCTTAAAGAGCCGTGAAGTTCAAAAGGGCGACAATCAGTACGAAAAAGCTAAAGAACTTAAAAATGAGTTCATGACTGTCAATGAGAACAATGCTCTGTTTAGAGTAAATCTCTATGATTACCTTGATACAGGTCTTTTCTTAGATGGAAGACTCATCAGAGATTTAATTAGAAAAGAAGCAAAAGACAAAGACTTTTTAAATCTGTTCTCTTATACCTGTTCAGCCTCAGTTGCAGCAGCCTTAGGCGGAGCAAAATCAACTGTATCTGTTGATATGAGCAGAACTTACCTTGAATGGGGTATGGAGAACTTTAAGCTAAACCATTTAGCAACAGATAAGGCTCAATTCATTCAGGCAGACTGTCTAGCTTGGTTATCTCAAGATCAAGGTCTTTTGTTTGATCTTATCTATATAGATCCTCCTACCTTCTCAAACTCAAAGCGTATGGAAACAAGTTTTGATGTAAAACGTGATCAGGTAGCGTTACTTTCAAATCTTACAAGACATCTAAAAGATGGTGGTGAGGTTATATTCTGCACCAACTTCAGAGGTTTTGTAATCGATGAGTCTATTAAAGATTATGGTTTTGAAATTGAGAATATCTCTGAGTCGACTCTGCCTCGTGACTTTTCTCGAGATAAAAAAATTCATACCTGTTACCGTTTGAAATTCACCAAGGCTAATATGGTAAAAACACCTGAGCCTATGACAACATTAAAAGCAGCTCCTAAGTGGCAGAAAGCTTTAGATGTAAAAGAAAATTCTTATCATGAGTATTCTGATTTAAATCACTATTCTCAGGATAGAAACTCAAGAAATGGTGACAGAAGCTCTTATAGAAATTCAAGAGCTTACTCTTCAAGAACATCTAATAGCTCAGACACCGCTACATATAGTACAAATACTGGTGTAAATAAGGTTTGGGGCGAGGCCAAAGAGAGTCACTCTACTTACAGACACGAAAAACAGGATAAATTTACCAAGCGTTCAGGAGAGTTTTCCCATAAGCCATTCAGACGTGATGAAGACAATTCATCATTTAATGAAAGACGAACTTATGATAATGGCTACTCAAGAGGTAAGTCATCATATTCTAAAGGAAAAGATAGCTTTTCAAAAGGTAAACCTAGAGCACCTTCTCACAAGCCACGTGTGTTTGGACCTGATGGAATTAAGGATCTGTAATGAGTCTTGTATCCATTATTGATGCTTATTTAAACAACGGAGCTGACAAACTTTTAGAAGGCGCTAATCTTTCAATTGAAGAGAATGAAAGAATATGTCTTGTAGGTCGTAACGGTACTGGTAAGTCAACTCTGTTAAGTTTGATTCAGGGTAAAAGAGAGTTAGATTCTGGAAGAATTATTATTCAGTCAGGTCTTAAGATAGCAACTTTATGTCAGGATCCTCCTTCATACGAACACGGTACTGCTTATTCACTTGCAGCTAGCGGTGTACCTGTTGTAGGTGAAGCTTTATCAAAGTTCTCTTTATCAGAAGATCCTCATGAGCAACTGGAGCTTTCTGCTTTTATTGAATCACATGATGGTTGGGTTAAAGACGCGGTTGTGCGTAAGATCCTAAACAGAATAGGTTTAGCTCCCGAGCTTGAATTAAAATCCCTTTCAGGTGGTAACCGCCGTAAGGTGGCGCTGGCTGCAGCTTTAGCTTCTGAGCCACAATTGCTACTTTTAGATGAGCCTACCAACCATCTAGATATTGAATCTATTGCCTGGTTTGAACAAGAGCTGAAAAACTTTAACGGAACTCTAGTTTTTGTAACCCATGACAGGTTCTTTGCCAATAACTGCGCTACAAGGATAGTCGAGTTAGATAGAGGCAAGCTCTATTCCTATCCAGGTTCATTTAATCGCTATATTGAACTTCGTGATGAGCGATTACGCAAAGAAGAATTAGCTAATGCTGAATTTGACAAGATCTTAGCTCAAGAGGAGGCTTGGATCAGACGCGGCGTTAAGGCTCGTCTTGCTCGTAATGAAGGCAGAGTAAAAGATCTTGAAGAGCGCAGAAAAATAAGAGCAAATAGACGTGACAGAATGGGCAACGTCATTATGGAGGCAAATTCTGCGCAAAGAAGCGGTAACTTAGTTTTTGAAATTAAAGATCTTAATATCTCTTTTGGAGAGAAGTCTGTTATCAAAGACTTTAGTGCAACCGTAATGCGTGGTGACAGAATTGGTATTACAGGTCCAAATGCTGCTGGTAAAACTACTTTAATTAAAACTCTTTTAGGTCATATAAAACCAACTTCAGGCAAAGTAAGAACAGGTGTTAATGTAGAAATACAGTATTTTGATCAGTACCATGAAGGTCTTGATCTTGAAAAGTCTGTAGCAGATAACGTCGCTGATGGTCACACCGAAGTATGTATCAACGGTAAGAATAAGCATGTGATCTCTTATCTAGCTAACTTCCTGTTCTCTGGTCGAAGAGCCCGTTCTCCAGTAAAAGTTTTATCGGGAGGTGAGAAGAACCGACTGCTTTTAGCACGCCTTTTTGCTAAAAGCTCAAATGTTCTCATCATGGATGAGCCTACTAATGATCTTGACTTAGAAACCTTAGATTTATTAGAAGATCTTGTATCAACATATAACGGTACTGTTATCATTATCAGCCACGACAGAGCTTTTATCGATAAGGTTGCAACTGAGACTTGGGTCTTTGACGGTAAAGGTCACATTGAGTCTGTAATTGGTGGTTGGTCTGATGTGTTAGCTTATTATGAGAGAATTTCTAAAAATGTAGAGTGTCAAACAAGGGACAATTCTCAAAAAGATATTAAAAATTCTGAACAGCCATCAAGAACTGGAACAGAAAAAACAGATAATTCTAAAAAGAAAAAAGGTCTTACTTTTACCCAAAAGCATGAGCTAAAAGAACTTCCAGATAAAGTTGAAAAGTTAGAAGCTGATATTGCCCTATTAGATGAGCAACTGTCAGATCCTGCCTTATTTGCTGATGGTCCTGAAAAATCTATTGAAGTTACCAACAAGAGAAACAAGGCACAAGAAGAGTTAGACAAGCTCTATGCTCGTTGGGAAGAATTAGAATTGATAAACGGAGAATAAAATGCCTGCCATTTTTTCAAAGATTGATTTACATTCACATTCAACAGCTTCAGATGGTGCTTTTACTCCAGAAGCTTTAGTACAAAGAGCAATCTCAAGAGGTCTTACTCATTTAGCCTTAACTGATCATGACTGTGTTTTAGGAATAGATAGGGCTAAAAAGGAAGCAGAAGGTAAGCTTGAGTTAATTCCTGGAGCTGAGCTGTCAACAACATGGAATAACGAGCAGATCCATGTGGCAGCCTTATTTATCGATAAAGATGCACCAGCACTTCAAGAATATCTAAAAGGTCAAAGAGTCTTACGTATTCAAAGAGCTCAGGAAATTGGTGACAAATTAGATAAGCAGGGATTTACTGATTCATATAACGAATGCGTAAAAAGAGCGGGGAAAGGTGCCTCAATTACACGTGGCAACTATGCTCGCTACATCGTTGAGATGGGCAGAGCTCAGACCAATGAAGATGCCTTTGAATATTATCTTAAAAAAGGTAAATGCTGTTATGTAAAGACTAATTGGCCTGATATTAGTGTAGCTGTAGATGCTATCTTAAAGTCAGGTGGTATTCCTGTGCTAGCCCATCCAAAACGCTATTCACTTACCAACACCAAATTAAGATCGTTAATGGAATATTTTAAAGATTGCGGTGGTTTAGGAATTGAGGTCGCTTCATCTCAGCAGAAGCCTGCAGATCATGTGTATTTGTGTGAACTTTGCAAGAAGTATGATTTCTTAGCATCATTAGGTTCAGATTTTCATAATATAGGTCCATACAGAGAGTTAGGTTTTAACCTGTCAATCCCTGACGATTTAAAGAAGGTCTGGGAAACATCTCAAGCAAAAGAGTACCATTTTAACTAATTATCTAACTAACAAACTAACCAAACAACTAACTAACCATTTAGTTCAAAAGTTAAGTGTAGTAAGTAAGGTTTATCTTGCAAAATATTGCTAAAAAAGCAGTTATAAGATGACCTTACTTCTTGTTGCAAAAATATTATCCGCTCTATTTTACGCTCTTAAAAAAATACTATAACAATTGAATCCTCATCTAAAGAACCATCACGAGAAAAGACAGTAAATTAGTTGAGTATTTGTCTTAGCTGAAATTTTGTATCGTTTAATAAAAATTATTAGCTAAAGCTAATTATAGTTGCATGCAACTAACTATATCTGTACAATAATTTTGTGTTCGTAATTAATATTTTTTAGCTAAGAGGAAATCATGTCAAAAATCGTTAAAGTTATCGGTCGTGAAATTATCGATTCACGTGGTAATCCAACTGTAGAAGCAGAGGTATATTTAGAGGATGGTTCTTTTGGCCGCGCTACAGCTCCATCTGGTGCATCAACAGGTTCTAGAGAAGCTTTAGAGTTAAGAGACGGCGATAAATCACGCTTTGGTGGTAAAGGTGTATTAAAAGCTGTTGCTAATGTAAATGGTCCAATAGCAAAGGCTATTGTAGGCAAATGCTCTTGCGATCAGTCCGGTATTGATAAGATCATGATAGAGCTAGATGGTACTGAGAATAAAGATAAGTTAGGTGCAAATGCTATCTTAGCAGTATCTTTAGCAGTAGCTAAGGCAGAGGCAGCTTCACGCAAGGTTCCTCTATATAAATATATCGGTGAACTATACGGCCATAAGGGTAAGTATGTAATGCCACTGCCAATGATGAACATTCTAAATGGAGGCAAGCATGCAGATAATAATGTGGATATTCAGGAGTTTATGATCCAGCCTGTAGGTGGCAAGAATATCCGTGAAGCTTTACGCATTGGTGCTGAGGTATTCCATGCTCTGGCATCAGTATTAAAGAAGAAAGGTTTATCAACAGGTGTTGGCGATGAGGGCGGTTTTGCTCCTAACTTAAAGTCAAATGCTGAAGCTTTTGCCTGCATCAAAGAGGCTGTTGAAAAAGCAGGATATGAGTTTGGTAAAGATGTAACTCTAGCTATGGACTGCGCTTCATCAGAGTTCTATAACAGTCAAAAAGGTCTATATGAGTTAAAAGGTGAGGGCAAGTCATTTACCTCTCATGAGTTTACTGATTATCTTGCTAATCTAGTAAATGAGTACCCAATTGTATCAATTGAAGATGGTCAGAATGAGTCTGATTGGGATGGCTTTAAATACCAGACTGAAAAGTTAGGTTCACATGTTCAGTTAGTTGGTGATGATTTGTTTGTAACTAACACCAAGATCTTAGCTGAAGGTATTAAAAAGGGTATTGCAAACTCAATCTTAATTAAATTCAACCAGATTGGTTCTTTAACTGAAACATTAAATGCTATTAAGATGGCCCATGATGCTGGCTACACAGCTGTGGTATCACACAGATCAGGTGAAACTGAAGATACTACAATTGCTGATCTTGCAGTTGGTACCTCATGCGGTCAAATTAAGACTGGTTCTATGAGTCGTTCTGATCGTATTGCCAAATACAATCAGTTAATCAGGATCGAAGAAGAATTAGGTGACGATTGCGTTTTCTTAGGAAGAAAGTCTATTAAAGGTCAAAACTAAGTTTTAGATCCTTTTTGATTGAAGATTTTTGTGCCAGGACTTGTTCCTGGCGTTTTTGTTGGTGCTCATTGAAATCAAAATTTAAGAGGTAATCTCAAAACTATGGTAAATGCAAAATAAATTTTACAAGTTTAAGAGTGAATGAAATGAACTTTTTGATCTTACTTTACTTTTTTAAGTTACATTTGTGTTAACTTGATACAAAATACTTTTGAAGGAATTTTGTCATGAAAAAGAAAACAATTGGTATTGTAAGTTCATGTGCTGTAGCTGTAGCAGCAGTTGTATATGCTAGCGGTGTTTATTTTACAAAATCAGCTGTAGATAATGAGATTGAAAAGATTAATGACATCTCAAGCCAAGGCGAGAATACCTCTCAGGAGATTGCCTCTGTTGCTCATTTTAATGTTGAAGATAAAGGCTTTTTTTCACAAAAGGGCACACTTACACTTTCATATCCCCCATATGTTAACTTTTCAATTCCTGTAAAAATTGAGCATGGATTTTTAAATGCAGAGATATCTTTTGATACAAAAGATATCAACAACTATTTATCAAGACAAAAGCTTTTATCTCTTGATGGAAATACTTTAAAGAGCTCTGCAAAGTTAAAAATAAGTGCTTTAAGTCAAAGTGCAACTTTAAAGCTAAAGCTTGATGGAAGATATCTTGACAGATCAATAAATCCTATTTCCGCATCGGTTAAAGCAGAGTTTGATAAAGATGAGAACGTTGATTTGTCATCTGAATTTTACAGTATCAATCTAGCCTTTATTGGTAAAGTCGATTCTATAAAGTACAAGACCAAGTTTACAGGTATCGGCGCTCTAAAGAAATTTGATGAAATGGAGCTATCAACTAAAGGTGTGAAGACTATTGGTTTTAAATCTGATAGCTTAAAAGCATCATTAGTAGCTAAAAACCAAAAAGATGATGGTACCTTTGATCTTAAGTTCAAAGCCAAAGGCGATAATCTTGATTATATAAAGGATTATGATGCAGTTATTACTGTAAGAGGTATTACAGCTGATGCTCTAAGTAGCCTGTATACAGGAGCTGTAACCGGACTTCCAAACTCAATTCCAAATATAAAAGGCATCGACATTGATAAATTTGAAGGCGTAATTGATGACAAGATTGGCTCTTTAATCGGATTGTATGATAAAAAGAAACTTCCTATTAAAGCTTCTGGCAAACTTGATTTTAAAGCCTCAGAAGATGAATCAGTTCCTGTGGTTAACGGAAATATCAACGTTACAACAAATGAAGATCCTGGTCAGACCATGTTCTTTGTAAAAAAGGATAAGGAGTACAGCTCAGAGATTAAGATTGTAGATTCAGAAGTTTATGTAAACAATGAACGCATGATGTAGCGAGTAGTTCTGATTGATAAGTCAAGCTCAGAATTTCATACTTTGTGCTTTTAACGCCAAAGTATGAAAATTCTCGACGGTTAAATCCCTGCTGGGAATTTTTACTAACGAATTTGATAACATACTATTTCCCTATTTAACATAAGGTTAATGTTTCAATAGATGCTATACTTTAGATTAAAGATCAGAAAGTTTTTAGAACGATGACATGAAATTTACAAAGCTACTGCCAAATTCATGCAATTTTAGAGATCTTATTGACAATAATAGAGTATATGTAGATAAGACAGCTTTAATTTGCCAAATTGCAAAAGATGAAAAAGGCCCATATTTCATTTCACGTCCAAGACGCTTTGGTAAGTCAACTCTTATCAATACCTTCCATGAACTCTTTGCTCATGGAACAGCGAGGTTTAAAGGTTTAGAGATTGAACCTTTATGGAAAGACAAAACATATAAGGTTATCCATTTAGATTTTTCTACATTCAGAGAGGTTCCTTCAAACAGTTCTTTTAATAAAGAATTTATGGATGCCTTTAAGCTTTCACTTGAAGAAGCAGGTATTGAGCCTACAAAAGAAAATATAGATAGTCCGGCTAAATTGCTAAAAAAGACACTAGATACAGAAAGTGAAGTGGTATTGCTTGTAGATGAATATGATGCACCTTTAACAGCTGTCTTAAATGTTAGCAATGAATTTGAAGATAGACGCAAGATCTTATCTAACTTCTATTTAACTGTTAAATCATGTGACGGAAAATTCCGTTTCATCTTTATCACAGGTGTAACTTACTACTTACATACCTCAATATTCTCTGCATTTAATAATTTAAAAGATTTAACTTTAGATCTCAGATACGGTGCTTTATTAGGTTATACCAGTGAAGAGTTAGAAAAGTACTTTAGTGAGTATATTGATAATGCTGTAGTGACTTTAAATAAGAAGTTCCCAACAGAACGTTATACACATGAAAAAGTTGTTGAAGAACTAAAGCGAAACTATGATGGCTACAGTTTTGATGAAGATTGTATGCACCATGTCTACAATCCTTGGTCAATATTAAATTTCTTAAAATCACCACATAGAGGTTTTATTCCATACTGGGTAGTATCAGGTGGTTCAACACCAACGTTCTTAGTTAATTATCTAAAGCAAGGTTTAGAAAAATACAATGCTGATGAATTACAGTCATTGCTGCAAATTGATTCAACAGTGAACAAAGTAAGCAGTAAACTGTATCCAACAATAGATAATATTGCAAAAATTGACCTCTTTGCCATTCTGTATCAGGCAGGATATTTCTGTATCAAAGGTGTAAACAGAAAAATACTTCAGATAGGAATACCTAACCTTGAAGTAAAACGGGCATATTCTGAAATCATGTTAAGGCTTTTAACTAACAACAATGATGTTCAGGAAAAGTTTACTACTTCACTTTACGATGTTCTTTGTGAAAATAAATTAGACAAGCTAAAGGACATCTTTAATTGCTTTATCAATGAACTTTCATATGAAACAGTAAAGAACTTTAATGAAGCATGTTTTAGAGATGTACTAAAGCTTGCGATGCTTACTTTTAATGTAACAGCCGCAACAGAGGTAATGGGCGCTTGTGGCAGAGCAGATATTACAGCTGAAGCTGGTGACTACCTGTATGTCTTTGAATTAAAGGTAACAGATAACAGTAAAGACATTGCAACAAAACTTACTGAAGCTAAAGAGCAAATCATAAAGAACAAGTACACAAGACGTCTTACAGATAAGACTGTAATACCAGTAGCTTTAGTTTTAGAGAATAATTCTAAGAGTAGAGAAAAGACTGATACTCCTGTTTGTGAGATTGTTGCTTTAGAAAAAGTTTAATAAGACTAAAAACGGTGAATTAGTTTTCACCGTATTCTTGAAGATGGATTGAAGTAGTTATTACCACTTCTTCTTATCACCAAAGATTTCATCAAGATCGCTCTTATCGGCTAAACTCTGACCATCAGCGTCAGCCTTTTCTTTCTTAGCAGGATCTTTAATCTTAGTTTCAGCATTGATGCCATTTAAAAGGTTTGTTAGAAGATCTTCTTTTTCAGTAAGCCAACCATCTTTTACACCAGAAGCTTTGATAACACTTAAACCTTTATCAATAAGCTGTCTGCAAGAACCTATTTGACGTAGTCTTTTCATTTCGAAAACTTTCTGAATTAAGTTTGAAATGTTAACTTTTAGCACCAGAATGTACAGACGACGATCTTCTTTATTTAATTGAGATGGATTTAAAGGAATACCTGAGGTCATCTCTGACTTTAAGATGCTACGTAATCTTCTGATAACACGAAGTTGAGCAATAGCCATAGCATCATTTTCAGGGGCCTTAAAAGTACTTAATTCTTTGTAATTGGTTTTTAGCTCGGCAATGATCTTTTCTTCGTTAGCAATTCTGTCTTTTACCTCATCACGGGTTTTAGGATCAATTGCTCTTTTTCTTAAAGCTCTGATAATTCTGTAGTGAAGAACTAAAACTAGTGTTTTGGAAAATGCAACTTGAGCTTGGTTTAAAAGCAGTTCTTCACATTCGGTGATGATGTTTCTTGCTCTAGTAGAGATAAGTCTAGCATCCTGCTCACGGCGGGCAACATAATCACTGTACATATTCACAATGATTAAAAGAAAACTTGCTAGAAGAACAAATATAACAGCTATTGTAATAAACATAATCGCTTCTCAAAACCGAAACATTCTCGTTATTATAACGGTATACAAGACAATTACTTAAGTTTATGGGTAATTTTTTTGAACAAAATCGTAAAGTTACTCAAATTTATAGGTAACTTTTTTGTCTCTACAGTTATTTATGACATTTTGTGCGTCATTTTGAGGTCGAGATGTGACTACTTGATATTGAAATTTAGTTTGCAAGGCTTTGTTAAATCGTTTGCGATGTCACTTTTATACAGACTAATTATGCTATAATTCCTGCTGTTGTATACAAATTACAACTTTATTTTAGCGGTAACGAACCGCCTCTGCTAAAACATAGTAGAAATTAAAATCGGCAGTTGCAGACAGCTGTAGTCAAATAAACAATTGATTACAACGGTTCACTGAACAAGGAAAGTACCATCTATGACAACATTGATTAAGACAGCTGACTTCATTGAGTCTGTCTGTGATGCGATTCAGTTCATTTCTTATTATCATCCAAAAGATTTCTTAAAGGCTATGAAACATGCCTATGAAATTGAGCAGAATCCATCAGCAAAGAACGCAATCGCACAGATCTTAGTAAATTCAAAAATGTGTGCAATCGGACACCGTCCATTGTGCCAAGATACAGGTGCTGTTACCTGTTTCGTTAAGATCGGTATGGATGTTCGCTTTGAAGGCGACATGACTATTCAGGAAATGGTGGATGAGGGTACTAGAAGAGCATATGCTTTCCCAACAAACCCTCTACGTAAGTCAATCCTAATGGATCCATTAGGAAAGAGAATTAACACCAAAGACAATACTCCTACTGTAGTTCACATTGAGATGGTTCATGGTAACAAGGTAGAAGTAGCTATTGCATCAAAGGGTGGTGGATCTGAGAACAAGACCCACATGAGAATGTTAAACCCATCAGACAGCGTAGTTGATTACGTATTAAGCCAGATCCCTCTAATGGGCGCTGGTTGGTGTCCTCCAGGAATTATTGGTATCGGCGTTGGCGGTACTCCTGAGAAGTCTGCAATTTTAGCTAAAGAAGCTTTAAATGATCCTATCGATATCCAGGAGTTAATTGCTCGCGGACCTAAGAACGCTGAAGAAGAGTTAAGACTTGAGCTTTATGACAAGATCAACAAGTTAGGTATCGGTGCCCAGGGCTTAGGTGGTATTACCACTGTTCTTGATGTTAAGGTTAAGACCTACCCATGCCACGCAGTATCAAAGGCTACTACAATTATTCCTAACTGTGCTGCAACTCGTCACATTGATTTTGAGTTAGATGGTACAGGTCCAGCAACCTTCACACCTCCATCATTAGATGACTACCCAGATATCGAAATCGGTGGTGCAAGTGCAAATGTTAAGAGAGTAAATCTTGATACTATCACTAAAGAAGAGATTGCTTCATGGAAGATGGGCGAGACCTTATTATTATCAGGTACTATCTTAACAGGTCGTGATGCTGCTCATAAGAGAGTATGTGACTTAATCGCTCAGGGTAAGCCTCTACCTGAAGGTGTTGATTTCCACAAGAAGTTCATCTACTACGTAGGACCAGTACCTGCTGTAGGTAATGAAGTTGTTGGCCCTGCAGGTCCTACCACTTCAACTCGTATGGATAAGTTCGTTGAAACCATGCTTTCACAGACAGGTCTATACGGAATGATTGGTAAGTCAGAGCGTGGTCCTGAGGCTATCGCTTCAATTAAGAAGCACAAGGCTGCTTACTTAATGGCAACCGGTGGTGCTGCTTACTTGGTATCTAAGGCAATTAAGTCTGCTAAAGTACTAGCATTCGAAGATCTTGGCATGGAAGCTATCCGTGAGTACAAGGTTGTTGATATGCCAGTAACTGTAGCTGTAGACAGTGAAGGTAACTCAATCCATAAGATTGGACCTGAGCAGTGGTCAAAGAAGATTGCTGAGATTAAGTTCAAGTACATCTAATTAAAGTACTTAAACTAAATTGAATATCCTCTAAACTCAGAACTAGGGGATATTCATGAGAGAACGCTTTCTTGAAATATAGAAGGCGTTTTGTTTTGTTTAAGCAAAAATGTCTCTCAGCTTTTATTTCCCTTACAAGTTTCTCAATCATATTATTAGCTTTGAATAAAGATGCACTTTACTGCAATTTGTAAAAGTTTCATAGTTCTCTCACGCAACGTGTTTTCAGTTCTAGAGCATACTTTATTTAGCAAGTGAACTATTAGCGGCAAATGCCAGTAGCAACTGTTTTAAGATCTCAAGTCTTGATCTAGACTCACTTTCAGGTACGTTGTACCTTAATGAGCTAGGACCAGTGATTCTGTATTCATTATGTTTACAGGTAGTCATAAGTCTTATCAGATACTCATTAGAGATCTTATGATTCTGATTTAACTCAATGATGCCTCCTTTAGCGTCGCCGTTAATTCTCTTAATTCCAAGCTCGGTTGCTAAAACCTTTAAAGATGATATCTCAAAGAGGTTTTTAGTAGCATCTGGCAAGAAACCAAATCTATCAATTAGTTCAACTTTAAGATCTTCAAACTGATCCGCTGTTTTACATGATGAAATACGTTTGTATAAAGACAATCTGGTATTCACATCAGCAATATAATCTGTAGGTAACAGGCAAGGTAAGTGCAGATCGATTTCACATTCATTAAGAGTGATCTCTGCTAGTGATGGCTCGTGACCTTCTTTTAGAGCTTTAACCGCAGCTTCTAACATCTCAGAGTAGAGTGAGAACCCTACAGATTCAATCTGACCTGACTGTTCTTCACCTAAAAGCTCACCAGCACCTCTAATTTCCATATCGTGGGTAGCAAGAACGAAGCCAGCACCTAACTCTTCTAATGAAGAAATAGCATCAAGTCTTAATTTAGCATCTTTTGATAACAGCTGTTTAGGAGGGGTAAAGAGGTATGCATAAGCTTGGTGATGAGAACGTCCTACACGACCTCTGATTTGGTGTAACTGGGCTAAACCTAAAAGATCAGCTCTATCGATGATGATGGTATTAGCTGTAGGCACATCAAGACCATTTTCAACTATAGTAGAGCAAACTAAAAGGTTAAATCTTTGGTGATAGAAGTCTCTCATCACCTTTTGCAGATCACGTTCATTTAACTGACCATGACCAATACCGATTTTTGCCTCTGGTACTAATTTAGCTAATTGTTCTGCTCTTTGGTTGATGGTTGCAACATCATTATGCAGGTAGTAGACCTGTCCTCCACGGCGCAATTCACGCATGATAGCTTCACGGGTTAAGGCATCAGATTTTTCTGTTACAAAGGTTTTAACAGCAAGTCTGTGCTCTGGTGGAGTTGCAATGATAGAGAGCTCTCTCATTCCTTCCATAGCCATGTTCAAAGTACGAGGAATAGGAGTTGCTGTAAGAGTCAGCAAATCAACCTGAGCTCTAATTTCCTTTAAGCGCTCTTTTTGTTTTACACCAAAGCGGTGCTCCTCATCAACAATGATAAGGCCTAGCTTTTTAAATTTAATGTCTTTTGATAGGAGTTTATGTGTACCGATGATGATATCAACACTACCTTTTTCTATCTCTTTTATCACCTCGTTTTGTTGTTTTACTGTTTTAAAACGAGATAGAAGTTCAACATTGATTGCAGTACCTGCAAATCTGTCTTTAAAGTTTTGATAGTGTTGCTCTGCTAGAATTGTAGTAGGTACTAGGACTGCAACCTGAGAGCCTGCTGATGCCACCACAAAAGCAGCACGTAGGGCAACCTCGGTTTTACCAAAACCTACATCACCGCAAACTAATCTGTCCATTGGCTGTTCTTTTGACAGATCGTAAATAGTGTTGTTAATGGCAGCCATCTGATCAGGAGTTTCCTGATAGCCAAATCCTGAAGCAAATTCATCCAAAGCTTTTTCATCAACTTTAAATGCAGTACCAGCGACAGCTTCACGGCGAGCATAAAGATCTAAAAGCTGAGCTGCAACATCAGTTACCTTTTGTACTGCTTTAGCTTTCTTTTTAGACCAAGTGTCATTACCCAATCGTGATAAAGGAGGATTCTCAGAGCCAGAGTATCTTGCGACTTTTGATAAAGAGGTAATAGGGATATTGAGCATATCACCATTTAGGTATTCGATGGTTAAGAATTCACCTTTGATGCCTCCAATATCCAAGATCTTAAGACCACGATAACGACCGATACCATGGTCAATGTGAACTACGACTTGACCTTCTTTTAAGGATGAGAGGTTGCGGATGATGGTATCCTGAGAGAGCTTCGATTTATATGAAGCTCTTCTTTGTTTTACAACTTTAAAGCCTAAAAGCTCACTTTCTGTTAAGACACACAGTTTTGATGATGGAAGGATCATACCTTCATCAAAAGGAGCAATAGTCATCATCAGAGGGGCTTTTTCGTTTAAGAAATCCTCAAATGAAGATGCTGCTTTCATGCCAAATTTATCAACTAAAATTTGAGGCATGATCTCTCTTAAGGACTGACGCCTGCCTTCAGAGAGAGCACAGATTAAAATTCTGTAAGCGTGACTGATTTTGTCATCAGTAAAGGCAACAAAAGCTCTTGATGATTCTTTTTCCTGATGGTTAAAAGCAATCTCTGGTACCTTTTCAAAATCAGTATTGTAAAAGCCACGTTTTGAGACTGAATCTTTTGCAAAAGGATTTTTGTATAAAGAAATTCTTTCAAACTTTTTTAAGTTATCATTAAATTCTTTAGGAGTTAAAAATACTCTTTGAGCAGGCAGAGTTGGGTGATCTGAGTTACCAGCGTACTCTAAAGCTCTTTTATGAACATCTACATCGAAATCGTCACAAGCTTTAGTTACATCATCTACAGTTATGATTTTGAACTTTTCATTTAAGTAGTTAAATACAGGTTCAACTTCACTAAAGAATAGAGGTAGATAGTATTCAATACCAGCTGGAATTGCACCTTTAGAAATTGCCTGATAGATAGGATGATTAGTAAGATTTGCTCCTATAAAGGCATCTCTATAATTACTTCTAAACAGACTGATACCTGACTCATCTAGAGGAAATTCATGAGCTGGTAACATTGAAACAGAATTAATTTTTTCTAATGATCTTTGGGAGTCGACGTCAAAAATTCTCAAGCTATCAACTTCATCATCAAAGAAATCTATTCTGTATGGTGTCTTAGAACCCATAGGATAGATATCGACAATAGAACCACGTACAGCGAATTCACCTGGAGAGAGTACTTGCTCTACAAGGAGGTAACCATGAGTTGTAAGATCTTTTTTCATCATGGTGATGTCACGTTTATCACCAACTTTTATAGAAAAGCTTTGCTTTTTTATAAAAGACAAAGGAGCAATTCTTGGCATTAGAGCTTGTACAGTAGTAATGACAATACCATCTGACATCTCAGGCATTGCAGCTAAGAGCTTTATTCTTGAAGAGACAATATCCTGATGAGGGGATAAAGTATCATATGGCAAGGTTTCCCAATCAGAGAAATACTCAATGTCAGTTTTAGGAAGTAGAGCCTTTAAATTGGTTCTTAAGCTTTGAGCATCAAAGCTATCGGCACAAATTACTAATATAGGACAAGATGTACAATCGTGTGTAGCTTGCTCATAAATAGCAGCTATGGCTCCTGTCAAAACTGTAGAATTTAAATTACCAATTGATTTTACGGTATTAGAAAAGGTTGCATTGATGCCACCCTTTATAAGATCTTTTAACTGCATTGTTGTTTGCTTTTATTTTTTTTTGCCTGAACTGTCTTCAATATCTATTTTTTAGCAATATATTGAATTACATGATCTATCAAATGTCACACGATACTATCAGTAAGAATGACAAGATGAATCATCTTGATAATACAAGGTGATAATAAATAACAAGTTGCGTTATACTATTCACAATTTTACATCATTTGTGTGTTAGCTAAAATCTATCGTAGTAAAAACATGCTGTCTTTCTTTAAGAAGAACGACTGATGTTACTTATGCTAGATAGATTAAATTCTGCAAATTGGCACAATATTAGACTGAAAATGAAATACCTGAAAAGCCATATTTATCTATTAGCTTGGTTTGTGTTTATCACAGCCTGTGCTTACATAATCCCATATTTTTCTAATGATTACCGTTACATGATGATTGAGGGTACTCAAGATCTTGTGTCATCTTTTAGCGACATTGTAGTATCTCAATATCGTCACTACTTTACTTGGGGTGGTAGAACTCCTCCACATGTATTAGCTCAGCTGTTATTATGGGGCGGTAAATATGTGTCAGCTGTAGGTGCTGGTCTTTGTTATTTAGTTTTGATCTACTTAATCTATGTTCAAGCTAAAGGCAAAAGAGTAAATCCATTTAAGCTTTTAATTCTGCCAGTACTTTTTATAACTGTAGCTTTATGGTTATGTCTGAGAGCCTATGGTGAAGTTATCTTTATGTTAGTTACCTCATGTAACTATCTGTATACCACCACCTTCATTTTGGCATTCCTTTTGCCTTATAGATTTTCAATAAATGCGGATAATTGTAAAAAGTCAGTACCTTTTGCAATTATGATGTTTCTGTTAGGAATCATCGCAGGCTGGTGTAATGAGAACACAGGATTTGCTATCTGTGCTGCTAACTTCCTGTTATGTCTATATCTTTATAAGGTAAAGAAGTTATCTTTCTGGCATATCACAGGTTTTGTTGGTACTTGTATAGGCTTCTTAGTTTTAGTATTGTCTCCTGGTAACAATGCTCGTCTTGAGATGATGGAAACAACTGGTAGCTTTAATTACTTCTCCCATTTAGCAGTGACATTGGATATTTTCTTCTTAACCTTGTTAGAAGAATTACCTTTAATTCTGTCACTTGTTTATTTACTCTTTATTGCTTATAAAAATAAATTCTTTTCAAAAGATAAATTTGCTGAATATAAAAATGACTTTATAGGAGTGCTCTACCTCTTTATCTTTGGATTTGCATCATTGGCAATTATGATTTTTTCTCCTAATTTCCCAGCAAGAACCGCAACTCCATTTACCTGTGCTTTGATTGCTTGTATATCAGGTGTTTACTTTATTTTAAAGAAAGAAGATATAAAGGTAATGCCCAAAACATTGACAGTATCCTTATACACTCTATGCTTTGTCTATATTCTAGTTACAGGTGAGAATGCCTTAGGCGGACTTTTAAAGGTAAAACAGGATATGGTGGAGCGTGATTATGAAATTCAACAGCAATTAGATGCAGGAGTAAAAGATCTGGTGGTAAGTCCTTTGACAGTTGAAACCTCTCGCTATATCTTTGTGGCAGATGTTAGAACTAAGCCAACATTTTTTGCAAACGAGATTTTAAGCCGTTTCTATCATGTAAATTCCATTGTCAGAACCTGCGATTTTGCAAAAACTGTAAAGCACTCTGATCTTATTATCTATCAACATTACGGAGAACCTGTATGCTCAGTGAAGATGCCTTAGTTAAAGCTGTAAAGAGAGCTCTGTTGTCTCAAAGTGATGACGGGATGGTAAAAGAGCTTTTAGTTATCCATGAAAGAGAAAGGCTTTCTCAAAGATTTGAGGCAATAAATAAAATTCACGGCAAGAGTGCAACTGATTTGATGGAGGATGACGTTTCATCAAGACATGATTTAGTAAAAAAGAAGCTGGCCTTTAAGGTCAGCTCAACTCGTTTCCCTCTGCCAAAATCACTTAGCAGAGGTCCTGTTAGAAAAACTCACAATCGAGGCAATTAGTCCCAACCGTTTGCATCATCCTCAGTTACATCTGAGGATTTTACTTTTGATGAATCTGTCTTCATAGCATTCCATACTCTGTTAGTTATCTTAGTTGTTTTAGCAGGAGTAGGTTGCATAAAGTACATGGTCTTTAATTTCTCATCTGAAAGCATAATACTGTCATTTGACTTAAGCTCTTCAGATAATTTGTCCATAGCCTCATCAACTGGTAGAACATAACCTAACTCGTCAGAGAGTTTTCTTGCGTTCTCAGGAGTTAATAGCCAGTCAAACCATTTCATAGCGTTGTCATAGTTCTTTGCGCCACGAGGTACAGTCCAGCTGTCATACCAAAAGATAGAACCTTCTTTTGGAATTACATATTCAATATCGTATTTGTGTTTACCGTGTGCTGCTAAGTGTCTGCCTTGAATGATGTCACCTGAGTAACCAATAGCAGCACAAATCTCGCCTGATGCAAGATCTGTTACATAGCGGTTAGACTGGAAATAAGCGGTGTTAGCTGCCAGATTTGTTAAGATCTTTTTAGCTTCTTCGTAATCTTCAGCTTTCTGAGATAAAGGATCTTTACCTAAGTAATGCTGAACAGCTGAGATAACCTCAATAGGAGAGTCAATTACAGCAATACCGCATTTTTTGAGCTTGTCAGAATTTTCTTTTTTGAATAGAAAATCCCAGGAATCAATTTTGTAATCTTTGCCAAAGATCTCTTCAATCTTCTGTTTGTTGTAGCCTATACCGATAGAGATCTCAATATAAGGATAGGCATAGTCATTGTTTGGGTCTAAAGTTGCCATCTTTTCTAATCTTGCATGGTTTAACTTGACCCAGTTAGGAATTTTTGAATGGTCGATTTTTTGTAATGCACCTGATTTTGCCATTCTTGGTACATAGTAGCTTACGACTACAGCTGCATCAAAACCGGTATTACCGGCAAGCAGTCTTGCTTCCTGCAGTTCATTTGAGTCGTATTCCACATAGCTGGTCTTAAGACCGGTATCTTTTTCAAAGTCGGCTACAGTGTGTTCTCCAATATTGTAGCTCCAGTTCCAGATATTTACTTTATCGCTGTTTTCAGCCATCGCGCTATTCACGGTACCCAGACATATGGTACTTAAAAGGCACAAAGACATTAGCTTCATTATCATTTAACCTCAAAATATGTTTAAAAGCCGAATAAATCGGTCCATCCTTAGTAAATCATGCCAATCTCTAGGTGTCAAATTTATACGACAGATATTTACCTGTTTTGGGACTTGCTTACAGATGTTTTAACAATGTTCAGAAAAATTTAATTTTGTGAAAAATAAAAAGCGTCTTTTTTTTTTTTTGACCTGTGATAAAGTGCATAAAAAATATATTGTAATTTTATCTCCGGAACATGGCGGATAAACGGACCATTACTCATATCTGACTTTTGTTTACAGAAAAATACTGGATTTTTGCGTCCAAACATAAATATTCATTATTTGATACAGGAATAAGCAATGAACGAACAGAATGAAGAAATTGAAATTGATCTTTTAAGATTGTTTCGTTTCATATTGTCAAAATTCAAAACACTTTTAATCTTAGGAATTGTTTTTGCGGTTCTGGGATTTTCATATAAATACTGTCGTTTTGAGTTTTCTTCAACTCCTCTTGCCGAAGTAAATAATCTTTTCACAATTGAAAAGATTGAAAAAGAACCTGATGGTAAAGTTGTAAAGAAAAAAGAGAAAGTTTCATATAACCTTTATAAGGAAGACTATGAGGCTCGTTACTCTGAGTACGAAAGTAAAAAAAGAAATGTTGACCTTCATAAAAAGTTTTTAGAACAGGATTTTGAAAATTTCAACAGAGAACTTGCCACCACTCAAGAGTACATCAGAAATTCAAAACTCTACAATCTTTCCCCTGAAAGTTATTGGGAAAGTGAGTTCTACTATTCTGTCCGTGAAAAAAATGCCAAGACTGCAATGCCAAACATTGCATCTGTAAAGAAGGCATTAAAGTCAAAAGAAGAAGGTGAGGAAGAGACTTTTGAAAATGAGTCAACAGTTGTGCGCTTTGCTAACAGACTGCTGCATACACAAAAGTATATTCAGGCCTTTGCTAAAAGCCTTGGAATTAGCATGAATCTTACACAGAATCCTGTAAGAGAACTTTTCGGTTTCTCTGCAATTGACAGTTATTCTTTTGTCATAAGCCTTAAAGGAGATTCTAAAGAAACTCTTTCAAAACTGGAAAAAGTAAAAGAAGTGTTTGATAAGGAATTTACAGATTTTTACGGTCAGGATTACATCATAAAAATTGTTCCAATTTCTCTTGAGAGAATTTACAACGCAGGTTTAATTAAATTAAAGCGCGATACAGACAATGCAGTGGTAAAACTCAATAATGAAATTGAGAACAAGAAAAATCAGATTTTAAATCAGGTTCAGCCTCTGCCTCCTGAAGATATTAGTTCAAAGATGAAGACTCTTGAAGGCTATAAAACCATGAAGCTTGTGATTTTCACAATCGCAGGTTTATTTGGAGGGATCTTCCTTGGTGCAGCATATTTTGGTATGAAGTATCTGTTCTCCGGAAAGATAACCTCAAGTGAATATCTTAAGAATCTGTACGGCTTGAAGAACATCGCTGTATTGCATGAAAGCTCATTTTCAAAAGAAATACCTGACGAAAAAGTAAGACTTGAAAATGCTGTAGAAATCCTGTCTGCTGGTAAAAAGAAAGTTGTTCTAGTTTCAACTCTTGAGGGTAAGGACATCAGCAATGCAACAGAAATTATCAGCACTGCCCTGTCCAGATCAGGTGTTGCCTACGATTTTGTTAAAGATTGCAAGCTTAAGGAAATTACCGACAGTGATGCTGTAATTATTGTAGAAAAGCTGGATGTATCTGTTTTAGATGCTGCACGTGTTGAGATTGAGAATCTCCTTGCATATAAAGTCAGTGTCGATGGTATTGTTTACGCTTAGCAGTCACTACCATACAAAATATTAAACAGTTTTTTGCTTATCAAAATCTGAGATTTAGGCATTGATCTTCAAGATCACCTCAGCTCTTGTTCAGGAACTTTCAGAGGTGCCTTATTCGGCTGTGCAATGCAGCCTCTCTTTTCTTAAAACATAATCTTTCAAATAAAATTCTTCTTAAAATTTTGAAAAATCAAAATATTCAATACTCATACATAAATCAAACGAATACAAGCCTTACTAGCTTGATAAAAAATCATATATGGTCAAATAAATATGTAAAGAGAATTTATCTTTTGATTGTAACGAATACTTGTTTGCGGATATCTCTAATTGACTAACTTTGAAAAAGACCTGTTCTGTATTGCATGTCAATTTCATTTTTGTAAAGAAAGATAATTAAAGCATATATTGAATTTTTTCTAAGAGCTACTTTCTTTATTCAAAGGAGATAAACTTATTAGTGTTTCTACTAAATCAACAACCATGGTTGATGGATTGTCAGTACCTACTTTTTTAGCTTCATCATTAACAATTTTTGCATGCTTTATTGCTTGATTTAAATTTGATTTTGTCAGCTCAAACGTGTTTTTATCTCCTTTCTTATATCTTGGTATGTAATTTTGTAGTTCGCAAACAACTTGCTCTGCAGCAGATTTACCTTTGACTGATCTGAATGGTTTTGCCTTACAGCAAAAGTGTAAAAGTAGCCAAAATTCAAAACAAGGCACAGATGTGATAGCGTGAAACTCAGCCTTATTTTTTATTTTTGATATTTCATTGATTGCTTATAGTTTGCATGATCATCTTTGTCAAAAACACAGAAAACAAAATCAAAATCGTTACCTTCTTTTTGCGAATTTTTATACAAGTCTATAGCGTATTTGACTAAACTCATTGGATCTGACCCTTTGCGTTTGTAATGCGAATATCAGTTGCCTGCAATCTATACTCTTCTCTTAATGAATTAAAGTACAAAGGTTCAGTTTTTTGACCTTCGCAAACAATCAGAACTCTTTTATAAAGCTCTCTTGTTCGTTTCTTTCTAGAAATGTCTCTTAATTTGCGTGCTTTTCTCTTTTTGAATAAGTCATCAGAGCCCATCTAGTTATCTCCTTTAAACATATTAAAAGATGAGATTATTGGTAGGGCCCCATATCTTCCTGATAGATAACGTAAAATTAAATTATCTTTTTTCTTGTTAGGGCTAAACTCGAGCAAGGAATAAACTTCTGTAGCTTGATTATCATTTTTTTCACAAAACCAAATTTGATCCCTTCTAAAGTTATTTTGGTCTAAAACGTACACATCATGACTTGTAAAAACCAATTGAGCATTATTAGGATTGTTCTCTTTGGAATTAAAAAGTTTAACAATAAACTCAACTAATTTTGGATGAAGGTTTACATCTAGCTCATCAATAAAAAGGGTATAACCTTTTTCTAATACGTCTATAATAGGACCTGCAAATCCAAACAACTTTCTCGTTCCTGTAGATTCCTCAAAAAAGTTAAAAGAAACCAAATCGCCATTGTTATCTCTGTGTAACGTTTTAATTTTCTTCTTCTTTTTAGGCATATTTTTTATAAAGAAGTTTTTTAGTTCCTCAGGAAATCCATCAGGAAATGCATCCGTTGAATTATCTATTTCTTCGATAGAAATATCAGAAATATTCAAATCTGTAGCTTTCAAAAATTTTAGAATAATATCCTTTTTTCCTTTATCGCACAGCTCAGCTGTAAATTCTGGATAAAAGCCAGAATCATCACAAAAAAACAGTTCATTTTTAAACCAGTCATAAATAGGCTTTAACCTTTCACTGTTAAGTTGTACTGCGGTTGTCAAAAAAAGAGCGTCACTTCTAGTTTGTTTTACCCAAGATTGTTTCGTTCCGGGAAAAGAGGGACTAAAACTCCATTCATAATCACTATCTTTTTGATCCCATGATCTCTCAAACCATTTTTGGACATGACCATTAGGAAATGCAAAAAGCCACTCTTCAATAATTTTTGCTGCTGTCGCTGAAAAACCGTATTGGTACCTAACATCATTCACGACAATTGTTACTTCAAACTCAGTTGGTTCACTTAAATTTCTTTTTGCAAGCTTAAATGGAAATAAATTAATGCTATTAACATGTTTTAATGAGAATAAAACAATGGATTTCATTGTTTGTAGCGCATCGATTAAATTACTTTTGCCACTTGCATTTGCTCCGTAAATAGCAGCACACTTTAGCAGTTGCAGTTTCTGCTTTTTACCTACAATAAATGTGTTATCAAGGTTTTCATCACCTTTGTCTTTTAGCAAGCTAAAAATTTGTTTGTCATCAAATGATTTAAAATTTTTTACACAGAAGTCAACAAGCATACTATTGCCTTTTTTTTTATTCAATTCTTGGAAATTAATTCCAAAATATCATTAAAAACACAGAAATCAATGAATATTATTTAGGACATTGCATTATTATTTGTCTTTTCGAGAATTATATAAGGTGATATCATATTGACTATCTAAATTTAAAATTGCTATTCGTGAATATTCATGGGTAAATACTTGAAGCACGTTGAAATCTTACATCTTTATCAAAACTAACTATTTCATATTCTGTATAATTTCCATAAAGCCTTTTCAATAAATTAGAGCTAATCATTTAAGCATACATAAGTAAGGATAATTTTATGGAAAACTTTCAATACTGTTTACCTACAAGATACATCTTCGGTCAAGGTGTTAGTTCTAAAGTAGGACAGACTATCTCAGATCTTGGATATAAAAAAGTTCTAATTGTTTATGGAGGAGGATCGGCTGTTCGCTCAGGTCTTATTTCATCTATAAAGGAGCAATTAGCATCTTTTTCCATTGGTTACACTTTATTAGGTGGAGTAATACCAAACCCAAGAGCAGATTTAGTTTATGAAGGTATTGAAATAGCAAGAAAAGAAAAAGTAGATTTCATTTTACCTGTAGGTGGTGGTTCTGTAATTGATACAGCTAAAGCAATTTCATTAGGAGCTGCTGACAGTGAACAGGGGGATTTCTTTGATTTTTATCTTAAAAAGAGAAAGCCCGTGTCCTCTTTAAAAGTTGGCGCTGTGCTTACCATTCCTGCAGCTGGCTCTGAAAGTTCTACTTCATCTGTGATTCAAAAGACCATCGGTGGACATATCATAAAATGCGGTTGTTCTAGCGAATTTAACCGACCATCATTTGCCATATTAGATCCTGAACTTACATATACAGTAAGCAAATACCAGACTGCTTGTGGTATCACCGATATGATGGCTCATATCATGGAAAGATACTTTACTAATTCAGAGTGTGTTGATGTAACTGATAATATCTGTGAAGGTTTATTACGAGCAATTATAAAGAATGCTCAGACAGTAATGGAAAATCCTCGCAATTACAACGCAAGAGCAAATATTATGTGGGCAGGCTCATTAGCTCATAACAATATCTGTGGTGTTGATAGAGAACAGGATTGGTCCTCACACCATCTTGAGCATCAGTTATCAGCTTTATATGATGTAGCACACGGAGCTGGACTTGCTGTAATGTTTCCTGCCTGGATGGACTATGTCTTCAAACATGATGTTATGAGATTTGCTCAATTTGCTTCAAATGTCTTTAATGTAACTTTTGACTTTGATGATCCTTCAGTTACAGCAAGAGCTGGTATTAAGGCTTTAAGACGTTTCTTTAAATCAATTGGAATGCCTTTGTCATTTAAAGATATCGGTGCAAAGAGCGAGGATATTCCTCAGTTATTAAGCATGCTTGGTGTGGATGAGCAAAATAAGAGTGAAGGCAAGTTTGTGGTTTTATATAAGAGTGATTGTGAAAAGATCTACACAATTGCAGCAAACTACAGAGAATAGTAGAAATTTTGGCTCTTTTGGTGCACTGCGCCTTTATTGGTGCTGATTTTAGCTAATAGCGTATCGTGATAATTTACATCAATAAGAGCCAACATTCATATAACAGAAAAGCTAAGACCTAAATAAATGCTAGGAAAATAAAATGTTACAAAGACAGAGATATCTTGAGTTACTCTCAAGAGAGTATGACAACCGTTATGCAGTTTATACCAAGCTGATAAACCTCAATGCTGTTTTATCTATGCCAAAAGGCACAGAGCATTTTATTTCCGATATTCATGGCGAGTATGAAGCTTTTAAGCATATCTTAAATAACGCCTCAGGCGTTATCAAAGAAAAGGTAAGATTAGTCTTTACTGATTACACTAAAGAGCAAATAGATGAGCTATGCACTCTCATTTACTATCCAAATGAATGTCTTTTAAACAAAGAAAAGGACGGTAGCACTGATTTAAACTCTTTTTATACCAAGACCATACTAGATTTAATTGCACTATCAAATTACCTCTCCTCAAAATACTCACGTTCTAAGGTAAGAAAAGCAATTGATGGTGACTTTTCATACATCATCGATGAGTTAATGCATGCTAAATCAGATGATCAAAACTCAAGAATGGCTTACCACCGTTCTATTTTAGAGGCGATTATCAAAACTGGCTCTGCTAAATATTTCATTTTAGAACTGTGTAAACTTATCAAAAGATTAGCTGTCGACAGACTGCATGTCTTAGGCGATATCTTTGACAGAGGTCCTCACCCAGATAAGTGCATGGATCTTTTAATGAAATATCATGATCTTGATCTGCAATGGGGTAATCATGATGTACTTTGGATTGGTGCCTGTTGTGGTTCTGCTTTGTGTGCTGTGAATGTACTTTGTAACAACATCCGCTATAAGAACTTTAAAATGCTTGAGAATGGCTATGGTATTTCTTTAAGAAAACTTGCCATGTTTGCAAAATCTACTTATAAAAATGAAAAGGACTTTCCTGCAGACCATAAAGCCGTAGCTGTTTTGGCTGTAAAACTCATCGGTCAGCTAGTAAAAAGACATCCTGAGTATGAATTAGATGACAGATTAGTATTAAATGGTCTTGATCTTAAAAATGGTTCAGTTACTTTAACTGATGGTAAGACTTATAAGTTAAAGACAATTGATCTGCCAACTGTAGATAAAGCTCATCCTTATGTATTAACTAAAGCTGAACAGGAAGTTGTAGATGATTTGGTAGCGTCATTTACAGGTTCAGTAAGACTTAATAACCATGTAAAGTTTCTGTATTCAAAAGGTACCATGTATCAGTGCTTTAATGGCAATTTGCTCTACCATGGATGTATCCCATTAGATGAGGATGGCTCCTTTAAAAAGATTAAATGTGACGGTAATGAACTGTCAGGTCGAGATTATCTGGATTTTTGCCAAAAGAAAATTCGCGAAGCTTATACCTTGAGAGATCAAGACCATTTAGATTTCTTATGGTACATGTGGACAGGTCCATTGTCACCTCTTTCCGGTCGCAGAATGAAACTCTTTGAAAGGCTGTTTGTTCAAGATGAGTCAACCTGGCATGAGCCTAGAAATCCTTATTACACCTATTATTACGAAGAGAAAACCTGTAATCAGATCTTAAGAGAGTTCTCTTTAGATCCGAATAATGGCCATATCATCAATGGCCACACTCCTATCATGGCAAAGGACGGAGAAACTCCTGTAAGAGCAGGAGGAAAACTTTTAGTTATAGATGGAGGCTTTTGCAAAGCTTATCAGGCTAAAACAGGTATTGCAGGCTATACCTTAATCTATAGCTCACACTATTTGCATTTAAAGGCTCATACTCCTTTTACTACCATCAAAGATGCTATTGCTAATAACAGTGATATTGCGGACTTGCAGGTAATTTCTGTTGAAGATTTTAAACAAAGAAAGATGGTTATAGATACAGATCTTGGACAGGGGATAAAAGAGCTTATCTCAGATCTTGAAGATCTTTTAGAGATGTATAAGCAAGGTCTGTTAAGAGAAAAATTGACCGATGAAAAGGGGAATCCTTTTATCTAGATTTTATCTGTGAACCCCACAGAGTCTATTTAAGAAATAATATAGTTCATTTAAAAACGTTAGGTAGTCAATTTAAATAACGTTACGATAGTTTACAAAGATCACAAAAATAGCCACGTGAATTTTGAATTTAGGTTTAAACATGAATTTTATAATTTAAAATTTACAAAAATTTGAGGTTAATTAACCTTTGTAAAAAAATCTTTATAACTAGGATTGCTTCAAGAGTTTACTAGGTTAATTAACTAAGTTTAATAATCATAATTATTTAAATTCTTTCTAACTCCTTGTAATAAAGCCATTTCTGAATTAAATCGGTATTTTTTTGCAAAAACATTACATCCGTTCACTAGGAAAAAAAGGATCTTATCTATATAATCATCATGCTTGAAAAAGCGATTATGTTTCAGTTAAAAAAGAACAGAAACGTTTACGACAGATAAAAAAATCTGTTTGAACTTAATTAGGAGTAATCATGAAAGAACAGTGGCGCGGTTTTACCGGCTCTCATTGGGTTGATGACGTTAACGTTAGAGACTTCATTCAGCACAATTACACACCTTATGATGGTGATGAGTCATTCTTAGCAGGTCCTACAAAAGCTACAGATAAGTTATGGGGCGAGTTACAGCAGTTACAGCATGAAGAACGCGCAAAGGGCGGTGTTCTTGATATGGAAACTGAAGTAGTTTCAGGCATTACTGCTTATGGTCCAGGTTACATCAGTGCTGATAGCAAGGATCTTGAGAAGGTTGTAGGTTTACAGACTGATAAGCCTTTAAAGCGTGCTTTCATGCCATACGGCGGTATCAAGATGGCTGAAGAGGCTTGCACCACCTATGGTTATACCCCTAACCCTAAATTCCACAAGATTTTCAATGAGTATCACAAGACTCATAATCAGGCAGTATATGATGCATATACTCCTGAAATGAGACTTGCTCGTAAGAACAAGATCATCACTGGTCTTCCAGATACCTATGGTCGTGGCCGTATCGTTGGTGACTACCGTCGTGTAGCTCTATACGGTATTGATTTCTTAGTAGCACAGAAGAAAGCTGACTTAGCAAACTGCGGTTGCGGTACCATGACTGATGACATCATTCGTCAGCGTGAAGAGTTAGCTGATCAGATCAAAGCTTTAAATGCTATGAAGGTTATGGCAGAGAGCTATGGCTTTGATATTTCACAGCCAGCTAACAACGCTCGCGAAGCTGTTCAGTGGTTATACTTTGGTTACTTAGCTGCTATCAAGACTCAGAACGGCGCTGCTATGTCAGTAGGTCGTGTATCTACCTTCCTGGATATTTATATTGAGCGTGACTTAAAAGAAGGCACCTTAACTGAGGAAGAGGCACAGGAGTTAATCGACCACTTAGTTATGAAGTTACGTATGGTTAAGTTCGCACGTATTCCTTCATACAACCAGTTATTCTCAGGTGATCCTGTTTGGGCAACTCTAGAAGTTGCAGGTTTCGGCATGGATGGCCGTCACATGGTAACTAAGAACGATTACCGTTTCTTACACACCTTAGAGAATATGGGTCCATCACCTGAGCCTAACTTAACAGTTCTATACACCGAGAAGTTACCATTAAACTTCAGAAAGTATGCTGCTAAGATTTCTGTTGATACCTCATCAATTCAGTACGAGAACGATGATGTAATGCGTCCAGTATGGGGCGACGATTACTCAATCTGCTGCTGCGTATCTGCAACACAGACTGGTAAGGAAATGCAGTTCTTCGGTGCTCGTGCAAACTTGGCTAAGGCTCTTCTATACGCAATGAACGGCGGTATTGATTGCAAGACCGGTATGCAGGTTGGCCCAAGATTACCTAAGATCACCTCAGAGTACTTAAACTACGATGAGTTAATGGCAAACTACGACATCGTTCTAGAGTGGTTAGCTGATCTGTACGTTAATGTATTGAACTTAATTCAGTACATGCACGACAGATACTACTACGAAGCAGCAGAAATGGCTTTAATCGATACTGATGTACGTCGTACCTTCGCAACTGGTATTGCAGGCTTCTCACACGTAGTTGACTCATTATCAGCAGTTAAGTACGCAAAGGTTAAGCCAATCCGCAACGAGAACGGCATTGCTGTTGACTTCGAGGTTGAAGGTGACTTCCCTCGTTACGGTAATGATGATGATCGTGCTGATAAGATTGCAGTATGGTTATTAAGAACCTTCTTAACTAAGTTAAAGAAGCGTCATACCTACCGTAACTCTGAGGCTACAACCTCAATTCTTACCATTACTTCTAACGTTGTATACGGTAAGGCTACAGGTTCATTACCTGATGGCAGAAAGGCAGGCGAGCCATTATCACCAGGTGCAAACCCATCATACGGTGCTGAGAAGTCAGGCTTATTAGCATCTCTAAACTCAGTTGCAAAACTACCTTATGAGTATGCTTTAGACGGTATTTCAAACACCCAGACCATCAGCCCAGATGCATTAGGTCACTCAGAGGAAGAGCGTGTTAAGAACTTAGTTCAGGTAATGGACGGTTACTTTAACCAGGGCGCACACCACTTGAACGTTAATGTATTCGGTACCGAGAAGTTAATCGATGCTATGGAGCACCCAGAGAAGCCTGAGTACGCAAACTTCACAATCCGTGTATCAGGTTACGCTGTTAAGTTCATCGATTTAACTCGTGAGCAGCAGTTAGATGTAATTTCAAGAACTTGTCATAAGGCAATGTAATTTAGAAAAATTACACTATAATCTGTATAAAGAGGGCGCCTTTTGGCGCCCTTTGTCTGAATAAGATAGAATTACTTATAACGATTCAGAGCATCAAGTATCTATCAGAAACTAGAATTTATAGGACACATGTAATGACTCAAGGTTATATCCACTCTTTTGAAACTTTCGGATCTGTAGACGGACCTGGTGTTCGTTTCGTGGTCTTTATGCAAGGTTGCCCAATGCGTTGCCTTTATTGTCATAATCCAGATACTTGGAAAATGAAATCAGGGGAGACTTACGATGTTGATACTGTAGTCAATAAGGCCATGCGTTATAAAAACTACTGGGGCAAAGATGGCGGCGTTACAGTAAGCGGTGGCGAAGCATTAGTTCAAATTGAATTTGTAACTGAATTATTTAAAAAGTTCAAGGAACTTGGTGTAAACACCTGTCTTGATACTTCAGCAGGTCCTTATAGAGATACTGATGAGTATAAGCAAAAGTTCGATGAGCTTATGAAATACACAGATCTTGTGTTATTAGACATTAAACACTCTGACAGTACCGAGCACAAAAAGCTAACAGGTATTGGTAATGAGAATATTCTAGCCTGCGCTCATCATTTAGATGAACTGAATATTCCTGTATGGATAAGACATGTTTTGGTTCCAGGTATTACCGATAACAATGAGCAGTTGCAGAACGTAAGAAAGATCATTGACTCATTATCAAATGTCAAAAAAGTAGAGGTGCTTCCTTATCACTCTTTAGGTGTACATAAATATGAGTCTTTAGGTATTGATTACAAGCTCAAAGATACTCCAATGCCTGATAAAGCATCTGTAGAAATTGCTTGTAAGATCTTAGGTGCGCATCAAGATTAAGCAGGATCCTGAGAAAATATTCATACAAGAGACAAATATTTTAGTTTTACATAGCGATCTCTTCTGTAAAAATTCAGAAATGTTTGCATTGGCTAAATGATTCTGATGCAAACATTTACATTTTTAGTCAATTTTTGTCTAATCTCCAACTTATTTCTTCATGTTTTGAAATTGTGTCTTACTATCTGTATTTAACAAAGCAACTTTTACTTCAATTTCTTTACGCTAACAGCACAGCTCTTTCCGGCAAAGGTAACACCATCAACATTTTTTAGAGAAATGCTGATAACAGGATACTGTCCCATGAACTTAGAACAGAACTCTTTATCTTCTAATATCTTGGTGCCTTGAAAGTATTTAAGCTGTAATGAGGTATCAAAAGGCTTTTCAGAATTTATCTTTAAGAAAGACTCAAACATGGTCATGAGCAAAGTCTTACCAAAACGTCTTGGTCTTGTAAACAACAGAACTTTTGTAGAACTTGTAAAAACAGTCTTTAAGTACTCTGTCTTATCTACAAAGTAGCAATTACCGTCTTTTAGTTCTTCATAACAGCCAGGATTATCTTGTGTAAGGGTAAAATTTCATTATCGCTCATTTTATTAATTCTGATTTTTTATTGCTAATGCTTAATTATAGTCTGTTCTGTTAGTCAAATATTTTGAACATAACTCTTAGCATCGATCTTTCTTAATATCTATTTATTTGTATATGAATTTTGCTGATTCTAAAAATCATATTACATTCACAACTCATTAAGTTTACCTAATTTTATTAAAGATCACAAAGTATTCAATATATTTTTATTAAATACTATATTTTAATATAAATAACTACCTATTTACTTGCTAAATAGGTAGTTGTTAAAATTTATGTGCTAGGGCACAGTAGCATTAAAACAGTTCTGCTTTTTACTTTAATCTTGTTGCCTGCGTGATACCTGGTACTCATATAGAATGGAGTTACGTCTTTACCAGGTCCTAGAGATGTATTGATGAACTGGTACCAGCTCTTATCAAGGTGACCTGGAACGCATGGTATTTCGATGGTCAAATCTTCCCAAAAGGCATTAACAAAGATGTAGGCATACATCTCTTGTTTACTGTAGTAGTATAAAAAGCCAATTGAGTGGGACATATCAGACCAATCTGGCTGGAATGGTTTTATACCATGCCACTGGATCTTGGCATTAGTGAGCAATTTGTCTAATTTATGGTGAGGTGTATCATTTACATGCTTAATTTTACCGATTCTGGAAAGACCAATTAGTGTCTTGGTAAAATCAAACATCTCACGCTGTTGCTCATTAAGATCCCAGTTTAAATAGCTAAGCTTATTGTCCTGGCAGTAGGCATTGTTATTACCATTTTGAGAGCGCAGTACTTCATCTCCCATACAGATCATTGGAGTACCCAGTGAGAGCATGGTAATTGCCATGAAGTTTTTCACCTGACGAAGTCTTAATTCATTTAAATGAACATCATCGGTAGGGCCCTCAAAGCCGTAGTTTGCTGAATAGTTGTTATCATTACCATCACGGTTATGTTCACCATTAGCAAGATTATGCTTGTGTGAATAGCAAACCAAATCGTACAAGGTAAAGCCATCATGACAGGTGATAAAGTTAACAGACTTTTGAGCATCAACCATATGCTCGTTGTAAATATCAGGAGAACCTAAAAGTCTTAAAACAAATTTTTTGACCATACCAGGATCTGCTCTCATGAAGCTTCTGACATCATCTCTGAACTGTCCGTTCCACTCTCTCCATTTAGAGCCTGAAATAGCACCTAACTGATACAGACCGCCTGCATCCCATGGCTCTGCAATTAACTTGGCCTCAGCAAGTCGTCTGTTTGCATCAATAGACAACAAGGTAGTGTTGTCGTTCATTGGGGCGCCAAATTTGTCACGGGTTAGAATAGAAGCTAAATCAAATCTAAATCCGTCAACATGCATCTTCTCATGCCAGAAGACAAGTGAGTCAATAATCAGGTTTCTTACAACAGGCTGGTTAGCATTTAAAGAGTTGCCACATCCAGAGTAGTTCTGATAATAGCCATCTTTAATGATGTAGTAGCCATCCTTATCAAAACCTTTAAAACAGTAACTAGGACCGTTCTCATCACCTTCAGAGGTGTGGTTGTAAACCACATCTAGGATAACCTCGATGCCGTTTCTGTGAAGGGCTTTGACCATGTCACGGAACTCTTTTACAGGTCCTTCAATACTTTTATCGGAACTGTAGCCTTCGTGTACTGAGAAAAATGCCATAGGACTGTAGCCCCAATAGTTATCCATATTAGGTCTAGCATCCTTTTCATCGAACTGATATACAGGCATGAGCTCTACTGCTGTGATACCTAGCTCTACAAGATAAGGGATCTTTTCAATAAGACCTTTGTAGGTGCCTCTTAGCTCATCTGAAAGACCTGAACTTTTATCAGCCGTAAATCCTTTTACATGCATCTCATAGATGATGGTGTTCTCAAGTGAATGGTGAGGAAAAGTATCAATACCCCAATCGTACTCGTCCACATTGATGACAGCACTCTTAGGTGCATATTTAAAAGCAAGCTTCTCGTCTTTAGGTAGGAATCTTTTGTAATCATCAGGGAAGAGTACTCTTTTTCCATATGGGTCAATTAAGATCTTGTTAATCTCTTCTGCCTGAGATTGTGCCTGTGGACTGTCTACAGTTTTTGTTACTCTATAAGCATAGATTTGACCAGCACCTATATTGTGAACAAATACATGCCAAAAGTAGGTGGATTTAAAAACTGTAGAGGACAGATGTACTACATAAGGGGAATCGTCATCTACTGCATCGAACAGTAAAAGATCAATTTCGGCTGCATCTGGTGCCCAAACGGCGAAATTTACACCATCTTTTTCAATAGTTGCACCTAAATGTCTGCAGTGACCTTGTGAAATAATATAATTCTTGTTGCTCACGTATACCGATCCTTGATAAAAATTGGTTTATATCTTTGTTCATATTCTGAATATAGATTGAGCTTAGTTGAAATTAAGTTCAGTTTAATAAAATGAACTCTCTAATCTTATTCACTTTTTTATTTTGTGCTCATATGCACTTACACAATTGTTGTACTCAATTGTAGCAATCATGCTTTGAAAACTCTTACAGCTTATTCCTCTTTCTGTGATGAGATTCATCAATAATGCTTTACTTCTAAATTTAAAGCACCGGTGTAAAACATAATTAAAATAAACTAAACAATAAAATCTATCTCAATGTTCATTTTTAGGGCGTGGTTAATCATTATGACCTAAATTATGTTATTTTGGACGGTATGCAAAACAACTATGGATGCAACTGATTTTGCAAAAGTTCTCTTTTACGAGGATCACCATTTCGTTTACCAAAGATGTAAATTGATTAGCAAATTGAGTATGCACAACACAATTCTTCATTGGAGTTTATAGTATGGCAGATTTAAACTACATTGCAGCAGGTCGAATCAACACCACTCCTCTCGATCTTAATGGCAATCTTGATAAAATTCTCAAACAATGCGCACAAGCTGTAAAAGAAGGTATTTCCATTATAGCTTTTCCAGAACTTGCAATTTCTGGTTACAACTGTGGTGATCTGTTCTGGCACAGTGAGTTAACTAAAGGTGCACTGCATGCTTTGTTAAATTTAAAGTACTCACTGCCTGAGGGGATTGTTGTAGGTGTAGGTCTGCCTTTAACTGGCTCTGACAATAAGTCTTATGATGCTTATGTTCTATTAAAGAAAAGCAAGATCATAGGTGTAAGTGTTTTACACTCATGCTATAACAGCTGTGACTCAAGAGTTCGTTTCTTTAGAACTCCTTGTGTTGAAGGTTTATCTTTTAATATAGGATCTGAGATCTTTACACCGGCTAACACTTTTGAGGTTGAACTTAAAGTTTCTTCAAATCAAGTGGAAACTAGGAGAGTTGGTGTTTACTTTAATGAAGGTGATTTATCTTATCTAGATAAAGTTGAGCTTTTAATCTGTCCTGAGGCCAAGCGTTTTGAACTTTTTGATGACAAAAAGCGTGTTGTAGATGCTGTAGCCTTATCTTCAAATCTAAAATGTACCGTTGTAACAACTAACTTATTAGGCTGTGAAAGTGGTTCTGATATCTTTGATGGTCTGTCAATTATTGCTGATGACGGTAAGTTAGTCTCACAGAGTAACTATCTGTCATTTAAGCGAGCTGATTTTGTAACAGCATCATCAGGTATCAGTGAGTTCTTAAATGAGTACGACACTATTGTTAGAGCTGTAGCATTAGGTCAGTTTGACTGGATGTTAAAGACCCGTTCCCATGGTTTTGCTCTATCCATGTCAGGTGGTGCTGATTCAGGTCTTTGTGCAACTTGTGTCTGCTATGGTCAGTTAGCAGCACTACAAGAGTTAGGCTATGACGAGTATAAAGATCTTCTATCTTCATTAAAGTTTGAGGTGCCTGCTTTTACAGGTGATAAACAGTCATATGTAAAAGAAAAGATCATGCCTCAGGTCTTAACCACTGTATATCAAGGCTCAGCTGTATCAGGCTCTGTAACCAGAACTGCAGCAGAAAAAGTTGCTCATAACATCGGAGCAACTCATTATGAGTGGTCAATTGCAAAGTTAGTTGAAGATTATGTTGCTATCATCAATGGAACAACACCTGATGATAAGCTTAACTGGGATCGTGACGATTTGACATTACAGAACATTCAGGCTCGTTCTCGTGCACCTGGTATCTGGATGATCGCAAACCGTTATAACAAGCTTTTAATGTCAACCTGTAATGCTTCAGAGGATGCTGTAGGTTATTGCACTATGGATGGAGATACAGCAGGTGGTCTATCTCCAATTGGTGATATTTCTAAGAGCAGAATTCTAAAAATCAATCAGCATATTGCTGATGATGGTATTGAGGTTGTAAAAGGAGGCTTGAAACTTGATGTGCCTGATATGTCATACATTTCAGCTCAGGCTCCAACTGCTGAATTAAAGCCAGGCCAGACTGATGAGCGTGACTTAATGCCTTACGTGATTTTAGATAGAATTCACGTTTTACATCAAGAAGAGCTATTCACTCCACAGAGAATTTTAGATACTTTAGTAGAGGAGTATCAGAATTTCTCACATGATGATCTAAAGCTGTTTGTAACTCGTTACTTTACAAGACTTGCTGTAAATCAGTGGAAGAGAGAAAGGGGCGCTACCACTTTTCATATTGAGAAGACGGATTTAAATGCAAAATCAGGCTTTATCTTCCCACTACTAAATGATGGTTACAGATCATTGTTAGAAGATCTTAAATAACGTTTAGTACTAAAAAGTCTTAGATGCGCCTTACTAACAGATATTTGCTTTGTTTAGTTGGCGCATTGATTTTAATAAAGGTATAAAAAGCTCTAAAGAAGACTCTTTTTATAAAAACATGAAAGTAGTGAAAACAGCTTTGAAAGTATGGGCAAGCAAATTTTGGTTTATACTATTCAATCTTCATTTAAAAGCAGTTTGTTAAAGGAAAATCTGTCAATTTTCTTAATCGTCGACTTATGTTTATAATCCATATCTTTAGCGATTTTAGATTTGTCAAAGAGAATTGCAATTTCTCTTTAGGTGAATTTAAGCTCTTTTAATTTTGGAAGATCGTAAATCTCATTGTCAGTTACAACGTGACACAACCTGCGTAAATAATCTTCAAGATCATGAGGATCACTAAAAGCAACAGAAGTCTTTATGAGGTTTGACAATTCTCCTGGGTAAGGAATTTTCTTAAAACTAGTCATGATTTTTTTAAACAGTCGATTGTTCTTCTTACAGATTTTTACTTTGTCTAAATATCGATTGAGAATAGATTCACCTATTTCTAATAGATCGCTTTGGGTATATCGATCAAAGTTGATCAAAGCATCAAATCTTCTAGTGAGTGCTTTGTCAAAATGTTCATACAAATTGGTAGTTGCAATGATGACAATATCTTTAGGTAAACTATCGAGGTATTTTAGAAGAGTAGAGGTTACTCTGCCCATTTCTCTTAGGTCATTTGAATCGGTTCTATCAAGAGCAAGTGCATCTATCTCATCAAATAAGATAATGCGCTTGTTGTAAGAGTTTATTGCAGTTATTTCCTTGAAAAGTTTCGATAAATTTTTAGAAGTCTGTCCTAATTTACTGTCTATTATTTGGGTAAATTCAACAGAATAAACGTCCTTTTTCAGCATTCTTCCCAGTTGCTTTACAGCTTCTGTTTTACCTGTTTCTGGTTTCCCATGAAACAAAAATTTACAAACACCTAAATTCCTTTTTACGGCATTAGCAACACCTATGATGTCGTCTGTAATGACTTGAGGCAGAAGTGGAGGCTGTTCCTCAGAAGTTGATATCTTTTGCAGGTATTTTATGTCTTCAATGGTATCAGTAAGGTCATTAAAAACTGATTGAGGAACGAAAGAGTTAGGATCAGTTACCAAAGCCATAAGATAATGAGCAAGTTCATGATCTCCCATTTCATCAAAACATTTAGCAACTGTATAGGCTGCTACTTTAAAACCAGGCTCATTATGCTCAGCATGATATCTAATCAGTTCAACTACGTCTCTTTTCTTCATATTTACCTTGATTAGTAGATAATATCATAAAAATAAAGATGTAAAATACAATAAAAAATATATCTTGCTTAAAACTGAGTTTTGTAGGTATCTTTTCATATCTTTGAAAATGGAAGCCAATAATAGATAGAGTTGATTTTTGTCTTTAGGATTAAGTGTTAAAAGACAAATTTATTTTGGAATTTAAACTCTGTGGCACCTTATGAGCACATTCAAAAACGGTTTGCTAATCTCTTTTAGGAAAGAGCAGATAATAGTGCGTTAAAAGTCTTCAAGAAGCTCATTGTTACAATCAATCTCATCACAGGGATTTTTTTCTTGAAGAGGAGGAATATCACAATCTAAAGCCTTTGCAATCATACCTAAACAAGAGACATGATCATTTATAAAGATCTTATAACGATTTACAAAATCGTTAAGTATATTGGGGCTTACATTCGTAGCTTCAGACACTCTTTTACGGATATTTCTTTTTGCACTAAGGCAAGCGATTGCTTACTTTCAGGATGTTTTTCTAGATATTTGTCATTCATAGCTTAAATAAACTGTGTTACATCCATTTCATGGAAATTATCAAACATTGATAGAATTGTGTCAGTATCTGCCACCTCAAAGATCTCTGTAAAAGAAAGAGAGGTTAATCATTGGTAAAAAGCAACATTTGATCCAAACTAGTATTCTTTTATTGTATTTGATGAAATGAAATCTCTTAATATCTCTCTATCAAGATTCTGATCTTCTAAAACATAGTGAGCAAGTTCAATGCCTGAACATCCAGATACCATGAAGTCACCATTTGCTAATTCAAGACCTTCCTCAGTAAAATTCTTTTCCAAAGTCATTATGTGTATTACAAAAGTCAAATCTTGGATTTTCAATTATGGATGATGATCCGTGATACAAGGTAATCAATTAAGACATCCTAATCTATTCTCATTTATGACTGACCTAATTTATTTAGAGCAAGCTTTATCAGTGAATCTGTATAGTCAATCATAAAAAGGGGAATGTTTAAAACATCTCCATCAAGTTTTAAGTTATCTAAAGAGTACCTAATACGTAACTTTACCTTATCAGAAAACAGCTCTTTGAACTTTTTCAAACTTGTTGCCCTAGTATTGCTCTCTGCCTTTACTTCTACTGGATATATGTCATTTTCTTTTTGAACTAAGAAGTCTACTTCATAAGAAGGATTATTTTGAGACCAATAGCGAGGAGTCAAATCACTTTGACATATTAAGCTTTGCAAAACAAAGTTCTCTGTTAAAGCGCCTTTAAATTCAGTAAATAACCTGTTTTTCTCACCAAAAGCTCTAGGCGAGAGTTGGCATAATTTTCTTAAAAGACCAACATCTGCAAGATAAATTTTAAAAGCAGAGATGTCATCATAAGCTATTAAAGGCAATGAAGGTGCTGTACTTCTGTAGATCTTATGCACAATTCCAGCATCTACAAGCCATTGTAATGCATCTTCGTATTCTCTTGCTCTAGCACCTTTTTTTACTACTTTGTAGAGAAATTTTTTGTTTTCACGAGATAGCTGTGATGGAATCGATCTGAAGATCATTGAGATCTTAGGATATTCACTGATATTAGGATGCTTTGCAAAATCCCTTTCATAGGCAGTAATAATAGATGCGAGGCTTTCTTCCATAGCTTCAACGTCGTTGTATTCAGACCATCTTTGTACAGGTTCAGGCATACCACCAGTTACGTAGTACATTTTGAGCTTTTCATACAGCTTATTAAAGAATGCTTGTGGAATAGGTTCTAGGCTATCAATTGTCTTTAAAAATTCAACCAAACTGTCATCATTGTTAGCAAGTAAGAATTCAGTAAAAGTCATGGGATTTACTTGTAAAAAGTTGACCTTACCAACAGGAAAAGAAGATGGTTTGGCTAAAGTAATTCCTAAAAGAGAACCAGCGCAAGCTATATGATACTCAGGTGCGTTTTCACAAAAGTACTTTAATGAGTTTATGACATCAGGGCAATCTTGGATCTCGTCAAAGATAATTAGAGTCCTATGAGGTTCAATCTTTTGCCCACTTATAAGCATTAAATTTCTTAATATGCGCTTAACATCTTTAGTTGTTTCAAAAAATTGTTTGTAGTCATTGTTTTCATCAAAGTTGAAGTAAGCTGTATTTTCATAATATAGCTTTCCAAATTCTTTTAGTAACCACGTTTTTCCTACCTGTCTTATACCTTTTAGGATTAGTGGCTTTCTAAAAGCAGATTCTTTCCAAGCTAAGAGCTTGTTTATTATCAATCTCTGCATAGTATTGTTCTTGTTAAGTCAAAAATTTGTTTATAAGATAGAATCAATCATAGTAAAAGAGATGACTTGTTGTACAAATATCTAAATGTTATTAACTATTTGATATTATTAAATATAAGTTATTAAGATCACACTTTTATAATG
>ERZ1026868.126-NODE-126-length-62860-cov-7.902189_pt1 | contig 62860 bp, 64 predicted proteins | sample MGYA00380164_ERZ1026868 | MGnify/ENA primary metagenome ERZ1026868 (study PRJEB33269, sample SAMEA4719800) | human gut metagenome | biome: human-associated habitat; feature: organic feature; material: feces | place: Cameroon | collected 2013-10 ...
GTCTTATCAGCGACAGCTTGCTTATAATAGCACTCTGATTTTGGAAAGTCAACCCTTTTTTTCAATTTTTTCAAAATCTTACAAAAAAGCGCATTTCAAAGTCAAAACACCTTCATAATCATCTGATTCACAAACGGCTGTATCAGATTGTATTGATCCAGAATGCGCAGGAAAACATTGCCCTCGATCTGTTTCTCAAGGAATGCCCCTGCAGGCGTTCCAACAAGATAGTGAATGCCGATAAATACAATCCACACATAAATAAGCATCTGCGTTCCACCGAATACAGCTCCCATAAAACGGTTCATGCCTCCAAGCGATGCCATGCGCATCACCATAGAGAATATTACATACAAAATGAACAGTAACAAACTTATAATCACAAATGTTGCAACATACACAATCATCCGAACAATCATCTTCGCTAAAGCGCCTGCGATATACCCATAGAATAATTGTGCGGAATATCCCGCCGTCTGCTGTAATGTATTCTCTACCAGATTCTGTCTCACATTTTCCGGCATAGATATCTGATTCAGCATACCTTCCTGCTGGTCTTCACTTAACTGTGTGTTCATTGCTGCGTCAACCATATCGTCAGTAACAACGATGCCATACTGTCCCACAGATGTCTCTAACTGACTTTTCATCTGCTGTCTTGCTGTGTTTTCAATCTGCGTCGCAATGGATGTCTGCAGAGAGTCATCCCAATCTGTATATGTAATTACCCAATTTGCAATAACCGGTGCAAGCACATAAGACAGCACAATGGAGAGGATTGCGGTCAGCAGTTTGAAGACCGACCGCAAAAATCCTCTCCGAAATCCTATGAACATCCCTGTCAATATTGCAAGTATCACTATAAATGTCATATTTGATTTTCCACCTTATTTACCTTGCTTCCGCATCTTCCGGGGTCGCAAGGCTCTCCGTTGTAACTGTTATGCCCGTCTCTGTTGTCGTACCAGCCTTTGTCTTTGTCCCATCCGGCAATGTATTCTTCAGACGAATCACCTGCGTTTCGTTTTCATATACAACAACATATTCCAGATGCTTCCCGCTTGGCACAATGCTGCGTATCCGATTTTTCAGAGTTCCCTGGAATTTGACAGAACCATTCTTTCTGAAGATAATACAGTTTTTTCCTCCTGTAACCAGAATCTCTTCGTCATCGGTAAATATGTTATCATAATCAAAATCGAATGCCTCAGAAAACATATTATTTCCACGCATATTATAACACCGTATCTTGTACGGGTGTTTCGCATTTTCATTTGTATTTTTCTGAATCACACCCACATAATCTGTACCATAAAATATACTCCGGGCTTCTCCCGAAAATTGTATACTCTTTTTGACAGATGGTTTCTCCTTCATCGTATACAGCTCGATTGACTTTGTGCCAAAAGCCGCAACCGTATTATTGTCTATAAATTCAACCTTGGAAAATACCTGATCATCAAATTCGTAGCTACCGACTATACGATCTGCGTTGGTATTCTGCCCCACGTCTCCAAAATTATATGCCGTCAACGTATTTTTCATCACACCATTTCCAACATTCATATAGCTTACAAACAGTTTCTCTCCATTATCGGAAATAGCTATATCAAGCGGATATCCGTTCTTACCAATCGTTGACTGGATCTCGTAAATGATGTCACCTTTCCGGTTGTAAAGATTCACGTAATTTGTTTTTTCGCTCTCGAGCACAACCGCAAATACGCCCTGATCTCCTACATCGATATCGCTGATCGGATACGGCATGGTCTGACTGCTTACCTGTCCTTCCGTATTAAATACACAGACCGAGTTCCCATTCATATCTGCAACAACCGCATAATCCCCGCTTACCGCAGCTACCGGAACCTTCATGTTGATGCCTGTTGCCCAGACAGTATAGCCTTTGCTGTCTATGTATGAAGCACCATCCGATGTATATTTGAGCAGGTTGTCGCCAAACTGAATATAATTCGCTGTATTTTCATAATCTGTCTGGCTGCTCTCTACAATCTTGTACCCTTTATATTCCCAATTCCGGCTGATCGTGTATATCACGATTCCGAGGATCAGACACAGAAGTACGCCAATAGCAGTCCACCGCTTCTTTGTATTCTTTATTTGTTGCTGCTCCGCATTCCGCTCGCCGGCCTCCTGCGAGCCGCGAATTCTGATTATATTATCTTTTTGTTCTTTTTTGCTCATCTTCATTCCTCTATATACGCACATATGCAATGCTCAGTATACCATATCTATGGAATGTTTGGTAGGAGTATTTTTTGTCCTACAAAGATGTTATCGTCCACGCCGATTCCGTTTTTCTCTGCAATTTTTGCCGCCAGATCAGCATCTCCGTATCTGGTAAATGCAATGGAACTTAGCGAATCTCCTTCCTGGATAATATAGTAATCTTCATTTACCACATCCGAAATCGTCTCTGTCGTATTGACCGTCCCCGGATCTGCGGTTGTCGCCGGATCTGACGCTTCCATCTCCGGCGCCAGCTCTGAAGTAACCGGCTCCTCCGTCGTTCTTCCCGCAGGCTGTGACGTTCCGTCTGTGATCTCAGGTACAACATCATTTCCGGTTGCCAGCGGCAGCTCCGTAGTTGCCATTGCATCCACATAATCCCCCGTAGTCCCATCCGCTGTAACTTCCAACCGGTTAATGGAAACCTCCATCTGCTTCATTTTATCATAATTGCTCACAATTGTGATTCCCATAGCCAGCAGTGCGAGGACGACAAAAGAACTTGCAATATACACAAATCCGACTCCTGTATCTTTGCTTTCCGGCAGATTGCGGTTTTTACTCCGGAACTGCCGTACAATCTCTTCGTCTTTTCGCTGGATCTCGGATTGCTCCAAGGGGGCATCCCCCTTTTGTTTCATAATATAGTTTTGCATTGGTTCATTTTTTTCATAGTATATGTAATAGCCTTTTTGCTTTACAAGCTGCCCATGTTCGTACATGTAAAATGCATCCTCGGATTCCAGCGAGTCTGTTACGAACAACACCTTGTCTTTCCCCGGGAAATTCTCTACATGTAATTTCTCTATCTTGTCATTGATTGCCGTGGAAAATCCCATGCGCGACAAAAACCACCCCATGACCGAAAGATTCGGGAAAAACTGCTTGATCTGTTCATAGATGGCATTCCACGCCTCCTGCGTAAATTCGCTTTCATCCATATCAAATTCAATATTCTGCGCATCTACCGCTCCACTGATGAAGATCACATCTCCCTGATCGGATTTTCTACTGTCGCCGAGTAAAATCGCCCCTCGTGCCTGTGTGCTTCCCGGCCGCGCAATATAATTCAGGTACGTAACTACATAATCCTCGATATAAATGCGCTTGTGTCCGTCCGGGGATCCGATTTGGCGTATATTTTTCGGCAGGCGCAGATTCACGCTCACCTCATGCTCATTTTCTCCATTTTGTTCCTGCTTGTCTTTGTCCTTGTCATAGATAATTTCAATCATGTTATGCTACGCCTCCATATTTTGTTTTGATGAATATAGCATGACCGGTATTTGTTTTGATTCGAAATGTGTCGCGGCGGACAGGCTTTCCACCGCAACTTATATCAACAACCCATATTCTGCGACACGAAAGGAAACCGATTGCAGATTTGTTTATTTTTCTAACAACTTGTTAATACTTTCTGCATAAAATAAGAAAGGAGCAAATGTGTCTGAGGTGTTTATGAAGCAATTAGAAAAGAGAAAAGGAACGATTCAGTATTTCGACGTCGCACACGGATATGCACACATCGAACTCGGGAAATGCATTATCGCCTATCTAAAGGAAATTTCTCTTGATTCCTGCACACCGATCATACTATGCATCGGGACTGATCGTGCAACCGGTGATTGTCTCGGACCGCTTGTCGGAGAACAGCTCTTAAACTACAGTACCGGATTTCAGGTAATGGGCTGCCTGTCAGCACCCGTCCATGCGCTTAACATCTGCGAAGCTCTGGATAATATCAAGTCCAACTACGAAAATCCATTTGTCATTGCTGTGGATGCCTCCCTCGGTGCGAGTTCTCATGTCGGACTTGTCACGATTACAGATGGACCGATCCTGCCCGGAAAAGGCGTAAAGAAAAAATTGCCGGCAATCGGAGATATCTCCATTACCGGCATTGTGAATGTGTCTGGCGGACACCCTGGTTTACTCCAGACTACCCGTCTATATACAGTTATGCAGCTCGCTGACTGCATCGCAAACGCTCTGAAATATTCCATCCGTTATTTGGATGGTCTCTGACCTTTATACACACGGATTGCCTCCGAGACAGTCTCCGCCTGTCCCTCCTGCATAATTGCAATCAGCTCTTCCAGCTTGTCCTGACGACACAGATCCTCGCCAAGGACGGCTGCATATTTGTTCGCAACCAGAAGCGTCTGGTCAGAGAATCGTTTTTCTTCCGCAGCAACTTCATTTTCAAGGCTTGCCTTCTCTTCCTTCAGCGCTTCTAACGCCGGAAGTCTGCGGTTATTGATTTCCTCCGTAATCATAGCAGTCGTCTCTTCTTCAAATACGCGAAGTGCTTCCTGCTTTTCCTTCCCTATTGCATCCGCCTCCGCATCGAGGTTATCCAGTTTCTCATCGTATGCATCCAGATTGTACTGGCTGTCATCGTGATCCTTGCTGATAGAATGGCGGATAGCCTTCGCCTGCCGCTTGTTGGCAATCATCTTATCCCGTATACTACGTGCCTGTGTCAGCGCATCCATGTGCTTTATCTTCGTTCTGCTGTAGATGGCAAAATAAATCAAAAGCAATAAAATAAACGTTCCCGCTGCGACCAATGCACACCAGAATGCAACATTAATATCCTTCTTCGTATCGAACACAAGCTTCTTAACAAGAATTGTAACAAGTCCCGGAATTCCGCAAAATCCAATCAGAAATGACAGAATCTTCAGGCCAAACTCCTTCACATTTCTTGCATAGAACAATGCAAAATACAGTTTTTTCCCGCAAAAGGAAGGCAGCTTGTACTTGCGAAGTAATGTCTGCATCTCCACCTGCAAATCTTTATCGCTTTCACGAAGTCCTTTCGTTTCCTCGTGGTAACGTTTATCCATCCGCTCTTCTTTTTTCTTATCACGTTTATTGGCAACCTTCTTTTTCCGTGCACGGTTATCATCCAGGCGGTCATCATAGGTTGACTGGATCTCCTGACGCCGCTTTCTGATCGTCGTTGCAATCTCATCTGAAATGGATTTTTCTTCTGATGCTATGTTCTTAGACAGCTTCTTGTCCTGTTGCTTCATGCGGTCAACATTCGCCACATATTCATCCCTTTTTATAACTTCATCCCGCGCTGCAATGATGTAATCCTGTTTTTCATCAAAAACATTTTCTGCCATATTCCATACCTCCTCGTTCATATCCGGATGTATTTCTCTATCGTATCACTCCATAAATGGAACAAGCGATAATTGCTTCCAATCATCGCTTATTCATATACTCTTCTAACCGTTCTCGATCTACCTTGATACGATTATCCATAGTTTTCATTATATCCACAATCTGATAACGCCGATATACACCATTATTGCTCAAATCATAAATTTTATTCGTCGAAAATCCCAAAACAACCGGACGCAGAATGTTCTGCGGATTCTCCGATATGACAAGTCCCTTCTCACGGTTTGTAAGTTCGATACAGACACCCGGTGTCAGGATATTGATGCTCTTAATCAACGCTCCGACAATCTCTTCATCAAACTCATCTTTATTCAAAAGTAGATATTTGATTGCCGCAATCTCCGATATTGCCTCCATGCTCAGCTTCATACATGTCATCGTGTCAAACAGATTTGCGACCTTCAATATCTTTGTGCTCTTTAATATCTTCTCCTGATCAAGGTTACTGTTTCCGCCGTATTCCATGCGATGAATCTGTGCAACGATTCTACGAACGCCACTGTCAATTCCAATCTCCGGTCTGAGCAATCCCAGTCCGTCATTCTGAATCTTCTTCACAATAATCAGATCGTTCGTATCGTAATCATCGTACTTTTCCCGTACTTTATTCGGTAACAGAAGCTTTCCTATATCGTGCAGCAATGCTGCCAATACCAGCTCTTCCTGTTCCGTCGGTGTAAAATAAACCTGTGCGGATATAAGTGCGCATAAAATGCCCGTATTAATTACATGCTTATATACATAATCCGTTGTACTTCTCAGATTCTGTGTAAATGTGATCTTATGATCCAGCCTTCCGTAGTTCGTAATAATCGCATTCGCCAGTCTCTTAAGATTCACAGGTTCCTTACCGGCAATAATGTTGTCAAGTTCTTCCCGGATACTGAATACCGCCATCGTCTGGAAACGTTCAAAATCAAGATCCTCCTCCGACATCGGCGGCACCGGTTCTGCCGGCTCCAGAATATAAAGTCCCAGCAGTCCAAAGTTCTTTACACTCTCGATACCCTGAAGTGTCAGTCTTGTATTACGCTCATACAGCAAAACGCCAGTCTTATTGTAGATTGGTTTTGCCAGACGCATACCATATTTCAAGTCTTCCGACTTCACAAATATCATAGTGTTACTCCTCCTGCTTGTTTTCTACGCTTTTTTGTGCACATGCTGTTACTTGTTTTATCGACACAATGCAACACAACATTTAGATTATTTTAGCACAAACTGTCAGATAAAACAAGAAGAAACAACATGATTTATTTTATTCAATTATCTATTTGTTCATATGATTTGAGCGGTTCAATGCACTGATCAAAGCGTAAGCAGATGCATCGATAATATCGGACTTGATGCCTGCGCCCCAGACAATACCATTCACGCCTTCCACTTCCAATCCAACATACGCACATGCCTGGGAATCCGAACCTACCTGCAATGCATGCTCTTCATATGTAACAAGTGCAAACTTGATATCGAAATGCTTCATAACTGCATTGCTGATTGCATCGAGACGTCCATTTCCCTGTCCATGATATATCTTCTTCTCGCCATTTACGAGAATCGTAATCTCTGCCTGAATACCATTGATCTGCTTGAAGTGACACTCCACAAGCTTGACAGTATCCTCCCGATTGACATATTCATTCTGGAAGATATCAAGCACTTCCTTCGGAGAAAGCTCTTTATGCTGATGATCGGATACGCCCTTAACTGTATATCCAAGATCTTCACGCATCTTTGGCGGCAGGTTAAATCCATACTTCTGTTCGAGCAAAAATCCGATACCGCCCTTTCCGGACTGGCTGTTGATACGGATGACATCTCCATCGTATTTTCTTCCGACATCTTCCGGATTCAATGGCAGATACGGAACCGTCCACATACCATCCGGATCATTCTCACGGTACTTCATACCCTTGGCGATTGCATCCTGATGGGAACCGGAGAACGCAGCGAATACCAGTTGTCCCGTGTATGGAGAACGCTCATATACATGCATTCTCGTCAATCTCTCATAGGTCTCTGTCAGATGTGGAATATCTGACAAATCCAGTTTCGGATCGACGCCATGCGTGAACATATTCATGGCAAGTGTGATGATATCGACGTTACCGGTACGCTCACCATTTCCAAACAGTGTACCCTCGATACGGTCTGCACCGGCCAAGATACCAAGCTCGGCATCTGCGACACCACATCCACGGTCGTTATGCGGGTGAAGAGAAAGTACAACATTCTCACGGTCATGCAGATTCTTGCTCATGTACTCAATCTGGCTTGCATAAACATGTGGCAATGACATCTCAACGGTTGCAGGAAGGTTGATGATCACCTTACGTTCCGGTGTCGGTTTCCAGATATCGATCACGGCGTTACATACCTCTAACGCATAGTCGATCTCAGTTCCGGTAAAGCTCTCCGGTGAATACTCAAACTGATGGTTCACACCATACTGGTCTGCCATATCATTTAGCAGCTTTGCGCCGTCTGTTGCAATCTTCAGGATCTCTTCCTTGGACTTCTTGAATACCTGTGTTCTCTGTGCATAGGATGTAGAATTGTACAGATGCACAACGACATTCTTTGCGCCCTGAATTGCCTCAAATGTCTTCTTGATGATATGCTCTCTCGCCTGTGTCAGAACCTGGATCGTCACATCATCCGGAATCAGATTCTCCTCGATCAATGTACGGCAAAACTTATATTCTGTCTCAGATGCTGCAGGGAAACCGACCTCGATTTCCTTGAAGCCTACACGTACCAGTTCTTTGAAAAATTCAAGCTTTTCTTCCAGACTCATCGGAATAATCAGTGCCTGATTACCATCACGCAGATCCACGCTGCACCATGCAGGTGCCTGATCGATATACTCCTTGTTTACCCAGTCTGTGCTCTGTACCGGCGGCATATAATAGCCACGCTTGTAATGCTCAAAATTCTTCATCTTTCTACCTCCATACATAAAAAAATAAACCTGTGCCTCTAACAACTACTTAGAGACGCAAGTTTCATCATTCTAACCTCTTACGCGGTACCACTCTAATTCATACATATCGTATGCTCTCACAGATACAAAGATGCATGCATCTTATATCTTCCCGCTGTAACGGTCAGGCTCCGTCCGAATCTACTTATGTCAAACCGCTTCGTCTCACATCTGTTCAATCGGCTGCTCCAAGGCGAGTTCAAAATCTTCGGATTATCGTTTCACACCAGCCAACGACTCTCTGAAATCCTTTGGATTCCTACTATTCCTCTTCTCTGCATTTACAGATTTACATTATCACAGATTCTTTTTGCGGTCAACCACATTTTCGCAAAATGTGCAAAATATTCGCATCTGCATTTTATTTCCTATTTTGTAGTGAAAATCCATGTGGTATTCTTCCGGTAGTTGTGATAATCTAGTATTAGCTGAAAATCATCAAATTGATATCTGCCCGCTTCCTGCCGGCAGGATGTACAAAGGAGAGTATTATGCCACCAATCCGAAATGACTGGGCCAAGGTTCTGGCACCGGAATACGAGAAGCCATATTATAAGAAATTGTTTGATTTTGTAGGCGAAGAATACGGTACGCAGACCGTATATCCGCCAGGAGACGACATCTTCAATGCATTTCATCTGACTCCGTTGAAGAATATCAAATGCGTCATCATCGGTCAGGATCCATACCATGGAGACGGGCAGGCACACGGACTTTCCTTCTCGGTAAAACCCGGGGTTACAATTCCGCCATCCTTGAAAAACATCTACAAGGAGCTGCACGACGATCTCGGATGTTATATTCCAAATAACGGTTATCTTGTCAAGTGGGCCGAGCAGGGCGTCCTTATGCTCAATGCTGTACTGACCGTCCGTGCGCACAAACCGGCTTCCCATCAGGGAAAGGGCTGGGAAGAATTCACAGACGCCGCAATTCGTGCTGTCAACAATCTGAACCAGCCGGTTGTATTCCTGCTGTGGGGGAATTTCGCCAAGAAGAAAGCGGAAATGCTGGACAATCCGAACCACCTGATTCTGACTGCGCCGCATCCTTCGCCTTATTCTGCATCGAGCGGTTTCTTCGGCTGTAAGCATTTCAGTCAGGCAAACGACTTTTTACAGAAGCATGGCGTGGAACCGATTGACTGGCAGATTGAGAATATATAGCCGCAGCTATTTGCAGATACACATGTATTTATGCATGTAATAGCAGAAATTATTTTGACCGAACGGAGATATAAATATGGAATTATATATAGTACGACACGGGGAAACCCTGTGGAACCGCGAGAAACGTCTGCAAGGACGTGAGGATATCGAATTAAGTGAAAAAGGCCGCGAAGTTGCACGGCTGACAGGCGAGGCATTAATGGGCACAAGGATTGATAAAATATTTTCCAGTCCCCTAAAGCGCGCCTATGAAACAGCTTGTCTGATCCGGAACGGACGGGACATCGAGATTGAAACCGATGACCGGTTGCGTGAATTATCGTTCGGACATTTTGAAGGGCAGAATTTTTCGGAGCTGATCAAGGACGAATCGCTTACCTTCCGCTACTTCTTCAAGCAGCCGGAATTGTATGTGCCTGCGGACGACGCAGAGACGCTTCCGCACCTGATCGCACGTGCCGGGGATTTTATGCAGGATAAGATCGAACCGCTCGCCACTTCCTGCGAACGTGTGATGATTGTCGCACACGGTGCACTCAACAAAGGAATCATGTCTTATATTAAGAAACACGAAATCAAAGATTTCTGGTCGGGCGGATTGCAGCAAAACTGCAATGTGATGATCGTCGATTATACCGATGGGAAATACCGGATCGTGGATGAGACGAAGTTATTTTATACACTGCAGGAGTAAAAGTTCAAAGCACACAGCAACCCAAAATCAAGGGGACTGCCATCCCCATTACACGGCAGTCCCTTTTTATATTGGATTAAGCTCCAAGAAATCCTTATTTCTCACAGTTACATTTCTTCTTATCCACGCATGGAGCCGAACGGTCAAACGCCGGATTGAATGCATAGAAATTTTTCTCATCCAATTTATCCTGCACCAGACGGAGTGCTTCACCAAACCGCTGGAAATGCACTACTTCACGTGCACGAAGGAATTTGATCGGCTCGTAAACATCCGGATAATCCTTACATAATCGGAGGATGTTGTCGTAGGTACTGCGCGCCTTCTGCTCAGCAGCCAGATCCTCGTACAGGTCTGTAATCGTATCCCCCTTGCTCTGGAATTCGCATGCGTTAAACGGAATGCCTCCCGCTGCCTGCGGCCAGATACCAATCGTGTGATCGATATAATATTTGTCAAAGCCGGAAGCTTTGATTTCTTCCATAGAAAGGTTCTTCGTCAACTGGTAGATGATGGATGCAACAATCTCCAGATGTCCGAGTTCTTCCGTTCCGATATCCGTCAGAGTTGCCTGACACTCTTTGTATGGCATAGCATATCGCTGGGACAGATAACGCATGGATGCGCCCATTTCCCCGTCAGGACCGCCATATTGTGATATGATTGCCTGCGCCAGCTTCGCATTTGTCTCCTTGATGTTCACGGGACATTGAAGTCTCTTTTCATAAATCCACATTTAACAACCACACGCTCCTTCCCAAGGCCATGGACCATCGATCCATGCATTCCAATCGTCGCACGTATCCACATCATAACGGTTGAGCGGACCATACTGCTTCACATAGTCAGATACCGCCTCGCACCGCATCATCTTGAAATGATTGTAGGCATCTATTGCTTCCCGGCAGTCCGGATGTGTATCTAAAAATAAGGTAATATCATCGATCATAAAGGAAACCTGATCGATAAACTGCCGAAGCTCTGCTTTGCACATAGGTTTCATGATCCGTTACCCCCTCTTCCCGCAGAAAATCAGATTTAGAGAAGGAAAGGCTGTACCCTGGCACAATGCCGTCGCAGGATCATACATTTCCTCCCATTGTTGCATTGGAACATAGCCCATGCCAACCGGCATGTGCCGCATATGTTCATTTGGATCTCCGCATCTGCAGTTATTTCTGCGTGGAACGGATGCACACCCACAATCTGATTTCATCGACATTTCCTTGCAGCCGCAATCCGGCATGGATGGTTTATTTCCGCAGCCGCAATCCGACATGGATGGTTTATTACCACAACCGCAATCCGGCATGAATGGTTTATCTCCACAACCACAATCTGGCGTGGATGGTTTCCGGCACATCGTATCGCCCGGCATCACACAACGCCCGGTACCTGAACACGGATAGCAGCTATTTGCGCCGCGCGGATTCATGCCACGGCCTCTGCCGCAGCCATAATTTCTATAAGAATCCAAACTGGTTACCTCTTACATTCTTTTTGTATACTTCATTGTATGTATTTGTGAGAAAAATGTGAAAACAGGAATATATCTTGCAAAGATTGGACAAACATACTAAAATAACGCTATTATCTTTTATTTCCATATAATGGGGGAACAAAATGGACGATACACATCAGTCAGATAAAAATCAGAAAATGGTATTAAAAAGCATCGCAAAATGGTTGGTTATCTTTGCGCTAATTGCTTTTGTATGCTATAAAAATCAGGATCTGATGCAGGAAGCACTGGAAGAAATCCAGATAACTCCTGTATGGAAACTGGTTGTGTGTCTGCTGCTCGGAAATCTGTATTTCATCGCGGAAGGCTGTATCATCAGCGAAATGACGAACACCTGCGACCATCGTTTATCTGTATGGCAGGGAATCACCTGTGCATACCTGTGTACATTTTTCCGGATTGCAACACTTGGAAGCGGAACCGGAGTCGCACAGCTTTATTATTATAATCTAAATGGCATCCGCGTGAGTACCGCAACCGGCATGTCCCTCGCACAATATACATTCCAGAAAATTACGATTGGTTTATTCGGCGTTGTGTCATTTCTCCTTCTGATTCTGAGCGGGCACAGTGGCATCCGCAAATACGCGTGGTATATGTTTGCCGGTGCAGTTGTGATTTCGTTAATCTGTCTGTTTTTGTTTATATTAACGGTTTCCAAGAAATTCTCCGATCTGATCATGAAGCTGGCTCGAAAGCTTGTGAAACAAAAGAGCCGCCTGTATCCGCTGTTGGATAAAGCGCAGGTTTCCATCGACTATCTGCAGGAACAAGGGCGCATCGTATGGAAAGATAAGCGATTGTTTCTGACTGTCGTCGGTTTGGATTTCTTCAAATTCGCATGCTGGTATGCAATTCCGGGAATTTTCTTTGCCGGAAGTTATTCTGTCACAGTTGCAACCTGTCTGGGACTTACTGCCGTCTGCAACATGGTTGGCTGTGTCATGCTGGCACCATCCGGTGTCGGTACGCTTGACTTTGTATTCGCGTTGTTCTTCGCCTGTGTCATTCCAGACGGCGATGCCGTAGCAGCCGCACTTGTAATCTACCGGTTGTTCACCTGGATCGTACCTTTCGTGATCGGACTGGTTCCGGCACTGGCGGTACGGAAGAGGGATGCGAAGTAAAATGCTGCTATTTCTCATTCTTCTTCCGCTGGATTACCATATTGACAACGCCCAAACCACTGAGAAGAAGCAAGGACATCATCCCAATCACATCGCAATCACCAGTATCCGGGCTTTTGTTTCCCGCTGAAGCGTTCGTATCTGTTACATTTTTTTCTGTTATATCCTTTTTCTTTATTATAGTATCTGCTTTCCCAATTTCTTTCGTTGCATCCGCATCACTATAATATCTATTACATGCATCGCAATACCAGTATTCAATAAAAGTATAATTTTTTTCATTGAAACAGGCAAGAAATTATTATATTGTAAACAAAAGCAAAATGATAACAAATATTTCTTCACAATTATAAACTCTTTCCTATTTGAATCGCGGTCGGGGTGGTTGCAAGTCCACCCTGACCCGTTTCTTTTATGTTCGGAGACATTTCATTTCCGATTCTACGCATCGCATCAATCACTTCATCCACCGGAATCGCACTCTTAATCCCTGCCAAAGACAACTGTGCCGCACTTACCGCATTGACAGCTCCGGCAACATTCCGTTTCACACAAGGTACTTCCACCAGTCCACAGACGGGATCACATGCAAGTCCAAGCATATTTTTTAGTGCCAGCGCAGCCGCATTTGCAATCATCTCGTTCGTGCCTCCCTGCAGGAAGCATAGCCCTGCCGCTGCCATCGCAGATGCAGAACCGATCTCCGCCTGGCAACCGCCGGACGCGCCGGCGATTGAAGCATTTTCCGCAATCACAGCACCTACCCCTGCGGAAATGAACATCGCAGCCACCATCTGTTCTTCCGTACACGCAAGCTTCTCCTGCGCCGTCAGGAACACCGCCGGAATCACGCCGCACGAACCTGCGGTCGGTGCCGCAACGATTCTTCGCATGCACGCATTTCCTTCTGCCATCTTGATTGCCTTCTCCATCACCAGACCTAAGAAGTCACCGCAGAGATTCTTCCCTGCCTCGTTATATGCGCGAAGTTTCTCGCCATCGCCGCCAACCAGACCGGATGCTGACGTAAGATTTGCATCGTAGGTTGCATCCGCATGACGCATCGCCTCATACATGCTCTGCATCTTCGCATAGGAAGCTTCCTGCGTCACGGCGCGTTCTTCCATATCCGCATGTTCGATCACCTGCGCAAACGTCATCTGTTCTTTCTCGCACAGCTCCAATATATCCTGAATCGAATGATACGTTATCATCTTGCAGTTCCTCCCTTATCCATAGCTTCCGTATCGTGTCCGAGATACGTGACCTTCTTCACACCCTCAACCTTCTTCAGCCAGTCAATGCCTTCCTTCGGAATCTCCTGATCGCATTCCACGACCATAACCGCCTCTCCGCCACGGTTGGAGCGGTACAACTGCATGTAAGCAATGTTCACGCCTTTATGTGAAAGCATCGACGTTACCTCCGCCACGTGTCCCGGCTGATCCTGATTGTGTACGACAAGCGTCGGATAATCACCGGAGAAATTCGTCTCGATTCCATCGATCTCGGCAATGTTGATCCGGGAGCCACCCAGCGACTGCCCGATGATCTCCAGGCTTCTGCCATCCTGTCCCTGCAGAAAAAGCTGCGCCGTGTTCGGGTGTGCTTCCTTTAACTGTGCCTCTCCGAATTCGATGTGCATGCCCTGTTCTTCGGCAAGCGTAAGCGCCTGCGGAATCCGCGCATCGTCCGGCTGCATCCCAAGCAACCCAGCCACAAGCGCCTTCCGCGTACCATGTCCTTTCCCGGTCGTCAGAAAGCTCCCATATAATAAAATACGTGCGGAGACCGGCTGTTCGCCCAACAGCTTCCGGCTGATATATCCTATTTTAACAGCACCTGCGGTATGGGAACTCGACGGTCCGACCATCACAGGTCCTACGACATCAAATATATTCATTGCTTCACTCTCTTTCTTCTGTATTATGAGATTTCTGCCTTCAAATTATGTCAAACATACAATACAAACTAAAAAAAATCAACCGGAAACGACTGGTCTTTTTATTCACAGTTTTTCCGGTTGATTCACTTAATTTTTGTTATTTTATTTTGTATTTTCCGATAAGTTTTTATTGTTCAAATTGCGTTGACGCTGTATCATTTGATTTTCCTTGCGCCGGAGCATTGCCCGGATGCGCGCAAGCAGCTCACCCATCGCAAATGGCTTCGGAAGATAATCGTATAGGTGAGAATATCGACCAGCGCCTCAGACATATCTACTTCATCTTCTGCAAGTAATAATTTCATGCCGGTTCCTCCTTTTCTCCTAAAAAAGAGTACAAAAAAATCGGTGCGACGGGATTCGAACCCACGACCTCTGCGTCCCGAACGCAGCGCTCTACCAAGCTGAGCCACGCACCGATAAAATTGGAAATCAATCCAACATCTGACATGATAACACAGATGGCAAAAAAAATCAATTCATAATTCCATATAAATTACAATTTTTCGTCTTTCTGTTTCATTCTACCAGCCATCAATATGGTCTCTCTGAATTGCCGCGAACATCCGGCTTTTCGCCTTCGGAAATTCTTCTTCCATCCGCGCTAACATCTGCTTGGCGGACTCCCGCTTCGTCGCGCCATCCACCGGACACAGATTCTTCACCACCGGCAGTTGATACTTCCGCATAAATCCACGCACCTCTGCCTCGGTCACATATGCAAGCGGCCGGATCAGATCAAGCTCCGTGCCATCGAGATGTGTCACCGGCGAAAATGTATGCACCCGCCCCTCTAACACCTGCGACATCAGAAACGTCTCCACAACATCATCCTTGTGATGCGCATATGCAATCTTATTGCACCCTAGTCGAAGTGCTGCTTCATTGAAAGCACCCTTCCTCATCTTCGCGCAGAGCGGACACATCCGCTTCTCCTGCCGTTCCATCAGAATCGGGAATATCTGCGTCGGAATAATCTCATACGGAACATTCAATGACTTACACAGCTCCCGCACCTTAGAAAAATCCATTCCCTGTGCCTGCCGATCCGCTTGTGCACCAGTCCCGGCATCTGCATCGTTTTTCCCGGTACGTTCCATATATTCCCCTACGCCTGTGTCGACCGTGATTGCCACAACGTCATATTGCTTCGGATAAAATTTTCGCATTCCAGCCAGTGCATACAGGAGTGTCAGGCTGTCCTTTCCTCCTGAGATACCGATTGCAATCTTGTCGCCCTCTTCAATCATCTCGTAAGCATCTACTGCCTGCCGCACCTTGCTGTATAATTTCTGTAATTCCATACCTGTTTCAGCTTTTATTATTTCTTTTTCTTCCCTACGCCATATCCAGAATCATCAGATCCATCTCCGACAATTCCAGCAATTCCTGATAACGCTTCTTTACTTCCTTCATTCTACGGCTGTTCTCCTCATAACTCTTCTGATTCAGGAAGCGCGAGCTTTCCTCCATCTGCAGATCATGAATCTTGCTCTCCAGCAGACAGATATCATTTTGCAGCCGTGCATGTGTCTCCGCCGGAATCTCTGTTCCGAACAGCTTCTTGCGGAGTTTCTTCGTCATATTATACAGACAAAAGCCCAATGCTGTAAATATAAGTTCGAATCCAACCAGACTTGTCACAAGCCGGAACCACGCATTCCATGCCTGCATGAAAAACACATCCACCAGACCGACTGTTACAAGCAGGGACAATATCACCGCCAGCGGCGTGTCGATCCAAAGTACAACCCCCAATCGTCTCCGGCTGTATTTCTGATCGACCTGCCGGTCCTCGAATTCCAGCTTTGACAGGGTAAACTGCAGCCTTCCGATATCCTCATGCAGCACATTTGTCATGCCCGTCTGATCCGGACACGCCAGAAGCTTTTCCTCCAGTTCCGCCTGTTCCTGCTCATTTGCATTAATTTCCTGCTGCAGGGCCTGAAGTTCTGCTTTTAATTGTGCCTGCTGCTCGCCCCATGCCTCCGCAACCTGCGTCGGCGTGTATGTAGAGAACGCATGATTTCCCGTCAGTTCCTGCAGGCGTTCTAACATCCCTTCGGCATATTTCTTCTTAGCCATCTTCGCCTGCTCCGTCTGCTTCCGGTCGAATTCCTGTAATCTTGTGCCAAATGCATTCTCTCTGTTCAGATCCTGTAACAGTTCATAATCAATCGATGGCGCTTCTTCCTTCTTCTCTTCGAATCTCCGCATCGCAATCGGTACAAACTTCACGCTCGTCAGCTGCTTGTCGATATATCCATAGAGAAATCCGTGCTCACCCGTTTCGTCCTCACTGATCGGTTCTAAGCTCCCCGGATAATACACATGCTGCTTCTCAAACGCCTGATACTGATGCTTATGTCCAAGTCCGATATAGCCGAAATTCTTTCCTCCGAAATCTTCAACCTCAAACGGACATACCTGCGCACTTCCGCCATGCCCAAGGAAAATATTGATTGCCCGGAGATTTCTGGCATACACGCCATCGAAATCATTTCGTGCATTCTGTGGGCTGTACTGGCAGATTCCGTAGACATCGACATTGTATTTTGCAAAATGCAGACTATCCGCGATGCCTTCCGCATAGGAATTGCGCTCCGCGCGTTCCCCCTCCGGCACACGGTTATGGAAGTCCTCACAGTTAAGCAGATACATCCGTGATACAAATTCATAGTTCCAAAGAACACTGTCTCTGGCCAGATAGTCGCACTCGCCCGTGACATACAGGATATCGGTCTTCGGCAACCGTGCCAGTTGCGTGTCAACAAACATGATATCTTCCTTCGTTGGCACATGGTCAAACAGATCTCCGGTAATAAAGATCATATCCACCGGATGCAGTTCCATATAATCAATAAAATTCAAGAATCCTTCATACAGATATGGTGTTTCTCTTCTCGCCCCAAGATGAACGTCTGCAATATGCGCAAATTTCATGGTAATTTCTCCTTGTATAACATAACACCTATTTTTATTCATTTCTGAATCCAATCTAAGAGTATAGCATATTTTATCATTCTGCTCTCGGTTATTTTATACATTATTGCCATGACACACATTGTACATTATCCAGATGTATTGCATTGTCTTACATTGTAGTGCATTGTTTTACATAGCGTTTTGTAGTATAATTTATTTCAAGTACGGGAACGATTATCACAGTTTTCCCATATGGTCACAACAAGATTACAAAAATATAAACAGGACATTATTATATGGAAAAACACGCCTTATTGATTGCGAATTCCGCATCAATGATTGATCATTTTAATAAGGACAACATCCGGATCTTGCAGGATATGGGATACACGATTTCGGTTGCTGCGAATTTTCAAGAGGGAAATTCAAGCACCGCGGAACGTATCCGCGCATTTGCAAGCGAGCTTGCCGCACAGGATATCGAGATCATCGATCTGCCGATTCCCCGAAAGGTAACCGAGCTTGGGAAGGCATTCAAATCCATCCGGATTCTGAAGCGATATATGCGGAACCACCCTTGCCGGATCGTGCATACACAGACACCGTTTGGCGGCGTAGTTGGCCGCCTTGCCGCGAAGAAATTCCGCAAAGAAGCTGGCACGAAAGTCATCTATTTTGTTCACGGATTTCATTTCTTCCGCGGTGCAGGTCTCAAGAATTATATCCTATATTATAATGTTGAGAAATGGCTGTCCCACGTAACGGATTGTCTGATTACGCTCAATCAAGAGGATTACCTGGCAGCAAAGCAGAAGTTCCACCATCCAAACGTACACCATGTTCCCGGCGTCGGCGTGGATACGGATGCGATTGCTTCTATCCGTGTCAACAAAGCGGATGTATGCAGGCGGTTTGGTCTGCCCTCTGACAAGAAGATTATACTGACGGTCGCAGAGCTGATCCCCCGCAAGAACGTTGCAACTGCAATCCGCGCATTTGCGAAGGCCGACCGGGACGATGCAATCCTTGCCATCTGTGGCAAAGGCATTCTCGAACCATCCCTGAAGGAACTCGCACAAGATCTGCAGGTTGGTGACCGTGTATTTTTTGCCGGCTATCATACGGATGTTTTGGATCTGTATCGCTGTGCGGATCTGTTCTTATTTACAAGTTTTCAGGAGGGCTTATCTGTCGCTGTTATGCAGGCAATGGCTGCCGGGCTTCCCATCATTGCATCGGACATCCGTGGGAACCGTGACTTACTTGCTTCGGAACCTCATACACGCAGCAAGCATTACCTGCTTCCAACGAAGGATGTAGACGCATATGCAGCGAAGACGAATAAAATCCTCGATGATCCGGCGCTGGCACAGGCACTCGGCGCGGAAAATCAGGTTAACTGCAGGAAATACTTTGATATATCGCTTGTACACAAGCTTATGACAACCATTTATACCGATCTGACCAATGAATGATCAGTGACTTTGCATTTATAAAGGAGACTATTATGTATACAGTTCAGGTTCTGCTATCTACTTACAATGGCGAAGCTTACTTGAAGGAACAATTAGACAGTATCTTGAATCAGAAAAATATTGCCGTGAAGCTGTTCGTCCGTGACGACGGTTCATCCGATGGCACCGTGGATATCCTGCGCGCATATGCCGCACTCCACGACAACATGCAATATCTGAGCGGGGAAAACTGCGGCGTGGTCGCTTCTTTCTTTCGCCTGTTCGAATTATCCGACCCGGATGTGGATTTCTATGCCCTCTCCGATCAGGATGATGTGTGGGATGAAGATAAGCTTTCCATCGCCTGCCAGAAGCTTGAACAGATGCGCAAATCAAAATCCCCAAAGAAAAAGAAGAATGATTGCCAGATCCGTACATTTACCACACCACTTCTCTACTGTTGCGATGCCTGGAACACGGACGATGCACTGAACCTGCTTCCAGAATCTATGCAGACCGCAGGCAGAGAGCTGGTTCCAGATTTCCGGAACGCATTGATTGAGAACATCGCACGCGGTGCCAGTATCGTATTTAACCAGGCACTTATGTCTTATATCCGGATCAGCATGCCTCAGGATATCTATATGCACGATTGGTGGCTCTATCTTGTTGCTTCGTGCTTCGGCGAAGTCTGCTATGACAGCGCAGCGCATTACAAGTACCGTCAGCATCCGGGAAATGCGCTCGGTGCAGCAGCCCCTTCCGGCTGTTCCAGATTCTTCCGCCGCTTAAAGCAGAGCCGCACGAACGGCGGACATATCTCCAGACAGGCAAAAGCATTTGAACGGATCTATCATGTACCGGAAGAAAAGCAACCGTTTTTGAACATTGTAACGAAGTATCAGGACGTAAAATCCTACCGTAAAATGGGCAAATCCGGCAAATATTTATTCCGTCAGAACCCAAAGGATAACCGCATCTTCCAACTTATGTTTTATTCTAATCATTTGTAATTGACTTCGTTTTCCTTTTCGTTTATAATAATTTTTGAATTTTTCTTAAGCAAATAGAATAAAAATATAAAAATCAAACAGAAAGAGGAATGAGCTATGGCAGTAAAGTACATTTTTGTCACCGGCGGCGTTGTATCCGGGCTCGGTAAGGGAATTACCGCGGCATCACTTGGACGCCTGTTGAAGGCGCGCGGCTACAAGGTAATCAGCCAGAAATTCGATCCATATGTCAATATGGACCCGGGAACCATGAACCCGATTCAGCATGGCGAAGTATTTGTAACAGATGATGGTGCAGAGACCGATCTGGATCTTGGACACTACGAGCGTTTTATCGACGAGAGTCTGAACAAGGGTTCCAACGTGACAACCGGAAAGGTTTACTGGAGCATTCTGAACAAGGAGCGTCGTGGTGACTTCGGCGGTCATACCGTTCAGATCATTCCGCATATTACAAACGAAATCAAAGATCGTTTCTATCGCAATCCAGATGCAAAAGACGATGAGATTGCGATCATCGAAGTTGGCGGCACTGTCGGCGATATCGAAAGTCAGCCGTACATGGAAGCCATCCGTCAGTTCCAGTTGGATGTCGGACACGAGAATTGCATCATGATCCACGTCACACTGATTCCTTACTTAAAATCATCCGGCGAGCTGAAGACAAAGCCGACACAGGCAAGTGTAAAGACCTGTCAGTCGCTTGGTATCCAGCCGGATATCTTAGTCTGCCGTTCCGATCTTCCGTTAGACAAAGCAATTAAAGATAAGATTGCAAGTTTCTGTAACGTTCCAAGCGAATGTGTCATCCAGAATCTGGACGTGGATGTATTATATGAAGTCGTTCTTGCCATGGAGCACGAGAAGCTTGCCGATGCAGCCTGCAAATGTCTCCATATCCCATGCCCGGCACCGGATCTTGATGACTGGATTGCCATGGTTGACAATTGGAAACATCCACAGAAGAAGGTACGCGTTGCCCTGGTTGGAAAATATGTCAGCCTACACGACGCTTACATCTCTGTCGTAGAATCCCTGAAGCACGCCGGTGTAGCACACCGTGCGGATGTTGAGATCAAGTGGGTGGATTCTGAGCTTGTCACAAAAGAAAATGTCTCAGAAATCTTAGGTGATGTATCCGGCATCTTAGTACCCGGCGGTTTCGGTGACCGTGGTATCGAAGGCATGATTGAAGCAATCACCTATGCACGGGAAAACAAGATTCCTTACCTTGGCTTATGTCTTGGTATGCAGCTTACCATCGTGGAATTCGTAAGAAATGTTGTCGGCTATCCGGATGCGAACAGCTCCGAGTTCAACCCTAGTTCCAGCCATCAGGTCATCCATATCATGCCTGACCAGAATGGTGTCACAGACTTAGGCGGAACATTACGGCTTGGTTCTTATCCATGTGTCCTTGACAAGAGCTCCAAGGCTTACCAGTTATATGGTACCGATCACATCAACGAGCGTCACAGACATCGTTATGAGGTAAACAACGATTACAGAAAGGTTCTGACGGATCACGGCATGCTCCTGTCCGGTTTGTCTCCAGACGGACATATCGTAGAAATGATCGAACTTCCGGATCACCCTTGGTTCATCGGAACACAGGCACATCCGGAGTTTAAGAGCCGTCCAAACAAGGCACATCCATTATTCTTAGGATTTGTCGGTGCTGCGATTGCACATTCCAAAGAAGCATGATATACTACCATTTGTCTACATTTGAAAGTGGCAGTTTATAATGCATGTGAATTCACCGGCTGGATATCCTTTCGGTTTTCTATGCAACACAAAAGAAAGGGTATCCGGACCGTATGAATAAAAAAAGTCCCACGTTTTTAAAAAAGTATAATCATATATGGACACTGTTATACATCGCAATCTATATGCCATGGTTCACGTGGTTAGAAAAGACAGTAACCACAGAGTTTGATCTCGTATCGATGCCGGTTGATTATAAAATTCCATTCTGCGAATATTTTATTGTCCCCTATCTGATGTGGTTTTTGTTTGTCCCGGCGATAGTTGGATACGAATTTTTCTATTCCAAGAAAGAATATTACCAATGCTGTGCGTATCTGTTCAGCGGCATGACGATTTTCCTGATCATCTGCACAATCTGGCACAATGGTCTTGATCTGCGGCAGGATATCTCCTACAACAATAACCTGTGTGCAAGACTCGTCAAGATGCTGTATAAGACAGACACAAGCACGAACGTATTCCCAAGTCTGCATGTTTTTAACACACTTGGTTGTCTCGTTGCCCTATACAAGAGCAAAGGCATGAAAGATAAAGCATGGATCAAAGTGATTGCAACAATCATTGGTATTCTGATTATCTTATCCACGATGTTTTTGAAGCAGCATTCGGTGTGGGATGTCATCGGTGCATTTGCGCTGGCAGCAATCCTCTATCCGATTGTCTATGTGATTCCTTGGGGAAAAGCAAAACAGAAAGAAATGTAATAACTGAATCGTTTCATAGTTTTTTGATAAAACAAAAATTCCGAAGTCTGTTATAAACAAGCTTCGGAATTTTTATTTATCTTTTAATTAAATCCAAACAACTTCTGGAATACACGATATCCGGTTCTAGCAAACCATCTGCCCGTTGGTCCGTGCAGATTGAACGTGATACCGAACAACGTTGTACGAAGTTCCTTGTATAATTCTTCGTCTGTATCCTTCAGATACTTCCACAGTTCATTTTTCTTCTTATATAACTCTTTGTCCTTTGATACAACACAGATACTCGATGCAACACACATCATCATATCCAAGTACTGGAACAAAAATCGATACATCTGTGGTGGGAGTTCTTTTCGATTCTCACTGAAAAACCGGATCAGCGTCCGGTTGACAAGCATCTGCTGATCAATCCGCTTCATCATCGTCTTCTCATTGACCGACTGTCCTTCTCTGCCAATATAATAATGATATAAATCAGCATTCAGGTACATCAGCTTCTTCACACGAATCATCGGTTCAAATATATAGAGATTATCCACATAAAATGTATGCTTCGGAAGCTGCAAACCACAGTCCTTCAGCAGCTGCGTCCGGTAAATGACCGAGTGCATCAGTACATACTGGAACTTGTTGAACCGGATCCGGCTGTCTTCCCAGCTGATGATCCGTTTCTCCGGTAAAGCACCATGGTAACGCATCACGCGCTTCTTCCGACGTTCTACCTTGTCATAGATATAGTTGGAGAGCAGGACATCCAGATCCTTCTCATCTTCCACAATCTTCTTTAAGACCTTCAGCACTTGTTTGTAGGCCTCTTTGTCAAGCCAGTCATCACTGTCAACAACCTTGAAATAAACTCCGGTTGCATGGGCGATACCGGTATTCACCGCATCGCCATGCCCACCATTTTCTTTATGAATTGCCTTTACAATCGTCGGGTACTTCTCTGCATAGGCATCTGCAATCTGCGCTGTGTCATCTGTAGAGCCGTCATCCACGATCAATATCTCCACGAGTTCGCCACCAATCAATGCGTGATCGACACACTTTTTCATATAGTCCTGCGAATTATAGCAGGGGATTGTGATGGTTAATATTTTTTTATTCATAAATTATTTAATTACCTTGATCCAGCCTTCCGGTGCTTCGATTCGTCCCATCTGGATACCTGTCAGAGCATCATACAGCTTCTTAATGTATGGTCCCATCTCATCCATACCGCTTGGGAAGCAGATTTCCTTGCCATGATCGTTGATCTTTCCAACCGGAGAGATAACAGCGGCTGTACCACACAGACCACACTCTGCGAAATCTTTTACCTCATCGAAGTAAACTTCTCTATGTTCTACCTTCATGCCAAGGTACTTCTCTGCAACAACCATCAGAGAACGACGAGTGATAGAAGGAAGGATACTGTCTGACTTTGGTGTTACCAATGTACCATCCTTTGTAATAAAGATGAAGTTTGCTCCACCTGTTTCTTCTACCTTTGTACGTGTTGCAGCATCCAGATACATATTCTCTGCAAATCCCTGATTATGTGCATCAACGATCGGATATAAGCTCATTGCATAGTTCAGTCCGGCCTTGATATGACCTGTTCCATGAGGTGCTGCACGATCATAATCACTGACACGGATTACGATTGGCTTTGCACCGCCCTTAAAGTATGGACCAACCGGTGTACAGAATACACGGAACTGATACTCATCTGCAGGCTTTACACCGATAACCGGATTGCTGCCGAACATATACGGACGGATGTACAGGGTTGCACCAGAACCATATGGCGGTACCCAGTCAATATTCGCCTCTACTGTCTTTACAACTGCATCAACCCACTTATCCTCCGGATATACAGGCATCTCCAGACGCTTGCAGGAATCGGCCATACGGGATGCATTTAAGTCAGGACGGAAAATCACGATCTGTCCCTTCTCTGTTGTATATGCTTTCAAACCTTCAAAACAGGTCTGTGCATACTGAAGAACTCCGGCACACTCACTCAGATTAACTGTTGCATCCTCGGTCAGTACACCATCATCCCATGCACCGTTCTTATAGTTTGATACGAAACGCTTGTCTGTCTGCACATAGCCAAAGCCAAGTGAAGACCAATCAATATTTTTGCTCATGATCTATTACTTCCTTTCCCTCATGCGTACTATCTGCCCTTTATTTTACCACTCATATGTAATTATGCAAGCAGAAAATAACATAATCGAGCGTTTTTACTTGTTTTTACTGTCCAATATACTTATTATATTATTTTTTGATTGCGATTGCTTCGATTTCAATCTTCACATCCTTCGGAAGTCTTGCAACCTCCACACACGAACGTGCCGGGCAGTCGTTCTCAAAGAATGTTGCATATACTTCATTCACTGCCGCAAAATCATTCATATCTTTAATAAATACCGTAGTCTTTACCACATGCTCTGCATCGCTGCCTGCCTCATTCAGCAACGCAATCAGGTTTCCGATTGCCTGCTTCGCCTGTGCCTTAACATCGCCGGTCTCAAGCTCGCCGGTCTCCGGAATAATCGGAATCATACCAGATGTATAAATCATATCTCCAACCGCAATTGCCTGGGAATATGGCCCGATTGCTGCCGGTGCCTTTGGTGTATGGATTACTGTCTTCATAATATATGCGCCTCCTATAAATATTATCTAATCAACAAGTTCGATCGTTTTGTCCGTAATGCGGATTCTTCCCTCTTTCAAGAGGCGTCCGCAGGCACGCTTAAACGCATTCTTGCTTAGTCCGAACTCTTTCTTGATTATATCCTTATCTGCCTTATCTGTAAACGGCAAAACGCCCTTATAGCTCTTTATAACGGCATATACCATCTCACTGTCCTCTTCCATCTGTGCATATGCCAGTTTCCGCAATGCAAGATCTGCCTTTCCATCCGGACGGATCTTCACGATTCTGCCATGCACCTCATCACCGACACGCACCGGCGCATACAACTCACTCGCATAGATCAGTCCCGGGTATTTGTCGTCGATTGCCACAAATGCGCCGAAATCCTTCTTGAACTCATACACAGTTCCTACAAAATCCTGTCCTTCCTCGTAGCCCTCGATTGGCTGTAATTCCTTACCAACCTTCATCGATACTGCCAGACGTCCGGATTTGTCGACATACATCCGTACGAGATAGAACTTCCCAGCTTCTACTTTCGCGGTCTGCTCCTTGAACGGAAGCAGCACATCCCGTTCCAGTCCGCAATCCATAAACGCACCTAAGCTTGTCACATTCTTCACCTGCAGCTTCTTCACTTCACCCACAGTGATCAATGGTACATTCGTCGTCGCGATAATCCGGTCCTGCGAATCGCGGTAAATAAAGACACGCAGGGATGCGCCCGCTTTCACGCCCTCCGGCACCTGTTTTCTCGGAAGCAGAACCGTCTCCGCCGTCGAGCTGTCTTCTTCTCCGAGATATATTCCAAAATCCTTCGAGCGAATGACTTTCAGATCATTCCATTTTCCAATTTCTATCATACTTCCTACTTTCTAGAAAAATAGACCACAAATATACGTGGTCTATTTTTTCTTGTCCTTATTCAACTTCAATACCTTATTCCTGATAAATGCTGTCTCGGCCTCATCTGCTTTCTGAAATCCCAGATCCTCCAATACATCCTGTGAATTGGTAAGCGAGAACACAGACATGCCCTTCTCATTCATCTTATCCTTATAGCCATTGAATACATCCACAACTGCATACGTATCCTTCGTTCTGCGATCCGGACTTGCAACCACATTACGGATACACCACGAATTAAACTCACTACCCTTCTCCGGTACCTGCACGTCATCGCCCTTGACTTTCTTCACATATATGCTCTCTGTATCACAAATGGCCCACGGAACCACATATATTACGCTACTCATACTTACTTCCTTTCAAATGGTTGTTCACTACGCAATCGATTTACAAAAATCTTTGTTTTCTCCTAGCGTTCAACGTAAGCAATCATATAGTATTTGTTTCCGTTTGTCAAACAATTATTTATCCAATTCCTGACAAGCGGGCAGAAATGTATACGGTTTCAATTTTTTGTAAATTTTTTTCAAAAAAGGCTTGCATTTTAATAAGACATGTAATATAATACCAACTTGTGAGACACGAAAAAGTCTTCAAACTTCATAATGATGGGCTATCGCCAAATGGTAAGGCACTGGACTCTGACTCCAGCATTTTCCAGGTTCGAATCCTGGTAGCCCAGTTCATAAGACGGTCGAGGTTCGATCGTCTTTTTTAGTTTTGAATGCGAGCCATTTAATATATTTTAAGGATGCAACATACAACGTAATTCTCCGCAGACCCGCTCTCGCTCACTTCCGCACATAGCAGACACTAAACTCGCAAAGTATCAATTCTACGAATTGCCACTTTCCTCGTTAAGTGCTGATGTGCTCCAATGGTCTGCTTGAGAATTCGTTGATATGTTGCATCCTTATTTACATTTTGATGGCTCGCATATTAACTATAAAATTATAGATCGAATCTTCCGTCTTATCTGCCTTATTAAATATATAGCACTGCACACTCACATTCCGCTTCGCTCCATGTTCGTGTCGCACAAAAAAAGCTTCTTGATTTCTCAAGAAGCCTTAAGGTATGCGGCCGAGAAGATTCGAACTCCCGACACCTTGGTCCGTAGCCAAGTGCTCTATCCAGCTGAGCTACGACCGCATCTGTGTTGTGTCTCACAACAGATGATATTCTATCGTAGTTTCGACTAAATGTCAAGCGATTTCTTAACAAAATTGAATTCAAATATCAAAATTCTCAAAAAATCCAAACTTGGCAAACACGGAATATCTCCATGAGCTCGGCATAACCGACCATCTCAAAAACGGATGCAGGAATCCAGCCTGTATTCCACGGTACAATCATCCTCCGCACAGACAGAAATCCAATAATCATCCATCCGAAGCATAAAATACCGGTACGGCGTTCCAATGACGGTCTTCTGCACCGGATCGATTTCAAAGGAATTGAGCGGTACGCTGATTCCATCACCTGTAAGCTTCAGGTATGACTCTTTCATCGTCCATAGATAGAAGAACCGCTCTGCACACAGACCATCATCCGGCTCGAACCCTGATTTCTCCGCCACCCCACCAGGCGCACCTGCCGGCTCCTGAGATGCCACCTCTTTTTGTCCGGATACATAGGCATACTCCCTCTCGGTAAAGCAACGTCTGGCAACACGCAGATTATCCTTTTTCCGGATCTGCTCGATATCGACCCCCAGCGGCACATCCCCATATGCAAGCACCACATAGTCCCCTGCATGGGAGATATTAAAATAAAACTCCGGATGATCTTTTATCCACGGTTTCCCGTTCTCATTTTTTTCAAGTACGAGTTCGTCGGGGTGGATTCCAAGCTGTTTCTCCACGAGTTCCTGCAACAGTAATCCCGCAACAACCGACACATATGCCGGTTCCTTTCTTCGAAAAGCCAATACCCGGGACTTTCGTTCCGGGTATAAGCGTTCGACCAATTCATCAAAATGTTGTTCTATGTATTCCTGATTCACTTGTACAACAGATACATGAATCTTTGTCATATTATTTATCTTCCAGTTCTGCAAGGATACGGAACAATATACTGATCTCCTTTTCTCTTGCAAGTTCAAAATAGTTCTTGAAACGGACAGATGACTCAATCTCGCCTGTGATAGAGATACGCACAAGCAGATTACGTGCGGTCAGCATATTGCGGACAACTGTCTCGTATTCTTTGATCGTATCCTCGTTGTACTTCAGATATCCATGCTTCATAAGGTATTTGATACGCTCAAGCATCAGTACCTTATGATCGTACATCACATGCAATGCACGGATATCGAAGTCCGGTTCCTCTGCATGAAGCTGCTTATCAATCTGTGCAAGCACCTTATCATACACTTTAATACCAAATGTTGTATCATCAAAACGATTACGAAGCATACGGAAATGATCCTTCGTATCCTGTGAATTCAAATACTCACTGATTGTCTGCTTAATTAATTCAATATCAAGCTCATAGATTGGATGCTCTGTATTCTTCATAACAACATACAGACCACGACCACCCTTATGATCATCCTTAAATACATGGTCATCCTGTTCTGTGATAACCTCATAACCACGTTCCAGATCCTTGAAGCTGACTGTATTATAAGAATAATGATCCTGGAATGTGAAATCTCCTACATAGAATACTTCTTCATCACGGTTATATCCATAGATAAACAGCTCATGAGGGAATTTGTAATCCACATCTGCATCACACAGAATCTTCGCCTCATCGAATACACCATATACATAACCATTCAGATCAATCGTCTTGATAACAAAATCAATAATATTTCCACAATAACTCTGAATCTGCTCTTTCGTAAGAAGGGAGAACATCAGATATGGACACTGCTTCAAAGCGCTGCTTCCCGGCATCATATCCGCAAGAAGCATATCGTCCCCTGTAAAAATCTCCTGAATGTTATAGCAACGGAGCTGAATATAGTTACTAAAAATCCATTTCTTCGCATTCTCATCATCCGAAAGAATGGAAAACAGTGTCGCGTGCCACTGCCAAGATGTAATCATAGGATATGTTACCGGTAATTTTTTCATGTCTGCCATTTTACTGTTCCTCCCATTTATGCTAATTTTTCTGCTATCAAAGCTGCAATATCACTGAACGAATCGTAATCACTAAGTGCAAGCTCATAATCATCAAACGAAATATCAAACTTGCTCTCTGCTGCTACAAGCAGGCGAATTAAAGATACGGAATTTACACCATATTCATTTACCATGTCTGCATGCATATCTACATCATCCAATTCTGGCAAAACATCATGAATCACTTCCGTAAGTTTTGTTACAATCTGTTCCTTTTCCATTGTCTGTACCCCCTTGGTAATAAATTACTTTCTCGATGTATCAAGTACTTTAATTTTACTATTATTACGTTTGAAAAGCAAGAAAAAAAGAGTGCGTCTGCACTCCTCATCGGAATCCATTCACACTCTTTTCTTCGTTATGGCTAAATCCTAGTACTTTGTAACGTTCAGCTTTACGCCAGGACCCATTGTAGAAGCTACTACCAAGCTCTTAATGTACTGTCCCTTTGCTGCAGCCGGCTTAGCCTTAACAACTGCATCTATTAAAGTCTGGAAGTTGTCTGTTAACTGCTCCTCTGTGAAAGAAGCCTTTCCAATTGGCACATGGATAATGTTTGACTTATCAAGTCTGTACTCAATCTTACCAGCCTTAATATCGTTGATTGCCTTTGTTACGTCCATAGTAACTGTACCAGCCTTTGGATTTGGCATCAAGCCCTTTGGTCCAAGGACACGTCCAAGACGTCCAACAACACCCATCATATCCGGTGTAGCAACAACAACATCAAAATCTAACCAGCCTTCGTTCTGGATCTTTGGTACAAGCTCATCTCCACCTGCGTAATCAGCGCCTGCTGCAAGAGCCTCGTCTACCTTGTTACCCTTAGCAAATACGAGAACCTTTACAGTCTTACCTGTTCCGTGAGGAAGAACAACTGCACCACGAACCTGCTGGTCTGCATGACGACCATCAACGCCCAGACGGAAGTGAGCTTCGATTGTCTCGTCAAACTTTGCGCTGGCTGTCTTCTTAACGAGTGCAACAGCCTCTTCTAAGTCATATGTTTTTGTCTTTTCAACAAGCTTTGCAGCTTCTGAATATCTCTTACCTGTTTTCATTCAAATAAACCTCCTGTAGTTTTGCGGGAGCGACCCTCCTACGATTATTTCTTATTAATCCTCAACTTCGATTCCCATAGAACGAGCTGTACCAGCGATCATGCTCATAGCAGCCTCAAGGCTTGCTGCGTTCAGATCCGGCATCTTCAGCTCAGCAATCTCCTGAACCTTAGCCTTAGAAATCTTTGCAACCTTTGTCTTGTTCGGTGTTGCAGATGCTGACTTAAGGCCGCACGCCTTCTTAAGCAGTACTGCTGCCGGTGGAGTCTTGGTTACAAAGCTGAAGCTCTTATCTGCATAAACTGTAATAACGACAGGGATGATCATATCTCCCTGATCTGCAGTTCTTGCGTTGAACTCCTTTGTAAACTGTACAATATTTACACCATGCTGTCCAAGTGCAGGACCAACAGGTGGTGCAGGTGTTGCCTTTCCTGCAGGAATCTGTAATTTAATGTATCCTTCTACTTTCTTAGCCATTATAGCTACCTCCTAAAACCTCTTACAACTTCTGGATATCTCCAAATCCAATTTCAACAGATGTAGCTCGTCCGAAAATATCGACATCAATCGTCACAGTTCTCTTGCCCTCGTTGATAGACTTGACAACTGCTACATTGCCTTCCCAAGCACCTGTGATAACCTTGATCTGGTCACCAACTTCAACGTCAATCTTAACAACGGGTTCTTCTGTGAAGATACCCATGGAACGCATCTCGCGCTCGGTCAACGGTACCGGCTTGGATTCCGGACCTACAAATCCTGTAACACCCCTTGTGTTACGAACTACATACCAAGTAACATCGTTCATATACATATGAACCAGAACATAACCAGGAAACAACTTTCTCTGAATGGTCTTCTTTGCGCCTGTCTTTGTTGTCTCAATTACCTCCTGAACCGGTACGGTTACCTCAAGGATTTGCTCTTGAAGCTTTCTGTTTTCAACAGTCTTCTCGATATCATTCTTCACCTTGTTCTCATAACCTGAGTAGGTATGGGCTACATACCATCTCGCCTCACCATCCGCTTGAATCGCATTCTTTGAGGTTTCCGATGCTGCAGCTTCGTTTTCAAATACTTCTGACATACATTCACCTACCTAACCAACAATATACGTTAAACCGATCTGTAACAGGTAATCCACACCTGCAATGATAAATCCGAGAATCACGGAAATCACAATTACAGCCGCAGACTGTCTCACGAGCTTATCCTTCACAGGCCAGGTAATCTTGGCGAACTCGGCTTTCAGCTCCTGAAACCAGCTTCTCTTCAAGGAAGGTGAAGAAGTCTCTTCTTTTTTTGACATAGACTACTCCTCCGATTACTTTGTTTCCTTGTGCATCGTGTGCTTCTTGCAGAATCTACAATATTTCTTTGTTTCCATTCTGTCCGGATGCGCTTTCTTATCCTTTGTCATATTGTAATTACGCTGTTTACAATCCTGACATGCCAATGTAATTTTTACACGCACAACTATCCACCTCCATATTTATTTTTTCACAGATGACAAATTCAATCCTGATTTTTTCGCACAAAAAAAAAGGACCTCTTCCATCGCAAGCTATAGAATAACAAAACACACCACTAAAGTCAAGGAAAAAGTTGAATTTTTGCGAGTTTTATACTATATTTAATATATCTAGATATACATTTCCACGGGAAGGAGGCTTTTTATGAATATTGCAAATGTTTACAATCATTTTAGTCATGAACTTGTACCAAAGCGACGTACGAGAACGCACAAAGCCTCTGAATTAAAAGAAGTATATAACAACATTTCCCGATACAACCAGTCATCGCCGCTCTATCTGGTTTCACTTTCAGAATCCAGGCAGGCACACATGATTGATATCAAGGAACAGGCACTCACCTTGCGGGATATCTCTGATCAGCTTGCCAATCCGGAAAGCGGGCTCTATACGAAAAAGCAGATTTCCACAGACAATCCCGATGCCATATCCGGGTCTTTCCGCGCCCATGCAGCCGGCGAGCTTCCGGATGAGATGACACTGCAGATCGACCAGCTCGCAAGCGGACAGGTAAACATCGGCAATTATCTCGACTCAGATGCTTCTACGCTTGTATCCGGCACACGCAGATTTTCGATTCAGACAGAGCGGGGAAATCTTCCGTTTACGCTTACGATAGAAGATTCCGATACCAACTTATCCGCACAGCAGAAGCTGGCAGATCTGATCAATCGCCGGCATATCGACATACGGGCATCTGTCATTCAGGAAGGCGGCTCTAGTGCGCTGATGTTTACATCCGCCGAGACCGGCACGCCATCCACTGCTTCTTCCTTGTTCTTTACATTTTCGGAGGAGCCGGACGGAGATCTAATCGAAGCCTTCGGTCTTGATCAGGTTCATACTTATCCTGAGAACGCACGTTTTTATATCAACGACCTGATTCGCACGTCCGCTTCGAACCACATCTCTATTAATCAGGTGGCAGAGTTTGATTTTTATAAGACGACCGATAAACCGGTACAAGTATATTTCTCGCCGGATAAAAGCCTGCTCGCAAGTCAGATGACAAGCTTCACAGACGCATACAACCAGCTTGTCACACTCTCTGAAGAAAGCGAACCGACTTCCATCGGAAGCCGAAATCTCTGGCATGACATCTCCGGTATTGTAAGCCGGCATGAAGACCAGCTTGCCGCAATCGGAATTACCGTCGGGGAAGATCACCGCCTGACGTTCGACGTTTCCCACGCGGATGGAATCTCGTATGATATGCTCCATACACTCTTCGGGCAGGATTCCGGTCTGCATCAGGACATCGAGAAATCAATCAGCCGTCTGACCTTAGACCCGCTCGCCTACGTCGATCGACTGATCGTCACATATCCGAACATAAACGAAAAACAGACTGCAACCTATACGCAGTCTGTCTATAGTGGTCTTATGTATAATAATTATGCTTAGGTTCCTTCATTTCTTGCAATGTCAGAAAAGCAGGACACAGATTCCCGCAAGGATCAAAAGATGGAGCGGATAAAACATATAAAATATCCATTTTAGTTTCAATCCCCGTCTGCCATCGTAGAAGTGAACAATTGCTGCATCGATAAACGCATATACTTCAGACGTGTCTAACAACGTAAGTACAACACAGGGAGCTGCCATACGCAGTTCCTTTTTTTGTTTGCGAAAGCAATATGACGCGCAGATTGCAATCACCCCCACCGCGCCGTAATCGGTCTGCAATGCATAGGCAAGTCCCGCTCCGAGTGCCACGACTCCGAGCTTCAGAATCATTTGCAAAATCTCATCTAGTCCAAGTGCCCGGATTCCCTCGATGACAGTCAGCACGAGCAGTCCGATTGTGAGTGTAAAAAACACATTCTGACTGGAAAACTCCAGAAAATGTCCCCGTCGTATCCATCCCGGGGAAATATTAAATGCCAGATCAAAAGGAATCTCCGAAATAACTGCAAAGAGCAGCAGCCGTCCAGCATACGCGAACCGGTTATGTGTATACCCAAAGCCCTCCAATAGCAGGAAAATAAATATCGGGAAGGACAGTCTTCCAATCCCCCGGAGAATATAATACATAATCACAATCCCCGTCATGCGTGCCTGCCCGGTCGCATCAAAATTATCCGGATTGTCCTGAAGTGCCTGAAGCACAACCGTTGCTCCAATATGATCGATCAGCATCGTGATCATCGCAATAATCTTGAGCGTGCTTCCGGATATCCCATGCAGTGATACACCAGATACCTCCGCGGGCGACCCAGTCTCATTTTGTATTGCTTCTTTTTGTATTGTTTCTTTCAGAATTTCTTCCTTTTGTATCGCTTCTTTTCTTCCCATAGCCCCATTGTTTGTTCCGTATATATTAGTCTGTCATATCCGGCTCTCCACTTCAAGGATATTTCCCGGTCGTCCATATTCCGGCATAGTTCTACATTGCCGCAAATACCTCTGCTGCCACTTCCGGAAGCTCACTGAACTTCTCGATCTCCGCAACCTTCGTATTGATTGTTCCAAACCCATATTTCGCATGAATAAATGTTGCGCCAGCCTGCATCGTCGCATCATAATCGCCCTGGATGTCTCCGACATAGATCGCATGATCAAGTTCATTTCTCTCCATCACCAGACGGATATTCTCTCCCTTGCCCTTCTCGTTATTACCATAACATTCGATGTCTTCAAAATACCGTTCGAAGCTATAATAGTCCAGAAATGCCTCGATGTATCCACTCTGACAGTTACTGACGATATATAAATGATAGTTCTCTTTGAGTTTCTTCAGCGTATCCTCCAGGTCCGGATAAAGCTTCCCACCGTTTCTGCGGAGATACTCATTCTCCCAGTCACCGCATTTTCCAACTAGAGACTTCCGCTCCTCTGAAGAAAGCTCCGGGAAAAAAATATCGCCTATCACGTCCATTGTTTTGCCCATCACCCGCTTGATATCCTGTTCTGTCACTGTCATATCTTTCTTATACTCGTTTTGAATCACCTGTGTCCATGATTTTGCGACTCCATCCGCAGAATCCCACAATGTGCCATCCATGTCAAATATGATACCCTGTTTCATCGTAAGTCTCCTTTATAGAAATTCAAATCTTATTATTCCCAAAACAGTTCCCACATACACCCCAACCATTGATATTGCCTGTTTCACCGGATTCCTCATGCATACAGAATATGTCTGCATTTTATTGTGCCAAACTCTGTGCTGCAAGCCTTCTGCTGATTTTCCGCCGCACGATCACAAAGCAGATTACATGCGCACATATCGTGATCAACCAGCTTACCGGATACGTCAGATACAGCGACTGCGGTGTATGAAACTGCTCGTACACGCGGAAAAATGTAAATATCCACAATAATCGGAGTCCGCAGGCACCAACAAGTGATACGATCGTCGGCATCACAGAATAGCCAAGTCCCCGCAGGGATCCGACCATGACATCCATAATACCACACAGCGCATAAACTGTACATATAATCTTCAAACGATTCATCCCTGCCGCTTTCACAACCGCGCTCTTCGTATAAAATCCGAGCAGGTCATGCCCGAAAAGCACCGCCAGATTACCAAGCACCAGTCCGGTCACAATGACACATGCCTGTGCGGTAAATAAAATCTTATTTACACGCTCATATTTGCCCGCGCCGACATTCTGGCTCGTGAAGCTGATCGTACCCTGATAAAAGGAATTCATGGACACATACACGAAGCCTTCAATATTACTTGCCGCAGAATTCCCGGCAACAACCGTAGATCCAAAGGAATTCACCGACGACTGGATGATAACATTTGATATGGCGAAAATCACCCCCTGCAGACTTGCCGGGAAACCGATCCGCAATATCTCCGCGAATCTCCCCGGATGAATCTTCAAATTCGATAATGTCAGCCGGATACATCCTTTCTCACGCATCATGCAACGGAGTACAAGACCGGCAGAGATCGTCTCGGAGATAACCGTCGCCAGTGCCACGCCCGCGACGCTCATCCGGAACACGATCACAAAGAGCAGGTTCAGTCCGATATTGATCACGCCTGCTGCCGACAGATAATAGAGTGGCCGTTTCGTATCTCCGACCGCCCGCAGTATGGCGCTGCCGAAGTTGTAGATCATCATGGATGTCATTCCAATAAAATAGATCCGCAGATAGGTTGTCGCAAGCGGCAGCACGTCTTCCGGAGTCTGCATCCAGATCAGGATCTGTCTGGCTCCGAGGCATCCGACCACCGTCAGAATAATGCCGCTGAAGATACTAAGCAGCATCGCCGTATGTACCGTATCACGCACATCTTCCTCCGCCTTTGCACCATAGAACCGCGCCACCAGTACATTTGCACCAATGGACAGTCCAAGGAAAAAGTTCGTCAGCAGATTGATGAGCGCAGTGTTACTTCCAACCGCCGCAAGCGCGGTGTCTCCGGCAAAGCTTCCGACGACGATGATATCCGCCGCGTTGAATAAAAGCTGCAACACACTCGAACACATCAATGGCAATGTAAATGCCAGCAGCTTCGGCAGGATAGCACCGTTGCACATATCAATCTCATATTTTTTCTTATTTTTTGTTGTCTCTCCGGACACGATGTTTCGCCTCCATTATAATTCGTATTATTCGTTTTGAATATTTTGATAAAATATCCATTTTATGTGTCATGCTTTTTATTCAGGTTCAATTTTATAACCTTAAAGCTTTCATTTCAGTATGTTGATTTCAAACCTGAGGGTTTCAGGATTGGAGATTGCCGCGCTCGACATTGGGCCTGATAAAATTCTCGTACGCATAATCCCACAGCTCCTTTGAGCCTTCCGGTGTAATCTCGTTGCGCTTCATTACCTGCTCTGCGCGCACGCCACGGTCTTTCCAGTCAAAACCACCCGTACTCGCGGTGAGCATCATCGGCTGCAGGTTGTCCATCGCGCGTGCAAACTTCGCCTCCGGTGTCTCCTTTGCCTCGAACTCCAGCCAGATATCATACAGCTTCTTTGCCTGATCCTCCGGAAGCAGGTTGTAGATGCGATCTGCCGCTTTCTTCTCCCGTGCTTCCTGTGTCTTCTTGCCTTCCTCGTCATAGGCATACGTATCTCCTGCGTCAATCTCTACCAGATCATGGATCAAAAGCATTGTAACTGTCCGCAGCACGTCGATTTTCTCATTTGCATATTCCGAAAGCAGGATTGTCATGATTGCCATATGCCATGCATGTTCTGCATCATTTTCGCGCCTTTTTCCATCCGTTAATTTCGTCATCCGGGTAATAAATTTCTCTTTGTCAATCTCCCGGATAAAATCCATCTGTTTGTCCAATCGTTCGTTCATTTTATTCGCTCCGTTTTTATATTAATTATCCATTTCCATTATATATCGAAGTGGCTTTCCGATTCCATAATATCGTTCTGAAAACGACTCAATGCCGGCATACAGGGAAGCTGTATATCTCTAACATATTTCAAAGAAACGAAAAACATGGCTGGGCTTTCGCTCCCTCCATGTTTTTATTTTCGCTTTATGATTCTTTGGTTCTTCCGCTTGTAAACAACGCAACCGCTGCTATCAGATCAATTATGCCCTCTGCAAGATAAAACCAATGATGTCCCTGAATATTCGGGATGATATGTATCACGCTCATCAGTGCCAGATACGCACCGGTCACATAATTCATATATGGCACGCCCTTGATGATCAGGAATGCAAGTGCACCACTGATCAGCAGCGTCACAATATTTCCAACCGAAAATCCCAATATCAGATTGACAATTCCTTTTACGATCATGTATGCCCCGATCAGAGACATCCACTTTCCGCCTGTCTGTTCCATATCTACACCTCATTTTTTCTTTGCCGCAATACTTCTCTTTGAGTGTAACACTTTGGTTGGAATAACTCAATTGTTTTCTGCTAAATCCGAATGCCTGCTACTGCATCCATAATCGCTTCTATATTATAATCCGGTGCCGATTGAATAACCGCATCATACAGCGGTAAAATCGTTTCCGTATCTTCCTCCAACTCATCCGCAATCTGTTCCATATCCTTCTGTTTTTGTACTTTCTTTATAATCTGATTGACTAATTTACGTGTTTCTCCCTGTTCCCGTCCAATGTCCATCATAGTTCGTTCATGTTTTTTCTCATCATATTCATATAAACTCATAGCAATCACCTCTGCTTTATGTTTCTTCAAGAAATCTGTCAATATGCCCTCTTGAATGCATGCATTCACCGCACATGTCACTGCTTCTGTAAGGGGCATTGTTCTTTGATTTTCTCGAATTTTCTCCACAAATTTCATATAGCCCCACAACGTAGGACAACTTATAAGAAGTTCATCGTTATATCCCGGATTGATATTCAACTGAACGACGATCAACTCCAAACTAGGATGTTCCTCTATATTTGCATATGCATCGGAAAGTCGATATTCGCGTCTTGCCGGCTGTTTCTCCAATCCATTATAAAACACGATGAATTTTGGATTCGGTAACCGAATAATCCGTGGTGAATAAATATCATCATCTCTATAGAGCAGAGAAAATGTCCGTGCCACATAATCCAGATCCCTAAGCGGGATATTCGGATTTACTGTTGACTGATGCTCATACAGATTGAGCCGCATATCAATTACACACGAAATGTCATTTTTCGCCGTCATGTATATCGCATTTTTCAGAGTTGTAATCTCCAGATCTTCTGGCGATTCATAGTTCGTACCATTCAGTGCATTATATAAGGATAGCAATTCCTTCTTATCCGAAAATAGCATTCGAAACACCGTATCCTTATACTCCCGATTTGCAGTCAGTACCTCTACTGCATTTCCTCTCTTTGCCACCTTTTTCATCGCATGTTTTGTTCTTTTTCTACCCATGCTGTTCCTCCTTTTCTGAGCGTATTGCTCGCTGCGCAGGAGAAAACAACTATGTTTTATTCCTAAAAGTCCATTTCCTCTCTGCTTATGTTGTAATGTGAATTCAAAGCATCGAAGTTCTTGGATTCTAAGAATATTAGATATGGTTTCCCATAAAATAGAATTTGAAATCTAATGCTTTTATTTAAGGTAACATAGCATAGCGAAAATGGCAAGTGTTTTTTGTGGAGAACATTAACCGAACATTCACCAGTTTTTTTGCGGAGAACATTAAACACCTGACTTTGAATACATCTATGTATGCACAAACGTCAGGATAAACTGCGTATAACTTCCAACCTCACTTCGTACCGAAATCTTGCCGCCCATGCCCTCGACGATGGATTTTGTGAGAGACAATCCAATCCCGACACTGTTCGGATTGACCTCTTTGTTGATACGGTAGAAGCGCTTGAATATATTTTTTAGCTCGGACTCTGCGATGCCGCATCCCTCATCCTTCACATAAATGCGCGTGTACATCGGATTGTCTTCGGTCCAGATGTGGATCGTTGTCTGGTCGCCGGAATAGTCCGATGCGTTCTTAAGCAGGTTGATGATTGCTTCGGTCAGCCAGTCTCCGTCGCAGACAAGCATCTGTTTCTCATCGATCTGCACGTCGATGTGCTGTCCGCGTTTCTCCGTCAGATACGCGACACTCTCCTTCGCCTGTGCCACAATCACATACAAACTGCACGGCTGCTTCTCAAACTGGATGGCACCCGCCTCGATTCGTGCAAGCTTCAGCATGGACAGCACCATCCACTCCATACGGCTGACCTGATTCTTTGATTCTAAGAGCATCTGCTTCTGCTTATCTGCATCCGGCACGCGTCCATCATACAGGAGATCCAGAAATACCGTAAGCGACGCAAGCGGGGTCTTCAACTGATGGGAGATATCCGACATGATATCCCGCAGAAATATCTTCTCCTGCTGCTCCTTGCGGTTACTCTCCTTCAATGCCTGCACCAGCTTATACAGATTCGTATATAACTCTCCAAGCTCGCCCTGCTTATATGGTTCTGCCGGAACCTGTTCCGGCGCTTCCAGAATCTGATTCATGATATCGACGATGGCACGCAGCTCCCGGCTCATACCTCCGATCGACCGGTGTCCTGCCACATAAGCACTTACAAGCAGCAGACAGCCAAGTAGCAGCGTCACCCATAACTGCCAGCCACGCAGCCACAAAACAAGCACAACAAAAACGGCGTATATGCTGTATGCAATACCGCCGTATATGAAAAACCGCTTATGAAATTGTTGTAATTCGTAACTTTTTGCCTGCATCCTAACTATACTCTACCGCCAATGTATTTTCGATTCCGTGTTTCACCCGGCTTTTCTACACGTTTCATTTTTCAGACATTGTCACTTCCGGAACCGGTACCCCATTCCACGCACCGTCTCGATATAAGCTCCATCTTCTCCCAGCTTCTGCCGAAGTCTTTTGATGTATACCGAAAGCGTGTTGTCCTCGAAGAATTCTCCGTCAACATCATAGAGCTGTTCCATGATTGCACTCCGGCTGATCACCTGTCCGCGGTGCTGCAATAAAAACAGTAGTAACCGCAGCTCACTCGTTGTACAATCAAGCTTCTCACCATACTGCGTGAGAGTAAATGCACTGCCGTCAAAAGTTGTATTTCCAAATGCCATAACGAGATTCTTATCGTCTTTATCTGTCTGACATGCCTGCGCATACCGCCGGATATTCACTGCCACACGTGCCAGCAATTCTTTTACCCGATATGGTTTTGTCACATAATCATCCGCACCAAGTTCCAGTCCCTGGACGATATTTGCTTCCTCCGCGACCGCTGTAAGAAATATAATCGGGACATCACATTTCCGCTCCCGAAGTTCCTTGCAAAATTCAAACCCGGTTCCATCCGGCAGCATCACATCCAGTAGTACAAGTGCAACACTATCATCAAATTTCTCGCGTGCCTGAGCGAGATTCCCCGCGGTTGCCACCTCATATCCTTCCGAAGCAAGCGCATATTCAGTTCCCATTGCGAGGGCGAAGTCGTCCTCCACCATCAATATCCTGTGTGCCATATGACGCATTTCCTTTTTATATCCAGTATATTAACGAAATCTATCAAATCAGTTTCCTGCTTTTTCAGGATGCTTCTCCTCTGCTTTCTTCGATGCATAATATCCCTGCTTTTCCATATACATCTTGCGATCCGCCTCTCTTAAAATATTCGAGAACGGTTCATGCGATTTGTTCCGATATGCGTATCCAAGCGACATTCCGACCTTCTTCAGATTGCTGTATATCCTTGCCTTTGCTATCTGCGCAGTCAATGCCGCCTCTTCCGAATCGAGACAAACCACTACAAATTCGTCCCCGCCCAGGCGGTACACATAATCCTCTCCGAAACATTCCTGTAAGATATCAGCCGCATCACAGATATACCTGTCTCCTGCATCATGGCCATATTGATCATTTATTTTCTTCAAGCCATTCAGATCACACATTAGAACAAAAATGGATTTTTCTTTATCGTAAGTGTCATCATATGCCCATTTGAGTGCCATACGATTCTTACAGTTCGTCAGCTGATCTTTCACTGCCATATTCCTGATCGTGCGGGAGTTGTCACGCAGCCGGATCATCATCGATATTACAAAGTCCATAATATCGATCAGATTCGCAATGCTGTCAAGATGATCGGCCGGGGGATTATCCACTCCATAAAATCCAATATACCGTCCGTTAATCTCAATCGGTCCTGCGACCAGAGAATGTATATTCTGCGGTTTCAATATATCGTAGACATCCTGACTGATCTCTCTGTATGCCTCTACATCCGGTATAATAATATTTTTTGATTTCTCGAATTCGCGAAACCATACATCCAGCAGCCCTTCGTATGGAACATTCTGTAGATTCTCCTTCTCGGCTGTGACACCTTCCCCTACCCACTCATATGTGTTATTATAGGTTCCATCCTTATTATCTTCGAAGATATACGCTCTCGAAGAATGCAGGTTTTCGCCTATATATTCAAGGATCTGCTCCAGGGATAACTCCGGCGTATCCGCGGAAGATGCGTATCGGATCATATCTGCAATAAATTTGTTATAATTAATATTTATCATGTGTATTTCTCCTTATCTTTTCTGCATTCATCCAACAATCCCACTAATAAACTGCATATCGATCTTCGACGTATATTATACAAAAAAATCAGAGCAATTTCCACCCGTAATTGCCCTGACATTTTTATCAATTTAATCTCTGCGCATTGCCGTAAGCGGTGACAATTTCGCCGCCCATCGTGCCGGAAAATATCCCGCAATCGTTCCAAGAATCATAGCCATTCCAATTGCCCCCAGCGCAAGCCCCGGCGTAATCACAGCGATCTTCGTTCCTGTCTCCAGAAGTAATGCCGATGCCGCAATCCGGTTGATAAGCTTTCCGAAAAGCAGCGACAATACCACGCCACATGCGCCACCGGCAAATCCGTAAATGCCCGCCTCTAACAGAATCATCGCCATCAATTCCCGTTTCTCACAACCTAGCACCTTCAAGGTTCCAATCTCTGCCACCCGGTCATAAACGGCTGTTGTCATCGTATTGCTGATACCGATTGCCGCTACAAGAAAGGAAATGAGTCCGATGCCTCCTAACAGCAGCTCAAGCATCCGCACTGTCCGCATCGCAGTATCGCGATACTCTTTCATATTGATTGTCTGATATCCCATATCCTGTAATTTCTTCACAACAAACTCAACGTCTTCCATCCTGCCGACCTCGACAACCACGCTTGAATATACCCACGAGGTGTATGCATTTCCGTTCTTATCGACCGGCTGGCCAAGCACAACACTTCCCCGTGTGGCATGCTTCTTCAAATAAGAACGCAGCACATCCAAATCACAATACACGGTCTGGGACTGCTCGCTGAACTCGTCTGCGTCCCCCTGTATCACACCCGCGATCATCAGCCGGTCTGTAATCCCATTTTCATCAAATCCCAGTGAAACCTTCGCCTTTTCGCCAGTCCATGCGTTCAGGTCTCCATCGCCATCCTGGTAGCTGGTCATGGTGTTGTCATGGAAGAACATATATCCCATCCCATTTCCGATCACCATCTCCGGCTTTCTGGCATGCTCCGACAAGCTGGACCTATCGGTCAGCGCGATTGCGGATAACTGCTCTGCGGGGATGCCAACCAGATTCGTATAGGCGGTGTATTGTCCAACCCGAATATTCGCAAATACTTCATAACGCGGATAGACATTCGCGACTTTGTCAATCTTTGCAAGTTTCTCTATGGTATGGTCCGTCAGGAGCATTTTCTTGTTCCGGTTGTTCTCCGGTGTCTGCACAGTGATCTGACGAATCGAGGCATCGTCGCCATAGCCTTGCAGGAGTTCCCGTTTCACGCCCATTCCCAGAGACAACAAGGAGACAACCGCGACCACACCGATCATCACGCCGAGTAATGTCAGGATGGTACGCGCCTTTCTGCGCCTGATATTTTGAATTGTTAAGTGCATGATAAATTTCATGGATTCCTCCTTTTCGCAAATCCATATAGTTTATCGTGAACGTTTTTTATTAATAGTTACACCCACGAATACGCCAACTGCAAGCACGCAGGCGCAGATCAGGAGAATCTGCCATGTGGCAAGTCCGGTCTTCTCCGGTGCTTCCTTTAAGACTTCCAGATCTTCGTAATCGACCGTTTCAATATAGAAGGATACATCCACTTTTTCTTCGTGCTTATTACCATTCCGGTCTTCATAGGTCACGATGATCCAGTCTTCTGCCTTTGCCATTTCGTCAAAATCTGTCACCTCGATTGCTTTTGCCAGAAGGTCTACACTGCCGCTTTTCCCTGTGTCGATATTGCCGATGTAGGTCTCCTGTTTCTCCACGTGTTTTCCTTCCACACGTGCATTTACATTGTAGAGTGTCCCTTCCCCGAGGTTATTCACCTGGGCGGTAATCTCCACATCATCACCAACCTTCGCATCATCGGTCATGACATCGGTCACAGATACCCGCTGTTTCAGATATACCGGCAGATACAACGTATCCTCCATCTCAAACGCCTCGCCGGAAGTATTCTCATACTCCATCTTCACCGAAAGCTTGTACGTCTTCTCTGCAAGTCCTGCTGCCGCCGCCATAGGAAATGTCTGCTCGCTCGTCTCGGTTCCGGCAATCTCTGCCACATAGACGCTTCCGGTTCCGGAAACCGGAATAATCTCGCCGCCTTCGGAAACAACCGTCACTTTCATATTTTTGACTTTGTTCTTGAAAGTATTCAGAATCTCCAGAGTCAGATCAAAATTATCTCCGGAATAGATCGTCGCGGCTGATACTTTGTAGCCGGAAACCAATACCTTCGGTGTCGCCGCCTGTGCGGAATACGGACATACAGTTGCAGCTACACTCAAAACCACCAGAATAGCAAGGATAATCTCTCTTAAATGGTGATTTCTTCTTTGATGTTTGCTTTGTTGATTTTTCCATCCTGACTTATTTGCCATCATTTTCTCTCCTTTCATTCTGCCCTGTTTTCTTTCCTGCATCTTTCGTTTCATTTATATTTCTATCGCTAAGTATGCTTTTTTGTAATCTGTTTTCTTTCCCGCATCATACGTTCCGTGTATACAGTCAAACTTTCATTCCATTGATCATTTAATCGGGATGCTGCCCTGTTTTTTCTCTGTCTTTTAGATATTCCTGAATTTTTCTCACTTAGCTAAAGTTCATTTTTCTGACGACTTATTGATTTTCCCCGCTCACTCCTCAGTCAGCTTACCATCTGTGATCCGCACGATGCGTTCTGCCTCTCTGGCAAGATCGATGTTATGTGTGATTAGCACAAGTGTCTGATTCAGCTTCTTTACCGAGTCCTGCAGCAACGCCATAACTTCATTTCCATTTGTAGAATCAAGTGCTCCGGTCGGCTCATCGGCAAGGATCAGAGACGGGCGGTTTGCAAGTGCCCGCGCGATTGCCGCACGCTGCTGCTGTCCGCCGGACAACTGGTTCGGCAGATGCTTCCGTCTGTCTTTCAAACCAAGCATCTCAATGACATGGTCGATGTACTCCCGATCCGGTTTCTTGTGATCTAACAAAATCGGCATCTGTATATTCTCCTCCACAGTCAGAACCGGAATCAGATGATATGACTGAAATACAAATCCGATTTTTCTCCGGCGGAACACCGACATTTCCTCATCCTTCAATGTTGTGATGTCCCGGTCGTCCACGATTACTTTTCCATTCGTAACCGTGTCGACACCGCCCATGACATGCAGCAGTGTGGACTTGCCGGAGCCGGATGCTCCGACCACTGCCAGACTTTCTCCTTTTTGCACGGTCAGATTCACATCATCGAGCGCCCAAACCCGTGTGTCTCCGCTTCCATATATCTTTGTAACATGTTCCATCTTTACAATATCCATGTTGATTTCCCTCCTGATATCTTTATTTTTGTTATCTTATTTCTTTCTTGGAGCAATTCTTCTTTTTTCTGTTTCTTTACTCCTACCTGTTTTTCTCTTCTTTTCTTTTTGTTGGAGCAAATATTCTGTTTTTCAGCTTTTTCCCCAACCCAGCTTGCTTCTTTCTTCTTGGTGTTGGGGGATTTTCCTCTATTTTGGCTTTTTCCCCCAATTCAGCTTGCTTGTCTCTTCTGCCCATTGGAGCAAATATTCTTTTCTCAGCTTTTCCCCCAATCCAGCTTGCTTCTTTCTTCTTCCTGTTGGAGCAAATATTCTGTTTTTCAGCTTTTCCCCCAATTCAGCTTGCTTCTTCTTTCTTGGCGTTGGGGGATTTTCCTCTATTTCAGCTTTTTCCCCCAATCCAGCTTGCTTCTTCCTTCTGCCCGTTGGAGCAAATATTCTGTTTTTCAGCTTTTCCCCCAATTCAGCCCAACCCGGCTCCAATCCAACCGCAAATCAATCTCCGGCTGCATTCAGATCATCCGCGATCCGGTTTGACATCCGCTTCATCGGTATATAGATGGATCCACACATCACAAGTACAGATAGTACAAATCCAATTACCGCACCGATAATCGGGAAGGTGAGCTTCACCATGAACAACACCAGCGTTGCTTTCGCAAGCGGCATCATAACCGCAAAGCCTAGTACATCGCCAACGATATTCGCACAGATAACGGAGATCACACCTTCGAGCATCACCATCTTCCGAAGCTCCCGCACCGATACACCGATTGCGCGAAGCTGTGCGAATTCCTGCCGCCGCAGATAGAGATTGCTTGCTGTCGTATTAAGGATATTCAAAGAACTCACACACAAAATCACAATCACAAATGCAAGAATATATTTGATAGCGTTGATTGATGTGCTAAACAAGGCTCCAGAATAGATGGCATCCGGATACGAGTAATCTCCCATTGAGCTATCCAGCACGTTCACCAGCTTTGATGTCATCGAAGCGGAAATGTTGTCCGAACGAAGCTTAAATTTCACACCCGTGGAATCTGATTTGCCAAGTCCGGTCATCCGGAAATAATTTGCCAGTGGCACAATACACTTTACAAATCCTTTTGTCTGCAATTTGTCCTTATCTATCCGGACAATGCCCTGAATCTCATATACCTTCTTGTCATTCCCCCACGAAAGCTTAATCGTGTCACCAAGCTTATAATCCGTCGCCGGATATTCCACCGTTGATGCAATCAGATCAATCGCATCATAGGATTCATCATCCATGCCTTCATCCAACGTTGCCTCCACGTTTTGCACAAGCACAATTCCGTTCTCATCGACATCCAGCGTTCCTTCAACCAGATATGACGCATATTCCTGATACTCTTCCTCTCCGTAGCCAATCACGCTCACGCGATCTGCCAGAGATGCCTTATCCTTAGATTTTGTACTTGTTTTTAACCGTTCGAAAGCCTGCCCCTCCAACGTTTCCTTCCTGAAATCCTCTGTGAAATGTGTCCGGAATTCTTTGAAGTCCGCGGCCTTCATAGTCGCTGCATACACCGCTTTCACATCTGTCACTTCTTTATTCTGTGCAATGTCTGTAAGTGTCTCTTCATTTGGAAGTACGGATTTCACTGCATCCACAGTCTCTTCGTCATTTGCCTCGTTGAAGAAATACACCTGATACTCTCCGTAAGAAGGTGCAATCTGCTTCTGCATCTGTACAAACGAAGTGAAGATTGTTGCAATCGTGATAAACAATGTAATCGAAAGTGCGAACGTGAAAATTGTCTTCAGAAACCGACGTTTGTTACTCATCAGATTCTTATATGCGTAATCCCCCTGCACGCCGAAGATCTTCCCGAAGATACTCTGCTTACGTGCTTTTGCCTTCCGTGTTCCACTTGTCTGCCCGCGCACCGCTTCGATCGGCGAAATCTTCTTTACCAGCTTTCCATTCTCATCCATAACGAAGAACAAATCTCCGATAAAAACAACCAACGCATACAAAAACGGAAGTACATGCGGGCGAACCTTTATACTCATAGATAAGCCAACCAGATATGCGATTGGGAAGCCGATCACCATTCCTCCAAGGATTCCAAGCAGCTCCTGCATGCATCCCATCCGGAATATAATGCTTTTTAACTGACCCTGTGTCGCTCCGATACAACGCAGGATTCCATAATCTTTGATCTGCTCCATCGTATTCAACTGGATCGTTGTCCGGATGATTCCAACTCCGATGACTGCGATCACGAACGACAAAAGCAGGAACATCAGAAGAATAATGTATGTATCATTTCCGGTGTCGCCCTGCAGATAGTAGGATGCGAGCTGTTGGTTTAATTGCGCCTTCACACCGTAGGTCTGCTCGATCGTTTCCATATTTGCGTCCAACCGGTAAGGATTTTTCACGTTGATGTAGATTGCATTTTCGATATAGGAATTTGAATAATAATCGTAGTATTTGCCACGATACGCCGTCTTCACGAAGTCCTGTTTGAGTAATGCCGAGACATCCTGGTTTTGCTCCGGCAAAAGCACGATCTCGTAATCTGCCTGCTTGCGAAGTGCATCGCGCGTATTGATGAAATTACTGAAATACAAGGTTAATATCACGAACAGAATTCCTGACGCTAAAGCAACGCCCAAGATTGTCAGGATCGTCCGTTTCTTCTGAAACTTTAGATATTTGATTGAAAGTCTGGTATAGTTTTCCATATCGCTCCCCCGTAGTTAATCGTGTAGAATAAATACTATGTTGTTTTCTATTTATAACTATACCCGATGAAAGTTACGGGGGCGTGACAAACTAAGTGACAGTTTTGTCACTTTCAAGCTTTATAATTAAACGCCTTGCAGCAAGCCTAGTCCAGGTGCAGTCCGGTGTCGCGATGAAGCAGACGGTCGCGCTTGTCGCCGAACAGCTTCGTGATAAAGCCAAGGTTCACACCGACTAAGATCGCAGCGATTACCGTTCCGATACCGACGGAACCAAGCTTGTGCAAAACCGACAGACAGGATATGAGCGAGATCACAACCAAAACCTGCAACAGATTCTTTAATTTAAATTCTTTTCGTAAAATAATGATTTGCAGAATGACCAGAAATATATGAAATACTATGGTCGCTTTTCCCATTTCCAAACCAAATATACACGTGATCGTGTACGGAATCGAACTTACCGGAGATACTCCCAGGTTTGACTTCACGGACATCGAGACACCGAGTGTCATGATAAATAATCCCACAAAATACACGACAAGTCGTACCGCCAAATGCCGCTCCTGAAACGTCTGTCTCATCTTTTTTGTCATAATCTCGCTTCTTTCTACTATTTATTTTTCATAAATAATGTAGCACTTTGGCAGGACTTGACAACCGTGCATCAAAAAACGCTGTATACGCAGTCTCTTGTATACAGCGTTTTTCGATATAATTATTGCCGGATATCTACATATCCATTTGAAAGTGCAATATTGTTGAATTCCGTATTGATACTGCTTCCTGAGAACAGATCCAGGAACAAATATGGCAGCTCATCCTCCGATACAAGGAATGCCCATGTTACCGTTCGTGTTTCTCCCGGCTGAACGTGAATCAAATGATTTTTTTCTTCTACACTTTTCCCATTATAGTAATAGATTGGTGAACCGTTAATCAGATAATTTTGTCCATAATAACTATCGTACTCTAAGCTGTCAATTGCGTAAACATCAACGATTTCATATCCATCGTCTGTTTCCTTCGCCCGGATCAGCTCGCAGTTATACAGCGTATCACCTGTCTGCGTCTTACCGGTATTTGTGTATTCAACCTCGATGTAAAGAATCTTTTCCTTTACTTCTTTGGTTGCTACAACCTCATCTAACTGATTTATACCATCTCCATATTTCTCGTAAGCTATCACATTATTTACGAGCTTTCCAGCAGCGTCTGTTTCTATGGAGTCAAGCTCGTATGCTGTATCCAGCTCATTTGGTGAATCGAGCAATTCCACCTTAGATACTTTTGCTTTCAAGGAAGAATTTGGTACATCAAAAGTTTCTCCAATCTGATGCAGATGTTCCATTGACTTCTTTGAAGTTTTCGTAAACTGATCCGTATTTGCCGTTTCATCCACCACCTCGTAGTTAGGTTCTATATATTCCTGTACCAATATACGTCGTTTTGCAGCCGGATCATCGGTCGGTGTGAGCGTTAACCCTTTTACAATATCTATCGCGGTTTCAAGCTCCGTATCATCATATACAAGCATATCCAGAAGATAATCGTTATCATACGTAACATACACATGATACCGAACATCTGCAGTCGCGGATTCCATCGTCTGATTTTCGACAATAACCGCCTGTCTTCCATCAATCTCAAGCTCCTGCGTTGAGACTACATAGGTATTATTAAACAACGATTGCTTGTCAGACGGCATTTTCCAAAATACAAATGAAACACCACCCATGAACGCTTTGTCACTCGGGAAGATACTCACCTTGCTCACATAATTGTTTCCATCCGCGTATATACCATCTAATCCATCGATCTCCATACCCTCCGGTATGTATGAAACATCCAATGTATATAGTGCATCCAGATTTGCATCTGCCCCTGTCTGCGCATTGGTATTTGTTGCTTCTTTCTGTGTATTGGCATCCGCAGTCTCTGTCTGCGCATCAGTATCGGTTGCATCTCCGTAAATCAAGGTTGATCCGTACTTGCCCTGTTTTTCCAGATGCATTTTATATAAGGTTGTAGCTGCAAACGTCGTTCCGCTTGCTATGCAGCAAAACGCGAGTACTGCCGCTGCCGCTCTCCAGATTCTCCGACCGCCATGCTGTTTTTTCGTTACCTGCTGTTGCACAGTTTCTTCAATCCTGTCCCGGATATAATCCGGCATCTGCAGACATTCGTTTTTTATCTCGCTCACTTGTTTTCTATCCATATCCATCACGCATTACCTCCTTTACCCATTCATGCCGACTTTGCCTTTAAGATTCCTTTCAAATGTTCTCTGCCCCGCACCAGGCGTTTCTTGACTGCAGATTCGGTCGTCTCCAGACATTGTGCAATCTCCCGGATACTGTACTCCTCAAAATAATACAGCCAGATGCAGGTACGCTCATTTTCCTTCAGTCGCATGATACTGTCATACAGCTCCGAATATTGTCCGTATCCGCGTATATACTCTGCTTCTCTTCCTTCTTCCTGATATTCCTCCCAAGTCGCAGCCTTCTGATTGTCCCGCTGGATCTGATGACATTCATTGATCAGAATTCTTGTAAACCATGTTTTTACATACTTATCATTCCGCAGGCTGTACAATTTTTCAAATGCATGCACAATCGCATTTTGTATCGCATCGGCACAATCCGCATCATTGCACAAGTAACTTTTGGCGATTCGATACCAGCTTTCCTGATTCGAGATCACAAGCTCGCCAAAGGCCTCCTTCTTCATGTTTTCCACTCCCTTCCCTTTGGAGTTTTATATTCTGTATGTCCATACACCTATTAGATGATTCAGGGCACGGAAAAGTCCCATGTTTATTCTTTTTCCAGTAAATGTTTATATGTGCTGTCGATACCGAGCGCGCCGATTGGTGCTGTGATCACGATTGCCATAACCGCAACGGATAGCACGAGCGTACCGCAGGAAAGCCCGGCTGCCAGAGGTACCGAACCAATCGCCGCCTGCACGGTAGCCTTCGGAAGATACGCAATGATACAGAATACCCGTTCCTTCCATGTAAGCTTCGTGCCAAGCATACAGATGCAGACACCGACCGCTCGGAACAGCAGCGCTGCCCCAATCATCAAAAGCGCCATTGCCCCTGCCTTCGCCATATACCGGATATCGACTGCCGCGCCAACCAGCACAAAAAGGATAACCTCTGCGGCAATCCACAGCTTACCGAATTTCTCCGATAACCGTTTCGATACAAATGTCGTGCTCTTCACCTTAAGCATACATGCCATACTGACAACTGCCAGAAGTCCGGACACTGCCACATATGCAGACACCCACTCCTCGATTGCAAGCAGCAGACACGACATGCCCAGGATCACGATCAGCTTCGTTGAGTTACGAACGCAGTGATTCTTCTTATACGCAAGCTCGAAGAACCGGTACAGCAGATAGCCGACGATACAACCAAGTACGATTCCTAACACGATTGAGATGGGGATATTGATAAAATCCTTCGCATTTGCATGTCCGCCCTGTGCCATCTGCAAAAATGTTGTAAATAACACGATTACGAAGATATCGTCGCACGACGCCCCCGCCAGTATCATCTGCGGGATGCCTTTCTTCGTTCCATAGCCTTCCTCCATGAGTTTCACCATACGCGGTACAACGACGGCTGGGGAGACCGCACCCATGACGGCACCCATAACGGCTGCCTCGACGCGTGTCACGCCGAGGATCATCGGCGCAAACAGAATATACCCACAGATTTCAAACGATGCCGGCACAAACGACATCAGGATTGCCGGGCGTCCGACCTTCTTTAAATCCGAGAGGTTCAGCGACAATCCTGCCTTGAGCAGGATGATGATAAGTGCTAATTTCCGCAGATCTGCGGAGATTCCCAGAATCGATGGGGACAACAAATCCAGAACATAGGGACCGAGTACAATTCCTGTCGCCAGCATACCGATGATGCCCGGCAGGCGGATCTGTTTACAGATGGCGGACATGGCAAGTCCGACCAGAAAGATAAGTGCAAGTGATGTTAACATATTTTTTTCCTCCTTTGTGGTGTTGCCCCCTCACATTCGTTCGGCGGCATGTCGTCGGCGCATCCCGCATATGTGCTTCGCACATATGCGCCTCCTCCTTTAAAGCTCAAAAAAAGCTGACACCTTCTGCGATCAATATCGTAGAAGTCATCAGCTTTATAAGCAGTTCCGGTTACCCGAGGGAGAACCTCATTCCCTTTTTCTGTATGTAACTATACGCCCGTATCACCGGTCTGTCAATCCTGAAGTTTCATCACTTTGTTTCGAACACCAGACGCATGCTGTCGCTCCCTGAAATCACGATCGTCATCTGTTTTCCGGAAATCGTCGCTTCCATCGTTTTGTTCGAATCACTGTAATGCAGGATGTATTTTTCACCTGATTTTTCCAGTGTTCCCGTGTGCGCTTTTCCATTGTTTGTAAATGTAAAATTCGTTCCATCCGTACACGAAAACTGTGGTGCCTTTGCATCCCGGTTTGAATCATCATACGTCATAGACTTCCCATTTACTGTCATTTCGACAATTGACCACGCAGATGTAATCTTCGCATTTTTTGAACCCGCACCTCCACATGCTGCAAGACACAACGCCATCGCAACAACCATTACAACACATAATAACCTTCTCTTCATCTCATTTCCTCCCCTGTTACTTATTGCTTTTCAGTGTACCATATCAAGATTATATATTGCAAGCAATCTCATGTTAACTATATGTAAATCATTCATGTTCAGACACAATTATGAAATCTCACGCAAGGCCTTCTTAAACTGGAACGAAAACAGGATTGATGTAAATGTTACCGCCAACACATCCGCGATCGGCTCCGCCAGATAAACCGCCATTGTCTTATCTGCTGTAATGATATGCGGCAGAATGAAAATAAGCGGGAGCAGGAGCACAAATTTACGCATAATCGCAACAAGAATGGATGCCGGTGCATTTCCCAGTGCATTGAATGTCATCTGACAGGCAATCTGGATACCAAACATGAATAATGCTGCCAGATAATAACGGAGCGCATCCTTGGTAAATGCAATCAAGGCTGCATCTGTTGTAAAAATCGATGCGAAAACCTTTGGGAAGCACATGATAAACAACCACAGAATCGTGGAATATAGCAGGCTGACCTTCAGCAGTAATTTAAATGCAGCCCGGACTCTGGATGCATTTTTCGCACCATAATTGTAGCTGATGATCGGCTGGGCGCCCTGTCCCAAACCCTGCAGTGGAAGCATCGCAAACTGCATCACACTTGTTAAGATCGTCATCGCTCCGACTGCGATATCCCCACCGTATTTCAGGAGAGACGAATTAAAGCATACCGATATAATACTCTCGCTGCCCTGCATAATAAAGATTGCAGAGCCAAGTGCCAGACACGGAAGGATGTACGCTGCCTTTAATCCCATGTTTTTACCGCGGATACGGAGCGTTGTCCGCTTCCCGAACAGGAAGCTTATTACCCAGATGCAGGAGCAGCATTGGGAAATCACTGTCGCAAGTGCAGCTCCCCGGACACCCATATGAAGGCCGAAAATAAAGATTGGATCCAATATAATGTTCGCGATTGCACCGATCAATACAGAGAGCATGCCTTCCTTCGCAAAACCCTGCGCTGTGATAAACGCATTCATGCCAAGAGTCAACTGAACAAAGATCGTTCCGAGTGCATAGATATTCATATAGGATGCCGCGTACTCGATCGTGTTGGCACTTGCACCAAAAGCGAGCAGGAAATCCCGGTTCCAGATCAGCAAAACTACCGTCAGAATAATGGATAAGAGTATCTGCATCGTAAAACAATTGGCAAGTATCTTCTCCGCATCGTCTTTCTTATTTTTACCCATAAAGATTGTCGCACGAGGTGCGCCGCCATTTCCAACTAATGCCGCAAAGGCAGTTATAATCATGATCAGCGGCATGCAGACGCCCACGCCGGTCAGTGCCATCGCCCCCGTATCCGGAATATGTCCGATATAGATACGATCAACAATGTTATATAACATGTTAATCAACTGTGCGGCGATTGTCGGCAGTGCCAGCTTCGCAAGCAGCTTGCCGATTGGCTCTGTCGCTAAAAATGTACGGTCGGATTGTACGGACACGGATACAGCATTTGATTCCTCGTTTTCATTTTGTTGTTTCATTTCTTTTCCTCATTTCTACTATATAATTGATGATTTTCCGTTATTTCAAATGTGACATTACATTTTGATACAGTCGCGCATTGTATGCTGCAAAATTCTTCTTTTCATCCTCCGAAAATCCTGCAAAGATACATGATACAAGTGCTTCCTGCTTTTCCTCAATGGCATGGACAATATCGTTTGTCTGTTCCGTGAGTTTCAGGTGTACGATCCGCTTGTCATCCGAATCTGTATATCGTATCAGATATCCTTTTTTCTCCAGAGTATCGACCGCCGCAGACACATTTCCCCGCTGTAGCATTCGGAATTCCACGATATCCCGCGCAGAATCATAGGAAGGGTTATTATACAGAAACGTTAGAATAATAATCTCGATGCGGCTAAGATTAAACTCATACCGCACACTTTCCAGATATTTCTCCTGTAGTTTCATCAGACATTTCGTCATGTCAAAGACATTGGATGGCGTCTGAAGTTTCATTTCTCGATTCCTTCTTTCAATTAGTTCTTTTTAGAACTATTATAGTAGTAAAAAAGAAATAGTCAACCACTATTTTTAAAATAAAAAGAGCCGTCGCCACAAATTAAGCAACAGCCCTTTCTCATATATAATGGCTATTTTTCCTTACTGCATACATGCTCCACAATCACACGTACAGCCGCATACAATACGCCGACAATCGGCCATACGATCCCAGCATCTTTCCAATCGTTCGTGATAAAGCTGATACCAAGAAAAATCGCTGTTGAACCAAGCCAATACGCAAGTGAAAATGCGCCCATCTTGTCGCTGATTTTCTTTTTTGCCCTTGTATAATCGCCTTCTTCAAGAAGTTTCTCCATGGCAGCCATCTGCGTTCCTCCCAGCACAAAGAAATATACACCACAAGAAATCAGAAACAGCATAATCCCTACCATACATACAATCGGGAAGTCCCGGTCACCGAATATAGCTAGACCGCCAAAAAGCGGAATCACAGAAAATATACACAATGTAACACCAATCACATTGTAACGGACATATCGCTCATGGAACTGTTCTTTGCGTTCCTTCACCATCCCTGTCACTCCATATTCAGTCTCGAAGCATTTTGTCTCTAAAAATTCAAATTTCTTCTGTTTCATATCGGTACATACAAAAATCGCAACTGCAATTCCAACCAGTATGAACATCACACACATTCCAACTCCACCTGCAAAATCTTCTCCGATACCAAACGCTTCCACTTCGCTGGCTGCCCCTAACACGATCAGACAGATTAGTGATATCACGCAGAGCCACGTTGCAAATGCGATTCTTTTTGCAGCCTCTTTTCTGATCTGCAGAAACTCACTTGCCATTTCCATTGTCACTTTATACTGTGGTTTGTCTTCTTCATAAGAATCCTCCCCGGTATAAATCTCCTCTTCCATCTCATCTTTAATGAGATAGTCCGTCGTCACACCAAAGATCTGACTAAGCTTCAATATTTTATCCAAATCCGGAACTGCCTGTGCCCCTTCATATTTGGAAATGGATTGTCGGCTGACTCCTAATTTATGTGCCAGCTCTTCCTGAGACCAACCATTCTTTTTTCGCAAGTTAATAATCTTATCCGCTAATATCATAAGCGCCTCCTCCTGCCATCCGCATGGCATATTTGATGTTCTTATCGTACGAATTTTCTCCGTTACACACAAGAAAGCCGCACGGACAATTTGTCAACCGATGGTTGCAACCCCTGATTTTTAGCCATTTTTTATGCCCCAGCTAGAAAATCCGCAGAAACACCATATAACAGACTGTCCCAAGCAGGATGCTCAAAAATGTGTTGTGTTTCCATTTGTAACTGACCGCCACAACGACCACTGCCAGAAGCTGCCAGACGCCCGTCCCTAGGAAATCTCCTCTCGCATCCTTCAGGCAATACACGATCAGCACTGCCATAATCGCGGGTGGCAGGTATCTGCCAAGCGTCTGCACCGGTCTCGGCAGCGTCTTATTCCCTTTGAATATTAGAAACGGAAGTGCACGTAACAGAACTGTGATACATGCACTCATCAAAATAATTCCGATAATCTGCCATGTACTCATCTGTCTGCACCTGCCTCTCTGTCCGCAGAATGATTGGGCGGGCATTTATCTATATCAGTGCACAAATCCTTATTCTCCATCTTATCCTCATCTCGGTTCTCCGCACGCGTCATCACAAGCAAGATGCCCGATACGATCAACAGTGCAGGCAGCATAAATGCCGTCTTCCCGAAGATTAGAAGACATATGGCTGCCACGCCCAAGCCAATAAGTGCCGGCTTGTGACTCGTCGCATGCTCCCACTGATCGAGAAAGATAATCACGAAAAGTGCCGTCATACAGAAATCAATGCCGGTCATATCGAACGGAATAATCTGCCCGAGCACTCCACCGAGCACCGAACCAATCGCCCAATAGCAATGACTGAACACGGCAACCAGAAACATGATTCCATGTTTTTCTTCCTTGTCCGGATATTCCTCATCCGTCAAAGTGCAGTTCACTGCATATGTCTCGTCGGTAAGCGTCGGGATCATATACCACTTCCGCTTCCCCATCTGTCGGAACTCTTCGAGAAAGGTCAGTCCATAGAAGAACTGACGGCTGTTCATTAAAAGCGCTGAAATCGCAATCGTCGCGATCGATGCGCCACTCGACAGAAATGTAATCAACATAAACTGAAATGCGCCGGTGTACACGGTCACGCTCGCAAGCAGCGAATACATCCATGAAAAACCGGCATTTTCCATCATCATACCATAGGCTGCCCCTAAGAAAATATAACTACATAGAATCGGCAGGGATTTGATGAACCCCTGTCGCAATATTTTTCTCTTTTGTTTGCTCATCTTAACTATTGATTCCTTTATGTTTATTTGTCGTGCGTCAAATAGATTCCATTCCTAAGTATATTTATTTTTATAGTGCGCGTCAAATAAAAAAGCAGATATCTTATGATACCTGCTCTTCATGTATATTACTCCTTAGAACTACTTGTCATACCTCTGCCAATCCGATTGATCGCATTTTGTATGATCTCTTTTGCTTTGTCTGCATTGCCAGTTTCCAGTAAGGCAAGAATACTGTCAAGTAAAATACATAGTTCCTGATTTTGCATATCTTCCATCCTTCCACCGCCTTTCCCTTTTCACAATAAATCTTACTTCTGCTTCACATCCACATCGCCACTCGATGTTACAATCTTGCACAGATAGTCGGAATCCGCATCTCCATCCGGAACATCCACATCTCCGCTATTGGTTTTCGTCTCAAACCGATATGTGCGTCCCGCTGTAATCTCCATATCGACATCACCGCTCGATGTTGTGATATCGAATTCCTCGGCATCACAGCGCTCCAGATCTATGTCTCCACTATTTGCTCCAAGTTCTATCTGCTTTGCTGTCACATCTACCAGATTCATATCTCCGGAAGAAGATGTTGCCATAATGGAATCCGGGACATTTATATTCTTGATATATAGATCTCCACTGGATGCAGATACATTTACAGTTTCTGCATTCACATCCTGAATTGTAACATATCCGCTCAAGGTTGTTACAGCGATTTCTTTGTATTCCGCATCTGCCAGATACAACCGTGCAACCGTATCTTTTCCAAATCCCAGTGATACAATCGCCTTATGTTTGCCCTTGTCGTCCGTTGTGAATTTCAGCACATGGTCCTTCACATCTACATGACTTGTCCAATCATCCGTATCATAATACTCCACATAATTCTTACCGGTCTTTGATTTGCGGATCTCCACATCCATGCTGCTTGCCCCGGCTATCTCTATTTTATCAAATGCATCCGTAATCTGCACAGTTTTCTTCTCGGCATGAAGTGCTTTCATCGTAGTAAGGTCGACTGCTCCATTCGGAAACTTGAATCCACCTATTACAATTCCGATAAATCCTATAATCACACCGATACCGACTAGCACGGATCCAATGATAACCGCTTTTTTTGTCCTGTTCATATCTATCCCTCCTTAACAAACTTTCTTTTGATGCCGCTCACAGCTGCCTTACACAGATTCCAGAATCCAACTGTTACCGGCTTCACTGCGACAAAGAACAGAATCGTAAGTCCGACACCTGCGAATCCGCACCCAAGCATAAATACCGCTGCCGGAACATTGCTGATCATCAGAAATGGAACCACAGCTAAAACTCCTGCGATTCCCGCGACGGCTGCTGATATGACTACTGCATAAAATGTAATCAATAGCGAAAATACAACAACTAACATACTTAATAACAGAATTCCGGCTGTAAGCAGAAGCGGCACCCAGACTGGAGAACCAAGTACAATCAGAACAATCTCCCATGCACGCAGACGATGCGTCGGTTTGATCTTCTGCTTAACGATTTTGCTAAGTGGCGTATCTTCCAGAATCTGATCCACCGCTTCCTCCGGTGCATCCATCGTGGCAACCGCCTCTTCCTCCGTCATGCCATCTTCCATCCGGTCATCGATCATCTCACTGTAATAAGCGATGAACCGCTCCATATCTTCCGTCGGCATCTTCGGAATCCGCACCCGGATCGCCGACAAATATTCCTGTTTATTCATGTTTCTCTGCCTCCTTCATAGGTTCTTCCCGAACGATAAACCGATAGATGGATTCCAGTTCCTTCCATTCCTCCTGAAACTCATCGATTCGCGCCCGTCCTGCGTCTGTAATATGATAATATTTCCGAAGTCGTCCGTTATGCTCCACCGATTGTACCGTCAGATACGCATTTGCTTCTAAGCGTCGTAAAATCGGATACAGCGTCGACTCCGAAATCGTCACATACGGTTTCATATCTTTGATGATCTGATATCCATAGGAATCTTCATCTTTGATTGCCGCCAGCACGCATACATCCAACATGCCTCGTTTTAATTGAATATCCATATGTATACCTCCTTATGTCATATACTATACGGCGCATAGTATTATATGTCAAGTAGTATTTTTTCTGCACAAAAAAGAGAACCTGAAAATTCAGGTTCTCAAATATCCTCGCAACTATTTTATCATATTAAAATTAATGCTAATAAGATACACAATACAGCCAGCAAACACATTATTATCCCTATAAACGTAAAATATATGTCCTTTCGATCTTCTAAACGATTATTACATAAATCGTATGCCTCATGCATGGATCTGGAATATGAAAGTGTATATTTTTTACCAATTGGGTATTTTTTTAACTTAAAATCCTGTCCTAAAACAATTCTTTTCTTACATAGCTCATATGGATCATAATACTCAACAATCAACCTTCCATAGCCATGCATCGCTGTAGCATAACCATTCACTACATCCACGACCGTCCCTTCTATCTGCGTATCCTCCATATTATTCTCACGAATTCGCATTTTCCTCTTTATTTTCCGGAATTGCAACAATGCAATCCCGCCTAACAACAAAATCGTTGCCTCAATAAATACCCATTCTGATTTACCATGTATATCTGGAATATATCCAAGTTCCATCATTTTTCTTATCATACTGACTATAACTACCAGAAACGATAAAATCTCAAATAATAGTATCCAATATATCCTCTGTGGATCTTTTTTCAGTCGGTATTTTGGATTCACATCCAACACCATTTTGTCAAATTTAGAACCAATCCCTCCCATTTGATTTACCATATCCATAATGGGATCAACCGATCCATCACGTTCTCTTTGTTTGCGTGATCGGATCATCCATATTGTAATAATAATAGCAAATAACATTACCAGAAGGAAAAATCCTGTTTTAATGAAATAAAATACACTCATACTTCATCCTTCTGATATTCTTATTCAAAATACTTCATCATTTCTGCCAGTTCATCCGACACCTTGCTGACATGTCCGGTTGCCGTGTTCATCTGGTCGATTGCTTCGGCAATACTTGTAACATTGGCAGATACTTCCTCGTTGCTTGCCGCATTTTCTTCGGAAATCGCACTGAGATCGGTAATATTTGCTATGATGGACTGCTTGATACCATCAAGCTGCTTTGATTTCTCACTGATGCGGGACACTGCCACAATATTGTCACTAATCGTCTTGCTGAGTGTTGCAAAGCTGCTGCATGTTGCAGAGATATCATCCTGCTCTTTTCCGAGCAATGTCTGTACATCGCGTACCATACTCACACATTCATTTGATTTCGCAAAGATATTGTCAGCCACCTGTTTGATCGTATCCACACCCTCGGCACTCTGTTCTGCCAGCTTCTTGATCTCACTTGCCACAACCGCAAATCCGCTTCCCGACTGTCCGGCACGTGCTGCTTCGATCGATGCATTTAACGCAAGCAGACTTGTCTGTCCGGTAATATCCATAATCAGGTTGACTGCCTCATTGATTGAGAGAATTGCCTGGTTCGTCTCTTCAATCTGATTCGTAATCCGACCGATAATTTCCGCCGACTGATTGGAGCTGTCCAATACAGTCTCCATGGACTTGGTTGCTGTGCTGTTCGCCTTGCCCATCTGCTCGGAATTTGCACTTAATACCTGCACATCATTATCAATATCCGTGATTGCATTTCCCATCTCGATGGACTTCGCATTGACATCCTGCACATTATCTGCCAGTGTCACCGCGGTCACAGACAATTCCTCCATCGCCTGACTGATCTGTCCGGCACCCTCATTACTGAAATCGGCGCGCTCATTCAGAGAAGATGTATCCTGTTGCAAATTCACTACGTGATCATTTACACTTGTTACAATATTATTCAGTTTTTCCTTGAGAATCTTTGAGGAATCAATCAACGTGTCAATCTCCGCAATTATCGAAGACCCTTCCACATCTTCTGAAATGCTTCCGTTCGCAATCCGCTCAATATGTGCTGTTGTCTTCGCCAGTGACTTCCGGATCTTCAACGCAAGGAAAATCAGGCCACCCAGGTATAGAATGCCAATCGCTACAGAGATCAGTAACAATGTACGCACAAGTCCCTTCTTTGCTGCGTTAACTGTCGCTGTTTTCTCGCCGGCAAATCCCATACCGATCACATCACCGGCATCGGAATACACCGGTGTGTAGTATACATAGTAATCTTCGCCTGCAATCTGTACACCATCTTCGTGGTAATCCTTGCCCGCCTGGACAGTTTTCCAGATTGCGGCGTCCGCCTTTGTTCCCTCCTGACGGTTTCCATTCTCATCAACAACCGAAGTGATGTATCGTTCATCTCCTTCAAAAAATGTAAGCTCAATCTTATCTTTTTTCATCGAATCGATAAACTCATAGCTGGCATCGTCACGGCTTAACATGCCCTCCTGCACGTCCCATTCAAAATATCGATTTACCGAAACCGCACATGCCTTTAGTCTTGCATATGTACTGTCTTCCAGTTCCTGTCCCATTTTTCTTGTAGCAAAAATTGTCAGAATCAAGATTGCGGTGAGCAGCGGAACGCTGCCGATCAGGATAATCACCCATAAGATATTTAATCGTTTTCCTTTTGAATTTTTGATAGTTCCCATACATTATCGGAAGATATATAATCTTCCCTCCCCCTTTTCTATGTAGTATATCACCACGCACCATCGCTTTTGACATGCACGCGTTTCTGCATGCTACATGTATTATCTATTCATTATACTCGATTTTCCAAATGGGTTCTATCAAATATTTGAGGTTTTCATGGCAGTTACTTGCGGGGAAATCGGCTGTTCGCTATACCGGATCTACATATTTCCGCATTATTTTCGAACAAAACTTCATATATTCCTCTGCTGTCATGGTACGTGTCTCGTCCTTACGCGCATCAATCTCATCCTGCGCAAGGGACATCGCGTCTTCCACCTTCTCCACAAATTCCGCGCTCACATATCCAAGCTTGGCTTCTTCCGACAGATCATCCCATCCTTTTGGCATTGTGATTTTTTCCATGTGCACTACCTCCTTTTTGTGTCAGTCTTAAATGAGTTGAATTTTGTTTGCTATTTTATATAGCTTTTACTATTCTTGCTGATTTACCCGATCCGGGTAGACCTAAGACAATTGCAAGGTGATTACCTTGTCTGATATTTTCATTGTATCTGCTCTTTTTGTTGTTGTCAACTGTGGGAGGCGGATTATCTGTGATAATCCTATCTCTTTGTCAAAAAAGGCAACGTACACACTTTGTGTATGTTGCCACTCTGTTCTAGATTTTTTACTTCGTGCCATATATTGGAATTCATCATTTCTTTGTCTTCATAAAGTGTCTTTTATCCACTTATTTAACACAAGTTCCAGCTTCTTAAAATTACAGCATCTTCGAGTTAATCTTTTCATTTTATCCGGAGTTTCTGTAACTATTTTATACAGCTTTTCAGCTTTATTCGTAATATCCATATAGTGATCATTGCACCAATCTAGTTGATCATTTAGAAGTGCTTTATAAAATTTTGTTTTTTCGCTATCTTCGTTGCTTATTTTCATATCTACTGCTAACAGCACCTCATCATCAACAGGAATCATATTGTTAAAATTCAAACATCCTATTAACTTATTGTTTTTATCAAACATTCTTGTGAAATCTTTATCATTCTTCATAGTTTGATGTTTAGGCTTGGGAGATGTTAACGGAATACAATATTTTTTCCCATCACAAAT
>ERZ1026868.128-NODE-128-length-61850-cov-4.808836_pt1 | contig 61850 bp, 55 predicted proteins | sample MGYA00380164_ERZ1026868 | MGnify/ENA primary metagenome ERZ1026868 (study PRJEB33269, sample SAMEA4719800) | human gut metagenome | biome: human-associated habitat; feature: organic feature; material: feces | place: Cameroon | collected 2013-10 ...
GACTTGGGCTATATCCCCCAGCTTCACCTTCTCCCCGACAAATCGGGGTTTGCTAGTTGAGGTTGAACGGTGTGCCGAAGAGGCACGAAGCACTGTATGGGTCGCTTTTGGTTTGATGGAGCCATCGCTTGGCTTAAATCCGGATTCGCCAACACACCATGGGTATTGCGCTGTACACGTAAAGACGAAAAAGAATGTATGTTGGGATCAGGCTTAAGCTTGAAATAGAGCCGAGCTGGCCGACGACTGAACGGGCGAACCGTAACAACGCCAATTGTACAAGTGCTTCCCGCATGCGGGGATGTCCCAGCTTCGTTGGCTATTACGGGAAGCTGCTTGGCGCACAGCAAATTGACCGACAGCGCATGCATATAGGCGAAAGGGCGGTGGCGAGGCTTTATGAGCGAAATTGCGGAGGTAATGATTGACGAGCTGGACCCGTATGTGATTCCTGGCAGCTACCCACCGAAATACAACCCGCGCAAGGTTGCTGATTATTGCAAGGAGATGGGCATAGAAGACCCATCGACCTTGACGAAGGAGCAGCTTGAGCCATTTAAGCTGGAGAAACCGGCAGACTAGAAGTCAATTTTGGATGCTTTAAGTCCCGTTTACGCGGACAACAGGTAAAAGTGCTCCCTGCAATCGTTCCATACGCAGAGGAAGGCAAGCCATGGATTGGCACGAATTCAAAAAGATAGAAGATTCGCTATGGGGGCACAGGATCAGCGTCTTGTGCATCGACGGGCAGGTTGTTGAAGGTCCTTTCGCGCAGCACAACGCTGCTGATGTCGACGAGGACGAGGAAGTAGAGGTTGACATCGAGTACAGAACGCACATCGTTTCGATTCCGATTAACGAAATCTCGGCAATAACCGTGATCGACTGATCGGTCCGTTTCGGGGCTTGTTTTCACGGAATACGCGCAATAAGTGCTCCCGCATACGCAGGGATGGTTCTGGGCAAAGGGGCAGCGATGCGCAGCTTGCTTCCGTGAAGGTGATATTGCTGCAGTCAAGCTAGGCATAGAAGTTCGTGGCTCGCGGTTTAAATTCGAGGAGGGTCACAGTGCATACTGCACTGCACTTTGGGATAAGGTACGAGAACGATTTGACCCATAGGTACAGCGAGTACATCGTTGATTCCGTCGATCTTCTTAATACAAGGCTTTCGCGCCGTGGCATGAAATTCTTTTTCGATCGGCAGACGTGCACCAGCAAGTTATTGGCGGGAAGCACTGTTGGGACATGTTCGGCTGGGTGGTCCCGAATGATGCCGTTAATGATTTCGAGCCGATTTGGCTGGCTGGCGAGGACGGGAAGCTGGAAGGCTACGACTATGTCTGTGCGAGTTGGGAGGATCGCAACGGCCTGCCGCATGCAGCCATTGACGGTGATCTTCCTGAAGAGGCATACGGATAAAGAGCGTTTATTGCTGGTGAAAAGTAGTGCTTCCTGCATATCATTCCGTATGAAAGGGTGAAAACCATGGAATGGCAAGAGCTAAAGAGCATCGAGGAAACGCTATGGGGTCACAACGTTGAGGTTCTGTGCACCGATGGGCAGGTTGTGCGCGGCGCGTACTGGTGTCACAACGCATCGGAGGTTGAAGAGGATGACGAAATCGAGATAGACATCAAGCAGAAGGCTTTCTATGTTGCAATTCCGATTAACGAAATGGCTTCCATAACCGTTCTGGATTGATTCGAAGCCCTGTTTTTATGGGATCTCCGCAATAGCGGGTTTATAGGCCATTTCGTGTTCTCTGCTTACGCGGGGATGATCCCGGATCATTTAGTAGACGCGGAAACAGCTGAAGAGCTTTGGGGTGATGAAGATGCCCAGTAGATGGGACAGCGGAATAATTGTCTGGCAGGCAGATGGTGAGATGAGGGTCCTCAAGGAGGGCGCAGACGGCGTTTACGTTGTAGACCCCAACCAAAAGGGTTGCCCGGTGGTGCTCGAGTACTGCGACATCATGTTCGCCGAGCATTACAAGGGAAGGGCAATGGGCACCAAGAGCCGAATCCCTCGCGCTGCGCTTGGTGCTGCAATAGGCGGGATACCGGGTGCTGTGTGGCTGGGGCTCGCTGGCAGCGCCGGCAAAGGCGAGTGGAAGTTGCGCGTGAAGGAGAACAACGATGGCGAGGACCATATTTACTCCTGCCGCAACCAGTACGACGCGAAGAAGATGGAGAAGCGCATCATGCGCAACCACGCCCATCGCCGTCGTTAACTTGAATAAGGGCGTACGCGCAACTTTATTTAAATATGAGGAGGGTTGCAGTGCATACCGCACCGCACTTTGGCATAAGGTACGAGAGCGACCTGACCCATAGGTGCAGCGAGTACATCGTTGATTCCGTGGACCTTCTTAATGCTCAGCTCGCTCCCCATGAAATGGGTTTTTATTTCGATAGCGTTGACTTCCGTCAGCAGATGATCGGTGGGAAACATTGCTGGGATATGTACGGTTGGGTGGTCCCGAATGATGCTGTCAATGATTTCGAGCCGATTTGGCTTGCCGGCGATGACGAGAAGCTGGAGGGCTACGACTATGCCTGCGCGAGTTGGGGGGGGATCGCAACGGCCTGCCGCACGCAGTCATTGACGGTGATCTTCCTGAAGAGGCGTACGGATAACGTGTCCCCCGCATATGCAGGGGTGGTCCCGAGACTGCAAGATCTGTTACGAGAAGAGATCGACAGATTGGAAACTGACTTTGGGTCTGTCTAATGAGCAAATCACCGCGTTGGTATCGAAGGGCGGTCCGAGGGCTTGCCGCGTTCTCGCAGAGCTGTTGGAAAGAGGAAAGCCCTATCCAGGTCCCATCGAGCATATTTTGGCGATGACAAACGATTATTCAAGTATGGCGTTTGCTTACCCTGTGGCTTCTATTGCGTGGGCTTATCTCGAAGCGTACAAAATCGCTCGCTACGATGGCGACGACCCCTTAATCGCTGAACTCATTGCCGCCACCATCGATGGGTCTTTCTGCGGAAGGGCCTACGAATGAAGCGCGACCTAGACCTCGTGCGCTCCATCCTCATATACGTGGAGAACGCCGATAGCGAGGTCGACGCAGGCAGCATGGCGACTGAGCGCTGGCCGATTGAGCCGGTCGCGTACCTCGTGAGGCTTATGGCGTGTTCCCCCCCCCATGCGCGGGGATGATCCCTGAAAAGCGGATATGGTCCTTGCAGCGTTTACGGGCCGTGCACAAAAATCAGCCCTAGCGCAATAATGGATCATTCAAAACACAGGGCTCTTTCTGATTGTGAAACTGCTGCGAGCCGTTACGAGGTGCTTGAGCCTTTGCTTGTAGAGAAATACGGTTGCGATCCAGAAAAGGGTTATGAGGCCTTTAAGAAAGCAAACGCAAAATAATACAAGCATGTGCCAACTAAAAAAGTTAACGATTATGTCCCAATAGTTGACGAGATAGATGACAGCAATCCGTTTTATAGTTCTTCGATCTGCTTTACTGGTTAGCTCCAGCACTATACGCGTGGCGAAGCAATGCAGCAGGTAGTTAATCTTGGTGCAATTCCAAAAAATGGAGTATCAAGTAAACTCGATTATTTGGTTATTGGCTCTTTTGACTTCATTGCATTCCTTAATGGCGAAAAGTCAAGCAAGCTCAAGAAGGTAGAGGCACGTATAGGGGAAGGTGCGCCGATGCAAATTGTTTCGGAGGACTTCTTGGTTGATTTGATTTCGTAGATAAAAGAAAGTGATTAGGATGCTCAGTAGGATGACTGTAAAGGATAACGAGAGGATTAAAACTAGATGCTGAAAAGGCTTAATATCGGTGTTGGGGATGTCGTAAGTTTGCTGCTTGGCCTCGTAGGCGTTTTTAGCTGGTTTGGCGTTACTCCCGAAATGGTGGGAGATGGCATATATTCGCTCACTAGGGCAACTATCCCCGTAATTGAGTTTATTCTTGGCGCTTGGTTCACGCGCTCAATGCTTACGAGGCAGTATGAGGCTGAGAAAACTGGGTTTGTGATTCGTATAAACCAGGCTGAGGGTAAGGCTCAAGCTTATGCAGAAGGGGTAGCTCAACTAAAAGAGCAGAATAAGAGTCTCATTTATAAGGTTGACAAGCTTGAGGCTGAGAAGTTTAAGCCTAATTTCGGCTACCTCTCCGAAGAGGAAAAGGCGATGGTTGCTTCTGCATTTGAGAGCCGTGAGTTGTTCCCAACGCCGGATACGAGAATATTCACCTACCCAGACATTACCCTGTCGCAGCTCCAGAAGAGGAACATCGTAAGAAAAGTGTGCGTGAGGAAGGTTGGGACAGTCAACATCGATATGTGGCAAATCGAGCCAGCTGCAACGGAAGCTATTGATGGTAATCCCGACTTACTCAATCAACTTCGCGATGCTTTTAAGCACATGTACGATGCAGCGATTGAAAAACGGGAAGAGGAAGAGCGTGAGCAACGGGAAGAGCTGCTTGACGGCTATTCCTGTGAGTTGAGCCAGATCGACGTTAGCTCCAGGGCGCTGCTTCGCGCGCTGACACTCGGATACAACGTGTACTGCCCGAGCCGTCATTGGAGTAAAGATGAATACGAGAATGATGTCCTTCTCGAGTCTTTGGTTGATTGGAGGTTCGAGTCTGATTCTGCTGTTCAGCTGTTCCCAACGGAGCTTTTGATGGCAGTGTATGATTACGACAACGAGCTGCTCGAGCGCAACGTGGACGAATGTCTGTCCAAGCGCGAAGGTGCGCCCAATGGATGGGCCAATTTCACCACCGCCCCAAGGTTCGGTTTCCCGTGGTACTGGGAGAAGAATGAAGGTGATGAGCATGTCCAGTAGATGGGACAGCGGAATAATAGTCTGGCGGGTTTGTTGCCATGTCTGAGGGACCAAGTAGCGCAGAAATTCAAATCAATAGTCTGATTTACGAGTGCGATGACATATTGCGCGGTACGTACGGCGACAACGCTCAATCGCATATAGATGATTTGATGGTTGAGCTTGAAGGCTTCAGGCATCAAATGAGCATGACGGGTGCTGGCGATATAACAAGTGACAACACTAGGCATGGCGTGCTGAAAGCTCATGGCTGGCTTTGCGCAAATTTGTCATCGCTAACATCGCCGCCCATTAACAGCATCACTAACAGTAGCCAGTCCATTACGTCTGTGCGGATTGATATTAACCAGACTATCGAGCAGGTTCAGTCTTCCGAATTGAGCCAATCGGATAAAGACGCATTAGAGCTCGCGATCTCGAGAATGCGCAATGCGGCGGAGCAGAAGGATGAAAAAGGCTTTGCGGATAAGTTAAGCAAGGCACTCGACATTGCGTCGAAGGGGGTGGGGCTTGTTCCGCAGGTGGTGCAAGCCGCCAGTCAGCTTACTGGATTGTTTTAGAGGGGCGCCTTTGTGTAGGCGATTAGGCAATGTTTGCCATTGTGGTCTGACATCTTCCTTCGAAAGCCTTCGGCGGCATGGTTCGCAAGGGCTCAAGCCGGATAATGGGAACAGGGTCAGCGGTGCTGCACCAACGCTCGCCAAGTTCGAACACGCGCACGGTGTCTCCACGCCCGATTGAGCGCAGATCGTTTCCAATTTTCAGCTGCTCGTTCGTGAAGGCATCGTAGATCGGTTCCGTAGCGACTCCTTTGTCGATTGCTATATGAATCATTATAGGAAGCAAAAATAACTGGTTTCGCTTGTCCTGAACCGAAATCAGAGAATTTAGAAAGGTGATTAGCGCGCCTGCCGATTCCGACACGCCCCGATGCGGCATAATCGCTTTGCACCCAACAGGGGAATGCTGCATGCCCATTGTGGGCGTGATTCTTTAAAACGAAGGGCCAGAGTTCCGATCTACCGCTGGCCGTGTTATACTGCCGAAGCCATCATCCCCATGTCGTGGCTATAAAAGGAAGCCTGAAAAATGGCTTCCTTTTTGTTCTTTTTATGCTCGGTTTCCCCTGTTCCGCGGAATACCCTGGGAATTATTCTGTACACCTGGAAATTGCGAATTCCGTATCGTTGGCGTTAACAAAACGAAGCATTAACGCACAACGGAAGGAAACGATAGCCATGGTTACCATCATTATTCTTGCCCTGTTGATATACGGCATTTTCCAGTTCACGAAGTATTTGATGAGCGCCACGGTAAATCATGCCCAATCGCATATCGCGGGAAGCTGGGGGTGGCAAAAACCCAGCCCCGAGCCGAGCGACGACCTTATCACCTTCACCAAATCAGTTACGGCATTCGTGCTTGCTCTGCTGCTATTTTCGATCTTCTTTTCGTAATCCCGTTATTCCCGTGCCGCTGTGTTCGGCCTCGAAAATCCCTGGTCATGGAATGCGGTGCTTTGGGAATAGCGGCTCGGCAATTGCTGCAAGGTTGGGGCAGCTACCGCGAACAACACAGGCTCAAATGCGTCTTTGCTCAGGGAATCGTCGATGTATTGGGCTGTCCAGTATTGCCGCCTATTTCCTGAAGCAGATGGGCATCCTGACTGCTTTGTAACCTGCGGCTATCAACTGTGGTAAAGGTTCTCATGCATTCAGCATGTCCCTGCTGCTTTGATAAAATTTGAATGTTGCGCATGCGTCCTCCCGATGTCTGCCTGGTACATAGCCGGCGGCTTCGGTTGCGCAGGTTTTATAGGCCCCTCTGGAAAGGAAGCCACCGTGAAGAAGTTCCTGGGCGAATTCAAAGAGTTCATCAACCGCGGAAACGTTATGGATCTGGCTGTTGCTGTTATCATTGGCGGCGCATTCACGTCTATTGTCACGGCGCTTACCACAAACATAATCAACCCGCTCATCTCCGTTATTGCGGGTGGCGGTGCGGATGCTGTTTCCGGCTTGGTTGTACCCGGAACCGAAATCGACTTCGGCGCATTTATCAGCGCCTGCATCAACTTCCTTATTGTTGCCTTCGTCGTATTCCTGCTCGTGAAGGCAGTGAACAAAGCGCAGGACCTTGGCAACAAGATTGCCAAGAAGGAAAAGGAAGAAGAAAAGCCCGCTCCTACCTGCCCATTCTGCTTGGAGGAAGTCAAGGAAGGTGCCACGCGTTGCCCTCATTGCGCGGGCGCGTTCGACAGTCCGGTAAAGTCCGAATAGCAATTCTATTTAAGCAGCGGGTTTGGCCCGCTGCTTTTTTGTGAGGTGGAAACCATGGCTCACACTCAAAGCGAATTGGCACAGTCTATTGCGGTTGCGGCTCATGAAGGCCAGGTGGACAAAGCGGGAAAGCCCTACATCGAACATCCTGCTCATGTTGCAGCTGGCGTGCGGGGCGATGCCGCGAAAGCCGTTGCGTGGTTACATGACGTGGTCGAAGACACTCCGTTAACTTTTGCCGAACTTCAGGAAAGAGGGGTTGCGCCCGAAGTTATCGAAGCGCTAAAGCTGCTTACTCACGATGAATCGGTGCCGTACCTCGAATACGTTCGTTCCCTTAAGTCGAACGCGCTCGCTCGTGTGGTGAAACTTGCCGATCTGCGCCACAACAGCGATTTATCCAGGCTTCCGCGCATCACCGAAAAAGACCAACGTCGTGCAGAGAAATACGCAAAGGCCATTGCCATTCTTGAGGGGGAGGGGCCAGAAGGCGGGGAGCAATAGGCCGAACGCGGCGGCGCCGCGCTCCATAACGCCATATCAATGGGACAATTCCACTGATTAGACCCCTCATTTAGCAGGCGGGCTGGGCGTACAATTGCTACATGAAACTCCTAAGCGAACATATTGAGGATTTAGACGTAAAGCATCACGGCATCCATCTTGCGGGTATGCGAGCGCGCTCAGCAGAACGCGCTGCGGAACGAGCGCTTGCCCATAATCCCTTGCTGGTGGTTTCAGCGGCGGCAGCTCTGGTAACGATGTTTTTCGTCCCGCCTTCCATTGCATATCTCGATTATTTCAACTGGCACACCCTGGCATGTCTGTTCAGTATCCTTGCGGTAATTGCCGCCATCGATTCTTCGGGGTTGCTTGAATTCGTGGCCCATTCCTTGGTACAGCATGTAACCAGCACGCGAACCCTGGTAATTGCTTTGGTGCTGGTTACGCTCGGCTGTTCAATGATTTTGTCTAACGACATGACGTTGGTTACCGTCTTGCCTCTTGCCTTGGTTCTTCTGAAATCGGTTAACCGCGAATCGGAGATCCCGTTCGCCTTTATCGTCATTACCCTTACCGCCAATTTGGGCGGAATGTTGTTGCCGTTCGGCAATCCTCACAATTTGTATTTGTACACGGTGTTTGGGGTCAGCTTCGTTGACTTCGTTGCCGCCATGGCGCCTCCGCTTGTTTTGTCAGTGGCGTTGATCCTGGTGCGCTGCTGCTTTGTGAAGAAGGCGGAATTCCATTACCAAAAACCTGAGAGCATTCGTATGTCGAAGCCGCGTGTTGCAATATACGTTGCCCTGTTTGCGCTCTGCATAGCAATGACGGTTGGCGCGGTGCCGTTTTTAATGGGCATGACGGTTATCGTTGTAGTTCTTGCCATTACCGACAGGCGGGTATTTGCGAAGACCGACTACGCTTTGGTGATGACGTTCGTTTGTTTCTTTATCTTCAGCGGGAACATTGCGCAGATCCCTGCCATTTCCGATTTCTTTAGCACCGTTTTGGATGCTTGCGGTGCGTTCGTCACCTCGCTTATCAGCAGCCAAATTATCAGCAATGTGCCCAGTGCAATTCTGATCAGCCACTTCTCGAACGACTGGGTAGGCATTGCCCTTGGTACCAACGTGGGTGCGGTAGGCACGCCCATTTCTTCCTTGGCAACGCTCATTACCCTTCGGCAGTATCAAAAGTCGGGGCTAGGCGGCAATGGCAAATTTATTGCTCGCTTTGAGGCATACAACTTCGCCTTCCTAGTGGTTGTTTCCCTGTTCGAGATTTTCGTTATGGGGGTTCGATAAACCCGGCGCAGCCTTTAGCCGCTTCAGCTGGGGCATTCTCCATTCCCTTGTATGCGCCGCTGGCTTTCGGGGCGCACAAATCCTGGTAAAGCTCCGTATAATACGGGCGTAGAGGGCGGCTTCTTGCTGCCTATCGCTCAGTTTTTGCTGGTTAGACAGCTTCAAGGAAGCGACGAAAGGACGTTCCATGAACGATTTCGAGTTTTACTCTCCAACCCGATTTGTGTTCGGGCGTGGTGTTACCGATGCAGTGGGGCAGCACGTTGCCAAGCTCGGTTACAAGCGCGCTCTGCTTGTGTATGGCGGCGGATCGGTAGTGCGCACGGGCACCTTGGCGCGTGTAAAGGAATCGCTTGCAAAGGCGGGCGTTGAATTCGTTGAGCTTTCGGGTGTGCGCCCGAATCCTGAAGTTGCCTCTGTTCGTGAAGGCATTGCTATTGCTCGTGAAAATGATGTTGACCTGGTACTTCCTGTCGGCGGTGGCAGCACGATCGACTGCGCGAAGGCTATTGCGTTCGGCGTATTCCACGATGGCGATGTGTGGGATTTCTTCGCCAAGAAGGCAGCGATTGAGCAAGCATTGCCGCTTATGTGCGTGCTTACCATTCCCGCTGCAGGTTCAGAGGGTTCCAGCTCGTGTGTTATTTCGAACGATAGCATCGACGCGAAATTCGGCGTGAATTCCGATCTTATCCGTCCTAAGGTTTCGTTCTTGGACCCTGAGCTTACTTTCACTTTGCCTGCCTATCAGACGGCAGCGGGCGTAACCGACATGATTGCCCATATATGCGAGCGCTTCTTCAGCGGCACAGGGTCTTCCGAGGTTACCGATAACATTGCTACGGGCATTATCCGTACGCTTATCAACCAGGCTCCGGTGGCAATTGCTGAACCCGAGAATTACGAGGCCCGTGCCAACATCATGTGGTCGGGCACGCTCGCTCACAACGATCTTGCGGGCTGCGGCCTTAACGCTGTGTCTACGAGCCGTGCCGGCGGGTGGGAAAGCCATGCCCTGGAACATCAGCTGTCCGCATTCGACACCTCAATTACCCATGGTGCCGGTTTGGCCGTTATGATGCCGGCATGGATGCGTTTCGTGTGGCGCGAAGACCCCAATCGCTTCCTCGCGTTTGCCGATTTGGTATTCGGCATTGAGCCGGTAGACGAAACAGAAGAAGCTGTGGAAGATGCAGTTGCGGCTGCTATCGATGAGCTGCAAGCGTTCTTTGCCGAATTGGGCATGCCCGCCAAGCTGGGTGATTTCGGCTTGAAGCCTGAAAACATTGATTCGTTTTTGGCTACCTTGAAGGCGAATAAGGGCGAAGTGTTCGGCGGCTTTAAGAAGATCACCTTGGAAGACGCGCGCGTTATCTACGAGTCTGCATTCTAAAGAGACTGCCGGCTTTCATTCCAGCTAGCGTTGGCCTGCTCGGTCTGCTGTGCGCTTATCGCAGCTATTCGTGGGTGCATGGCATCGATTGGAATATGAGGCTGGGATGAGACTGGGCGTCGCTTCCCTAGTGCGGCGATTTGCGAGCGTACGGTATCGATGTAGCCGCTGGCGCAGTGACCCTTTCGGAGGCTACGCATGAATTGAGCTCGTATTCGTTGGCGGGCTCGGCGCATTGGGCTGCCCTTTCGTCAACGCCTTGGAACCATCGGCGCGTTACCTGTATGGGTAGCGCGCCTTTCTTATACAATGCCTTTTGAGAAAGAAAAAAGTTAGTAGGTATTGTTATGAGTGCGCGCATCAATCTTGCTGCGGCCAATTCGGCTGTGGCATCGCGCCTTGCAGCCGAATTGGATCTGCCGCAGTTTATTGCCGCCACGTTGGTGGCGCGTGGGTTCGACACGGTTGAAAAGGCTCAGGAGTTTCTGAATCCCTCGCTTGAAAGGGATTGGGCGAATCCTTATGAAATAGAAAACATGGAAGCAGCGGTGAATCGCATCGAAGCTGCCATTAAAAACGAAGAGCACATTTTGGTGTTCGGCGATTTCGACCTTGACGGCGTTTCGGCAACCACCATCATGACGCGTGGTCTGCGTGAATGCGGCGCGCGTGTTACCCCATTTATCCCGTTGCGTTTCGAAGAGGGCTACGGTCTCTCGAAAGCCGCCATCGACAGGGCGTCTGCCTGCAATCCGAACTTGGTGGTTACGGTAGACAACGGCATTGCCGCCAAGAATGAAGCGGAAATCCTCAAAGAGCGTGGCATCGATGTGATTATTACCGACCATCACGAGCCTGCCGATTTGGTTCCCGAAGGCGTGCCGGTGGTCGATCCTAAATGCGACGACAATCCCAGCTCCATTCTTGCGGGCGCTGGTGTGGCGTTGAAGGTAGTGCAGGCGGTTGGTTCGCGCTTTGGCAAGCCCAACCTCTGGCGTGAGCTTATCGATCTGGCAACGTTGGGCACCGTGGCCGACCTCATGCCTATGCGCAGTCAGAATCGCGCCATGGTGGGTGCCGGCGTGCGCATGATCAATGAAAACCCGCGCCCTTGCATTGCGGCGCTTTTGGGGGAATCGGGCTTTGCCGACAACCCCGTTTCTTCTTCAAGCTTGAGCTTTACCATCATTCCTCGCTTGAATGCGGCTGGACGCATGGGCAATGCCCAGTTGGCGCTCGACTTGCTGATGTGCGACGATTTTGCTGAAGCGTGTCACCTTTCCGCCGAATTGGAAAACGTGAATACTCAGCGCCGCACCATCGAAGCGGAGCTTGCTGAAGTTGCTTCTGAGCAGGCAGAACGCATTTTCAAAGGCCAGCGTGCCTTGGTGGTTGCTGGCGAGGGCTGGCATGAGGGCGTTAAGGGCATTGTTGCCTCGCGCCTTACCAACCGCTATGGCGTTCCCTCCATTTTGTTTACTATCGAAGGGGATGAAGCTCACGGTTCTGGCCGTAGCGTCGGTGACGTTAACCTGTTCGAGGCGGTTTCCTCGTGCCAGGACATCCTTACGCGTTTCGGCGGACACCACGCCGCTGTGGGCGTTACGCTGCCCGCTTCTAAACTCCCCGAGTTTTCGGAGCGCTTATGTGCCTACATGGACAAGCTTCCTCCCGAAGAATTCATTCCCCGTATTGAAGTGGACGCCAGTTTGGATCTTTCCGAGCTTACGCTGGAAAACGTGGCAAAGCTCGATTTGCTCGCTCCGTTTGGGCAGGAAAACCCCAGCCCTCATTTTCTGGCACATGGCGTGGTTATTTCCGGGGGTAGGGCAGTGGGTGCCGATAAAACGCATCTTTCCTGCACGCTTACCGACGGGGTTAACTCTCTTTCCAGCATCATGTTTCATTGTCCTGACATCTCGGGGTTGCTGGGGTGCGGATGTGCACTCGATGCGGTGTTCGAGCTTCAGATAGACAGCTGGCGCGGGCGCCGTTCGGTCAAGGCGGTTATCTCTTCGCTCAAACCCCTTACGCCCTGCAGCGCGCTTGAAACGTGCTTGGGCGAAGATAAGGAATTCGTTTCAGGCTTGGTTGCCGCTGAAGAAGACGAAGCCCAAGGCGAAGATGCAACCAGCCTTATCGCTCCAGAATCTGATCGCCATATGTGGCAGGAATACGCCAAGGCCGATCCTGCGGGTTTTCGTGCTGCATTGGTAGGTGCGTTTTTGGGCGAAGCCCAGTTGCACGATTCGCAGCAGCGCACCTTGGATGTTCTTGATGCAGGCAATTCTGCTTTTGCCATCATGGGCACGGGGCGCGGCAAATCGCTTATTTTCCATATCCATGCCGTTGAGCAGGCCCTTGCTCGCGGTAAGGCAAGCTTGTTCGTGTACCCCCTGCGTGCTCTTGTTGCCGACCAGTCGTTTCATCTGGACAGAACGCTCGGTTCGTTTGGCATTCGGTCCGAAGTGCTTACGGGCGCTTCTACGCCGGAAGAGCGTGCGGCGGTTATGGCGGGCCTTGCTGCTCATGAAGTCGACATAGTGCTCACTACGCCCGAATACCTGGCGTTCCATGCGGCTGATTTTGCTGCTACCGGGTCTATTGGTTTTGCGGTAATCGACGAAGCTCATCACGTGGGAACCTCGAAAGCGGGCTTCCGCCCCTTCTACGCTCGCTTGGGCGAATCCATCGCGGCATTGGGGTCACCCCAGGTGCTTGCGGTAACCGCCACGGCAAACGGCGAAGTGGAACAGTGCATTCGCGAAGCATTCCGCATACCGCCCGAATGTGTGGTGATAGATGAGCACGAGCGCGCCAACCTCGCAGTGGTCGATCAGCGCAACATGAAGAAGCGTGAGCGCTATTTGGTTAACCTGGTAGCGCAGGGCGAAAAGACCCTGATCTACGTTAATTCACGCATGGAAACCATTGCGCTAACCCGAAGCCTTCGCAAGCAGGAACCCCATATTGCCTCGCTGATCGGCTTTTACAACGCTGGTCTTTCCCGTTCCGAGCGCGAACGTGTTGAATTGTTGTTCCGTGAAGGCGGCTTGCAGGTGCTGGTGGCAACTTCTGCCTTTGGTGAAGGGGTTGATATTCCGGGCGTTCGTCATGTAGTGCTGTACCACCTGCCTTTTAGTGAGGTTGAGTTCAACCAGATGGCGGGTCGTGCTGGTCGCGACGGCCAGCCAGCGCAGATCCATTTGTTGTTCGGCAGGGGCGATGCGCAGCTCAACGCCGGCATCTTGGATGATGCTGCTCCTACCCATGATGGAATGGCGCAAATTTATCGAGGGCTCCGTACCCTTCAGCGTCAGCACGGGCAAGGCTTCTTTGCCCTCGATGTGGAAGGTGCGGCGAAGAGCTCTTCCCGTTTGCTGGGTGCCGTTATCACCGCTCCGCAAGTGGAATGTGGCATTTCGGTGTTCGAGGAATTAGGACTTATCAAAACTCAAGGTTGCGCAGGGGTTTCGGGTAAAGAACGAAGCATCAATGTCGTAGACTATAAGGGTAAGGTCGAACTGGATGATAGCGTGCGCTATCGCGAGGGCATGGACGAGCGCGAATCGTTCGCGACCTTCAAGGATTGGGTGCTTTCCAGCTCTGCGGAAGAACTGCAGAGCCGCATAAGGCGCCCTTTGCTTCCCACTACGAATCCCCAGGAGGAACGATAGCCATGTCAGATGCCAACGAACTTCATCCGGTTGGATTAGTGGCTTCGACTGTTGATCCAACCATCAAATCAGCCACTTCGGCGCCAGTTGGCTCCGACCCGAAGGAGCGCTTCAAGGCGCTTGAGGGCTTGGCTTCCACCTATTTGGACAAAGACGAATTGGCTTTGTTGGAAAAGGCCTTCCGCTTTGCCGAGGAAATGCATGCTGGTCAGAAACGTAAATCGGGCGAAGCATTCGTAATCCATCCCGTGGAGGTTGCCATTATCTTGGCCGACCTTCACATGGATGTGGAAACGCTTATTGCCGCCCTGCTGCACGACACGGTGGAAGACACCGTTGCCACCAAGCAGCAGGTAGCCGAAATGTTCGGCGATTCGGTTGCCGAATTGGTTGACGGCGTAACCAAGATCACCAAAATCGAGGTGGAAACGCTTTCCGACGAGCAAGCTGAAACGTTCCGCAAGATGCTCGTTGCCATGAGCAAAGACATCCGCGTCATCGTTATCAAGCTCGCCGACCGCTTGCATAATATGCGCACGCTTTCGGCCCTTCGCGAAGACAGGCGTATTTTCAAGGCACGCGAAACGCTGGAAATCTATGCCCCCATTGCACATCGCTTGGGCATCAGCTCCATCAAATGGGAATTGGAAGACTTGGCGTTCTTCTATTTGGAGCCCGCTAAGTTCAAGCAGGTGTCCCGCATGGTTGCCGAAACGCGCCGCGAACGCGAGGAGTATTTGGAAAAGGTTATTTCCATCCTCCATGGCGAAATGGACAAGATCGGCGTGGGGTCTCAGATCATGGGACGCCCAAAGCATCTGTATTCCATCTATCAAAAGATGTCGAAGAAGGGCAAAGGCTTTTCTGAGATCTACGACCTTATCGCCGTGCGCATCATCACCACTTCGGTGAAAGACTGCTATTCGGCGTTGGGCGCGGTTCACAGCTTGTGGCACCCGATGCCCGGGCGCTTCAAAGACTACATTGCCATGCCGAAGTTCAACATGTACCAGAGCTTGCACACTACGGTTATCGGCCCGGCTGGTAGGCCCCTTGAAGTGCAGATTCGCACCGAGGAAATGCACCGCATGAGCGAATACGGCGTTGCCGCGCACTGGCGCTACAAGGAAAAGGGCGGCAAGGGTGCTGAATCGGCCTTCGATAAGCAGATTGCCTGGCTGCGCGAAATGGTTGACTGGCAGGACGAAACCAAAGACTCACGCGAATTCCTGAAGTCGCTCAAGACCGACCTCGACCCGAAAGAGGTGTATGTCTTTACGCCTAAGGGCAAGGCCATGAGCTTGCGCTTTGGTTCAACCCCGGTCGATTTCGCTTTCGCTATCCATACAGAAGTGGGCTACCACTGCGTTGGCGCAAAGGTCAACGGCTCCATTGTGCCGCTTTCCTATAAGCTGCAGATGGGCGACCGTGTGGAAATCCTCACCCAGAAAAGCGCTACGCCTTCCCGCGACTGGCTGAACATCGTGAAGACGCCTTCGGCTCGTTCGAAAATCCGTTCCTTCTTTGCCAAGATCAGTCGCTCCGATGACTTGCAAGAAGGCCGCGACATCCTTATGCGTGAAATGCGCAAGCATGGCTTTGGCATTTCAAGCGCTCAGAGCATGCGCGCAATGCGCGAAGTTGCCGAAGCTATGGGCTACAAAGATGCCGACGATATGTTGGTGAACATCGGCACTGGCAAAGAAGCGCCGATGCATGTTGCCAACCGCATGTTGAAGCTGTTGGTAGATAACGGCACCGAAGACGCTTCGAAGCCCCTTATGGGAGCATCGGCTTCGTCTACGGGCAAGATGCCGCCTATGCTTACGAGCGTTAAGCGTCCGAAGAAGCATGAAACCCATTCCTCGAACGGTGTGGTGGTTCGTGGCATCGACGATGTTCTGGTACGTCTTTCCCGTTGCTGTAACCCCGTTCCCGGCGACAAGATCGTGGGCTTTGTTACCCGCGGCCGCGGCGTTTCGGTCCATCGCGACGATTGCCCCAATGCTGCTGCGCTCAAGCAGCATCCCGAGCGCATCATCGAAGTGTTCTGGGAAGAAGATGGCCCCTCGGGCGACACTTCGTTCAATGTGCAGATTTTCGTCGAAGCGCTTGATCGCTTGAATCTTCTCATGGACGTTGCCTCGGTGCTGTCCGAACACGGTGCCAACGTTCTTTCCGTTAATACGAATACGCATCGCGACGGTATGGTTGAAATGCGTTTCTTGTTCCAGGTTTCCGATACGGCGGTTATCGATCGCATCCTTTCGAAGCTTCGCGCGGTGGATGGCGTGTTTGATGCCCATCGTATGATGCCTGGCACAGCATCTTCCAAGTAACTGTTTTTAGAAAGGTTTTGGCAATGAAGCTTTCAGTAAAAAGAGACGGACGTACGTTCCGCGTAACGGGCGCCGCCGTTGATATCAAATATCTGGTGCTGGGCCCCATTGAAAACAATACCTACATCATTTCCGATGATGCAGCTACCTTCGTGGTAGATCCGTCCGACAACGCTTCTGCCATCGTTGCTGCATTGGGCGGCAAAAAGCTCGACGCCATCGTGGTAACGCACCATCATGCCGACCATACCAGCGCCCTTGCCGATTTGAAGGCTATGACGAACGCTCCTGTGTATGCTTCGGCAATCGATGCTCCTGTTATCGAGAATCAGCCAGCAGGGGAGTTTCCTCCCACCAAGTCATGCAAGGTTGACCATCTTCTGAAAGATGGCGATAAGCTGCGTTTGGGGAACATGGTATGGCGCGTTATCGCCACGCCAGGCCATACGCCGGGTGGAATCTGCCTGTTCCTTGAATCAGATTCGGGCAAGTACCTTGATGGCGCTAATGTTCTTATTACAGGCGACACGTTGTTCTGCGCCTCTATCGGTCGAACCGATTTCCCAGGCGGTAATGCTAAGCAGATGCGCACATCGTTGCGCAAGCTTTCGCAGCTGCCTGATGAAACGCTGGTTCTGACGGGTCATAACTCTTTGACAACAATTGGCGATGAGCAGAGGCGCGTGTTTGCCTACTACTGTTAAACTTGCGCTGCGCTTTGAAAGCGCATACGCATAGAGCGGACGGGACTGCTGCGGCAATGCGCGGCATTGGACCTTGGAGGGGTCATGGCCGGAATCGGTAAAAAAAGGAAAAAGAAGAAGTTCGATTATTACGATGCATTTGAGGCTCAGGCGGCTTTATGCGTTAAAGAAGCGAAGCTGTTAAAGGAAATCGTGCATGATTTCGAGTCGGCAGCAGAGCTTGAAAAGGAACTGCCTCGCGCTCATGCTATCGAACGTGAAGCCGACGGCGTGTGCCATAGCGTATTCGAAGCATTGCTTCCCGATTTCGTGACGCCGCTCGACCGTGAAGACATCATCGCCATGACGGAAAGCCTTGACGAGATCATCGATATGACCGAAGAGGTTATCCAGAACTTCTATATGTTCGATATTCACTTCATGCATGAAGATGCCAAGAAATTCTCTAAGCTCATCGTTCGTGCCTGTGAAGCGTTAAGCGAAGCTATGGTCGACTTCCGCAACTGCAAGAAGGCATCTGAGAAGCTTAATTCCTTGCTGGTTCGCGTGAACGATATCGAAGACGAAGCCGATGCGCTGTTCCTGAACATCATTCGCGAACTGTACGTCAAGGAACGCGACAATCCGTTGCGCGTTTCCGTATGGACACGCTTGTTCGAGGCAATGGAAGATTGCGTCGACCAGTGTGAAGCGGTTGCCAACAAGATGAACATGATCATGGTGAAGTACGCCTAGCGCTAACTCAAGGCTTATGAGCATTTAGGCAAAGCCCTTCGGTTCGCAGATGAATCGAAGGGCTTTGTTCATTTTGGGCGCGGCGTTTGTTTGGTTTGGAGCTTTGCCCAATTGTTGAATCGTCCCGCCTTATTCTTCCGGATCGTAGTGGTGGTCCGGAGTCTGCTTTCAATGTTTCGTTCGGAGCGAATTGAGTGCTTTGGCGGGTGCCGACCGCCGTTTCCCGAGCATGCGTGCCGTTTTGTTTCCTGTTTGCTTCTAATCTTTTGTAACAGGGTTTCCCGCTAGGTGCTTTTGGTAATATGTAAGAGTTATCCCATACGAGGAAAGAAGACGATGGCACTTATAGTTTCAAAGTTTGGCGGCACTTCGGTTGCCTCCCCAGAACGAATCAAAAATGTGGCAAAGCGTCTTATTGCCATGAAGCAGGAAGGCAACGACGTTGTTGCCGTAGTTTCCGCAATGGGCAAAACCACCGATGAACTGGTGGGTCTTGCCGCTGCATTGAATGATCATCCTTCCAAACGCGAAATGGATATGTTGCTCTCCACGGGCGAGCAGGTAAGCATGTCGCTTTTGGCCATGGCTATTCAGGCACTGGGCTACAACTCAATCAGCTTTACCGGATGGCAGGCCGGCATTACTACCGACGATGTCTTCTCGAGCGCGAAAATCGAAGACATTAATGCTGACCGAATTCGCGGTGCTCTTGATACGGGCGCAATTGTGGTTGTTGCCGGCTTCCAGGGCATTTCAACCGAAGGCGATATCACTACGCTTGGCCGCGGCGGTTCTGACACCACGGCAGTTGCCCTTGCCTGTGGCATTGGTGCCGATGTGTGCGAGATTTATTCCGACGTAGAAGGCATTTACACAGCCGACCCGCGTGTATGCCCCCGCGCCAAGAAACTCAACCGTATTTCATACGACGATATGCTTGAGCTTTCCAGCGGTGGTGCTGGTGTTCTGCAGTCGCGCGCTGTGGAATTCGCTCGTAAATATCATGTTGTAATCCATTCCCGCTCTGCTTTCTCTGACGCAGAGGGAACGCTTATCGAGGAGGTTGTTCCTTCCATGGAACAGGCAGTAATTTCCGGCATTGCACACGATACATCCGAAATGAAGATCACGCTGCGTGGCCTTCCCGATGAAGTTGGTATGGCAGCTCAGCTGTTCTCTATCCTTGCGGGCAACAATGTTTCGGTTGACATGATCATCCAGAACACCACAAACGATGGTAAGGCGAACATTTCCTTCACCTTCCCTGGCTCTCAGAAAGAACAAGCTCTGGAAGCTGTTGATACCCTGGTTAAAAAGTTCGGCGCTACCGCTCTGATGGATGAAAACATCGCCAAGGTTTCCCTGGTGGGTACGGGCATGAAGTCTGCTCCTGGCGTTGCCGCTAAGGCATTTGGCGCGCTGGCTGAAAACCACATCAACATTCTGATGATCTCTACCAGCCCCATCCGCATCTCCATCGTGGTTGAAGGCAGCCAGGTAGATGCAGCAGTGCGTTGCCTGCATACTGCATTTGGCTTGGACTCCGATACCATCTTCGAGGAAACCCAGCTTTCCCCCGAGGAAATCGCCGCAAAGATGGCGAAGGGCCGATAACTGGGAAAATGGGACCTGTCCCTATATTCCCACTAAAAGCAACGAGCCCCATCCGTTTGGATGGGGCTCGTTTGGTTTGTGGCTAAATGTTTGCTTACTTGTCGTCCTTGTTGGAGATAAGGAGCAGGATGCCGCCAATGATGTTAACAAAGATCAGGGTGCATACACCAAAGGCAGTGGTGTTGGGCTTGGTGCCCTTGTAGATACCCCAGCTGTGCACGGTCATGGGGATTGTCCATGCCAGCGGAATAACCGCCCAGCAAATGGCGATACAGCTCAGGATGCACAGAATGAAGTTGATCAAACGAAGGGTTTCGTCCTGCTTGGTCATGGGGTAGGTTGCCGCCTGAGCGGGAACAGGCTGAGGCTGAACAGGTACTGCAGGCTGCTGATATACAGGCTGCTGAGGCTGCTGGCTAGGTGCGGGCGGTGGAACGGGAGCGCTTGCCGTTTGCTGCTGAGGCTGAGCGGCAGGGGCTGCGTCAGCCTGCTTCAGGGCATTGCCACACTGAACGCAGAACTGTGCTCCGTCAACATTTTCTTTACCGCATTGAGGGCAGAACATTATAGATCCTCTCGCTTAGGGATAATAGTTTTTGGACAAATACATTGTAATGTATAAATTCGCTATAACCTTATTATCAGCGGTTTTTTTGCCAAAAGGGAAGATGAAAGCCCCGATTCGCATGAGGCTCGCCGCCATTTTGATTGCTTGCCTTCCTCGAACGGGACCGCAATCCGCTCCCCGCAACCCGTTCAAGGCAACATTTTGCGCCAAATGTTAAGTTTATGCAGTGCAACTATAGGTGAGTAGTATCATGGATCCCCAAGTACACGATGCAAAGGAGCTTCAATGACTTGGACGAAGGAAATCCCCGCAAATCCGGTTGTTGCTGTAGCGGGCGCCACGGGCGCTGTCGGCAACGAATTCCTCGAGGTTCTTCATGATCTCGATTTTCCCGCAAGTGAGATTCGTGCACTTGCCTCAAAGCGTTCTGCGGGTAAGAAGCTTCCTTTTAAGGGCTGCGGCCAGGTTCCTGCAGGTGAGCTTACTGTTCAGGAAATGACCCCCGAATCTTTCCAGGGCGTCGACATCGCGCTGTTCAGCGCAGGTGCAGGCGTTTCTAAGGAAATGCGTCAGGCTGTCGTAGACGCCGGTGCTGTAATGATCGACAATTCCAGCGCTTTCCGCATGGACGAAGACGTGCCGCTGGTTGTCCCCGAGGTTAACCCCCAGGACGTAGCTTGGCATAACGGCGTTATCGCCAACCCCAACTGCTCCACCATTCAGATGGTTGCAGCCTTGAAGCCGCTCTATGATATTTCTCCCATCAAGCGCGTGGTTGTTTCCACCTACCAGGCTGCATCGGGCGCAGGCGCTAAGGCAATGCAGGAGCTGTATGCACAGACTCAGCAGTTCTTGAACGGCGAAGAGCTTACCGTCGATGCTTTTGCTCACCAGATCGCCTTCAACTGCATTCCCCATATCGATAAGTTCCTGGAAGACGATTCCACTAAGGAAGAGTGGAAGATGGTCGTCGAAACCAAGAAGATCATGGGTGATGACGGTATCCAGGTTGCTGCAACTTGCGTTCGCGTCCCTGTTCTTCGTTGCCATGGCGAATCCATCAACGTTGAGTTCGAGGGTCCGGTAACGGTGGAAGAGGCTCGTGCTGCACTCGAGGCTGCTCCGGGCATCACCGTAATGGATGATCCCGCTAACAGCGTATATCCCATGCCTGGTCTTCTTGCTGGCACCAACGGTGCGTTCGTTGGCCGTTTGCGCAAGGATCCTTCCGTTGAAAACGGTTTGGCATTCTGGAACGTTGCCGACCAGATTCGCAAGGGCGCGGCACTCAATGCCGTCCAGATTGCTCAGCTGCTGCTTCCGTAACGCTGATTATCTGCATATATGTGTAGACGGGCGGGAGAATGAAAACTCCCGCCCGTCTTATTTTGGGATCCGTGCAACGTAGGGTATCCTTGAAAAGATTGTTGAGCCTCGCCCATGGCGGGGATTTTTTATGTGTGGCGTCCGGTGCTTTTCTGTATATGCGGCGCTGAAGAATGGAAATGTGATTTATGACTGCAAACGCAACGCAGGAAAAGCAAGATATGACTCAAGAAGCTGAATGCACGAGCTTTGATGCTCTTGGGCTTAACCAAGAGATAATGGGAGTGGTAGAAGAACTGGGCTACACGGCTCCAACGCCCGTTCAGGCGGGGGCAATTCCCCAAGTGCTTGAAGGCCGTGATGTGCTTGCTGCTGCGCAAACGGGTACGGGCAAAACGGCAGCATTCCTTTTGCCAACTATGAACAACCTGGCTCATGGCGAAAAGCGCCGTGTTCGCGGCCGTAGCTTGGGGTGCGGTCCGTACCTTCTGGTGGTTACGCCCACCCGCGAGCTTGCGCAGCAGATCGAATCGGTCTGTCGTACCGTCGCCAAGCATACGGGTCATTCTTCGGTCACGGTTGTGGGTGGCTTAGGATATGGTCCTCAGCGCAACGCCCTGAAGCAAGGCTGCGATATCCTTATCGCCACTCCCGGCCGCTTGATCGACTTGATGGAACAGGGAGCTTGTTCGCTTGACCAGGTTCAAGTTCTTGTTCTTGACGAAGCAGACCGCATGCTCGATATGGGCTTTTTGCCTGCTATTCGCACCATTGTGGCTGCAACCCCCGAACAGCGTCAGACGCTGTTGTTCTCTGCGACTCTCGACGAGAGCAAGGTTGGCTCCATCACCGATTTGGTGAAAACGCCCGCTCGTATCGAGGTTGCGCCGGTTACTTCTACGGCAGACACCGTAGAGCAGTACGCACTTCCTGTTTCCTTGGAGGCAAAGAATGCGCTATTGGCTCAAGTGCTGAAAAAGGCAGGATCCGAGCGCGTAATCGTTTTCACGCGCACCAAGCATCGCGCCGATGCTTGCCGTCGTCGTTTGGTGAAGGCGAACATCACCTGCGCGGTTATCCATGGCGACCGCACCCAGAACCAACGTGAGCGTGCTCTGCGTTCGTTCAGCGCCGGCGAAGTGGATGTTCTGGTTGCAACCGATGTACTGGCTCGCGGAATCGACATCGCCGATGTTAACTACGTCGTCAACTTCGACGTGCCTGAAGATCCCGTCGACTACATCCATCGTATTGGCCGTACGGGCCGCGGTGGCGATGTTGGCTGGTCGCTCACGTTTGTTACCGAACAGGACTTCGATGAGTTCAACGACATTGAGGCCTTGATGGGCAAAACGGTGGATCTCTACGACACCGAAGGCCTTGAACTGGGTGAAAACCCTGTATTCATTGATCCTGATCGAGTTCCTGCTTCGAAGGTGCCTGGCAAAAAGGCCAAGAAGAAGCGTCGCAAGGCTCGTGAAAAGAAGGCGGCATCGAGGCAGACGCAGGCAAGCAGCGAAGCAAGCCAGGATAGGTCTGAGGAAGCTTTCGAGGGCAACGAAAGGCCTTCTCGCTCCTCTTCGGCTAGTCGCGGTCGTAACGGTAAGCGCAATCAGGGTGCTGGCCGTAGCCAGGACAAGAAGCAGCAGGCGAAGCCTTCGCGCAAGAATGCCGTTCGCTCTTCCGATCGAAAGCGTTCGAATGGTGGCAATGGCAAGCGCCGCAATTCCGAACGGAACACCGAAGAAGTGCCAGCAGCGTTTAGGCCCGGCGTGCGTTCTTCTGGTGTTCGCCAAACGTCTAAGCCCGGAAAGCGTAAGCGTTCCCAGGGAGCGAAAAATCACCGCGGAAGGCGCAACAACCAATAATGCCGCTTATCCCATTTCGGGAAGTGGGCATGGATGCGCATGCGGGCGCGTGCCCTTCTCAGGCGATGCCGTTATGGCAGAAAAGCCATTGAGAGCAACTAGTATAAGCGGATAACAAAGCCCCCTGATTCATTATGAATCAGGGGGCTTTTGTGTTCTAAGAAGATGAATCTAGAAGAGATTTATCTTCTCCCGTTTCCTAGATTTGCCGCTAGTCAAGCTTACCCGTAAACAGGAATTTAATGCGCTGCCACAGGCTGGGCTTCTTCGGCACCAGTTGGATAGCTGCCCTGTCTGCCGCTTTTTCGACTTTCTTTTCCAGGGAAGGAGAAAGCTCGATGGGTGTGGCGTCGACCTTTCGGGCATTTACCTCGGCGGGCTTGGTGGCGGGTCCTGCAACACCGGGCTCGATTTCTTCAAGGCCGCGAGGAATGTTGATTTCAGCTTGCTCTGCGGCCTTTTCGGCGGCAATTCGCTGAGCTTCAGCTTCTTGCTGTGCCTTTTTCAGGGCAGCGAGTTCTGCTTCTGCTTCAGCTCTTGCCTTTGCCTCTGCTTCGGCCTTCGCCTTCAGTGCGGCTGCCTCGGCTTCTTCCTGGGCCTTCTTCAAGGCAGCAAGCTCAGCTTCCGCTTCAGCCTTAGCCTTAGCCTCTGCTTCAGCCTTTGCTTTCAGCTCCGCAGCTTCTGCTGCAGCTTTTCTGCATGCCTCCTCGGCGGCTTCCTTTGCCTCGGCTTCCTCGCGAGCTTTGCGTTCTTCTTCCTCAGCTGCCTTCATACGCTCGATTCGAGCGAGCTCTGCTTTGCGTGCCTCTTCTTCTTCGCGCAGTTCGCTGGCGCGGCGGTAATCATCGCGTGCCTTCTGGATAAGGTAAGCCTGAGAATCAAACGATTCGGTGCTACCATCAGCGTTTTCGCTGCAGAAGAATTCGAGCGGGGTGTATTCCAAGTCGTTCTTCAGCATGCGCAGTTTGGCAGTGTCGGAAAGCGAGATGTCTAGATACTCGTTAACGCGTTCCTTCAGCTCGGGATCATAGATGGGCCAAGCAATTTCTACACGCTTTTCCATGTTGCGCGTCATTAGGTCGGCGCTGGAAAGGTAGATCTCGCGATTGTCGCGCGGACCGAATCCGTAGATGCGGCTGTGTTCCAGCAGACGACCGACTATGGAAACAACCTCAACGTTTTCGGTGTAGCCCTCAACGCCGGGAACCAGACACGAAATGCCGCGTACGAACAATGTGGTTTTAACGCCAGCCTGAGAAGCTTCAGCGATCTTGTCGATGATGTCCTTGTCGGTGATGGAATTGGTCTTGAACGACAGGCCGTTGGGCTTGCCGCTTTTAGCAAGCGCGATCTGCTCATCGATCTTGTGAAGAATCATCGGCTTGATCTGCAGCGGAGCAACCGAAAGCTTCTGGTATCCGTCGGAAGCGTTTTCCAAGCTCATGTTGCGGAAGAACTTTGCGGCATCCTTGCCGATTCCTTCATCGGTGGTGATGAAGCTGAAGTCGGTGTAGAGCCTTGAGGTTTTCTCGTTGTAGTTGCCCGTGCCCAGCTGGGTAATGTACTGGATGCCGTTTTCGGTGTGGCGTGCGATGGTGCAGATCTTCGAGTGCACCTTGAAGTCGTGGAAACCGTAGATTACATTGGCGCCAGCCTGCTCAAAGCGCTGCGACCATTCGATGTTGTTGGACTCGTCGAAGCGGGCACGCAGTTCGAACAGCGCGGTAACTTCCTTGCCGTTTTCTGCTGCAGTTACCAAGGCTTCTGCCAGATGGGACTGGCTGGCAAGGCGGTACAGCGTGATTTTGATCGAGAACACCGAAGGGTCGTTTGCTGCTTCACGGAGCAGGTTGATGAATGGATCCATGCTTTCATAGGGATACATAAGCAGAGCATCGCGCTCGGCTACTTGTTCCATGATGGGTCGCTTCTTGTCGAAGCATGCTGGCCATTGCGGCGTGAACGGTTCGTTGGTGATGTCGCGTGCAAGCTCGGAATCGATCATGCCGGAAAGACCCCAGGCGTACCCCATGTCGAGCGGGACGCTGGTGACATAGCTCTGGCAGGGCTTCAGATCCAGACGCTTCAGAAGGAACTTTTCCGTAGCGGAGGAAAGGGGCGTATCGGTTTCCAGGCGAACAGGAGCCAGACGCGCACGCTTCTTCAGCATGCGCTTCATGTGCTCGCGGTAGTCGTAATCCAAATCTTCTTCGGTGCCGTCGTTCGGATCGATGTCGGCGTTGCGCGTTACGCAGATAACGCTTGCGCGCTTGGTGGTGTACATAGAGAACACTTCATCGACGATGGTCTTGATGGCGTTTTCCAGAAGGATGTACTGAGTGCCTTCACCAGGCAGTTTGATTACGCGCTTTGCCTGATGGGGCAGCGGAATAAGGCCGAACGTAGCATCGTCGGCGCCAATGTTCTTGCCCTTCTTTTTGCCCTTGCTTTCAGATGTCTTGGGCTTTTCGCCCGCTTCCTCGTCGCTTACTAGGCGCGCGAGAACGTACAGTGCACCGTTTTCCAGGTGAGGGAAGGGGTGACGCGAATTGATGATCTGCGGCGAAAGGTAGGGAACAACGCGTTCTTTCAGGTGCTTGCGAAGGTACTCCGCCTGCTCTGGCGAAAGGTCTTCGGGCTGAAGCTGGCGAATGCCGCATTCAGCCAATTGACCCATGATCTTGTTGTAGATGCGTTCTTCTTCTGGGTACAGCTCGTGGCAGCGCTCGTAGATTGCCTGGAGTTGTTCGTTGGGCGTCATCTGCGTTTTGTTGTCGCGCAGGTCTTTGTTTACCAAAGAAAGATCGGTAAGGCTGCCAACGCGTACCATGAAGAACTCCTGCAGGTTGCTGCAGAAGATGGACACGAAGGTGAGGCGTTCGAGCAAGGGAACGTTGTGATCTTCGCCTTGATCGAGTACGCGCTTGTTGAATTCGAGCCAAGAAAGCTCGCGGTTTTGCATATAGGGCAGAACGTGATGGCTCTTATGCTTGGGATGTGTTTCCGTGGTAGCAGATACACCAACACTGGAATTCTGTTTTGCTTCCATGATTTCCCCTCTATTCTTTTCCCCAGGTTAATGGCGCATGGGCCAGTATTCTCTAGGGATTATTGTAATCGTTAATAGCGGTTTTTCGCAGGTAAGATGCCCTTTTATCGCGCAACGGATCGCAATATCTTGTGGTTTTCCTCCGTGACGATGGTGTTTTAGGCGAAACTGACGGGTTTTACTAGAACACGTTCAGCCAAATACCCCTCGCGTACACCATACTTGCAGATGTCTAGACGCTCGCCGCCACACAGCTTGAAGGCTTCGCGGATGATGACGCAGCCGGGAATAAGCGTATGGATGCGGTCGGGAAGGGTGCGCAAAGCCTCATGGGCAAAGGCGTTGGGGTCTTCTGCGTAGCGGTTCAGGATGGCATCGATGTGTTCGGGCAGCAAGTAATTGAAGCGGTTGCCGTTGTTGCATAGATCGCCATAGAGCTTTGCGGCAGATCGGATGGAGCCGCCAATGCCGTAAAGCTGGGTGCAGTGGTATACGTCCGTCTCTTCCTTGTCTGCAAGTTCGCGGAATGCCTGCGTTATGGCATTGACTTCCTTCTGAGTGGGCATCAGCCCAGCAACGTAGTTCGCGAAGGACGAAAGCGAACCCTGCGGAATGCTGGTCTTTGCAAGATCGAAGCCACCTTTGATGCTGGTGAGCTCGGTGGAACCGCCGCCGATATCGACCATGGTGCCTGCCTCGAGGTCTTGGTCGAGCTTTGCACCCAAATAGCCAAGATGTGCCTCTTCTTCGTTGGAGAGGATGCAGATGCGCTGCCCAATGCCTTCTTCGATTGCGGCCGTTGCCTTGTGCGAATTGGAGCAGTTTCGCAGTACAGCAGTTGCGAAAATGTCAATGCGGTCGCAATTGAAGTGCGAAGCGCGGCGCAGATGCGCATTAATGGTTTTAATGGCGCGCTTTACGCCTTCTTCGGCCATGGCGCCCTCTTCGACATGCGAGGCGAGGCCTGCCATCACTTTGTAGTTCAGCAGGGTGTCGATATCCTTCTTCCGCAGGGGCTCATGCGCGGCGCAACACACCTCGTAAATGCAGAGTCGGATGGTGTTAGAACCTAGATCGATAATGCCATAGCGGGACATTTCATAGCTCCTTGTTGTTAAATCTGGTGCTTTCGAACACATCATTTGATTTAACTATATTCGCGCATCGGGAAGTGGGGTAGCATCGCTTATAACGTGTTATTTAACATTTTTCTGTCATTTGCCAGGGGCGTTGCGTGCTGTGCAGGCAAGCAACGGCGCAGTGGGGGCTGGCGCGGCATGAAGTAGAGGGGAGTTTCGCGATGCTTGATACGGTTCGTTTGGGTTCTCAGAAGGTATCCAAAAAGGAATATAAAGTTCGCTTCAAGGAATTGATCAATAAGCTGGTCGTGCTTCAGCAGGAAGCGAAGCGCCAGGAGCTTGGCGTGGTGGTGCTGTTCGAGGGCTGGAAGGGCGCCGGGAAGGGCAGTCGAATCTCCGATTTGCTGTATCACCTGGATGCGCGTGACACTTCCGTGTACGTTACGGAAGATTTCGAAGGCGAAGAAGCCGAAAACGTTTTGAACGAAGAGTTCGGTGCTACGGGCTATTTCCCTGTTATGCAGCAGTTTTGGAAGGCGCTCGGTCAGCGCGGAAGTATGACGTTCTACGACCGCGGCTGGTATTCGGTTGCAGCGCAGCATGTGATCAATATGCTCCCAAAGAAGGGAAAGCTTTCCAAGAAAGAACGCGCTGCGGTTGAGGCTCATACGGCGCGCATGCTTCCCTCCATCGAAGACTTCGAAACGCAGCTGCGCAATGATGGCTACCTGGTAATCAAATTCTTCTTGCACATATCTGAGCAAACTCAGCGCGAGCGTCTGGTGGGCTTGTACAGCGATCCCGCCACCAAGTGGCGTGTGACGCAGAGTGACCTTGAACAGCTCGAGCACTACAGCCAGTCTTACCGCGTTTACGACGAGATGCTGAAGCGCTCCAACTTCAAGGCCGCCCCTTGGATCCTTCTTGACGCCTCCGATCATCGCCGGGTAAACCTGAGCGTTGCCCAGACGTTGGTAACCGCCTTGGAACGTGAGCTCTCCAGGCCGAAGAACAGTGCTGCCTTGGAGGCGGAAGCAAAAGCGAAGGAGAACTCCGCTGCTGCTGTTGCTGGTTCGGTAGCGGGAGACGAACGAGAGCGCACCGATGAGGAGAATCAGCTTCTGCGCTTGCAGGCAGAGCATGAGGCTGCGGCGATGAGTGCCCATGCGCCCACGATGACGCGCTTCATTCCCAGTGCGCATATACCTTCGCTCGACGAGGTGGATCATTCGCTTGCGCTTACGCACGACGAATATAAGCTCCAGCTGAAGGCTGAACAAGAGCGCCTGCGTCGAATCGAGCTGGAGATGTACATTAGGCGCGTACCCATGATGATCATGTATGAAGGCTGGGATGCAGCCGGAAAGGGTGGCAGCATCAAGCGTGTTGCGCAGGCACTGGATGCGCGTTCCTACACCATTTTCCCCAGTCCGGCACCTACGAAGCCTGAACTGCTGCATCCTCATCTGTGGCGCTATTGGACGCGCTTGCCGAAGGCGGGCCATGTAGGTATTTACGACCGCAGTTGGTACGGCCGTGTGCTGGTTGAGCGCGTGGAGGGTTTTGCCAGCACCGACCAGTGGAGCCGTGCATACGAGGAAATCAACGAGTTTGAGCGCGACATGGTCGACTGGGGTGCCATCTTGCTTAAGTTCTGGGTGGACATTTCCCCCGAAACGCAGCTTCAGCGTTTTGAAGCACGTGAAAACAATCCCGCGAAAAGTTGGAAGATCACCGCAGAGGATTGGCGCAACCGCGACAAGTATCCCCAGTATCGTGCAGCGGTAGACGACATGTTCCGCCTTACCTCCACGCACAACGCACCTTGGATTATCTTGGAAAGCGACGATAAGTATTACGCTCGCGTGAAGGCACTGCGTATCATCAACGAGGCCATCGAAAAGCGCCTTGGGCTGTTTTAGCTTCGCCTCGAGTCGCGCTTGCTGCTGCGATTTCGCTTTGGCATGGGGTGGGCTTCGGCATTGTGCGGCGTTTTGGCGAAGTGGATGAGCTTGGTATGTTGCGAGCTGCTTCTTCGGGTCGGTCTTAGGCCCGCTCACTTGCTTTTCTTCGCCTGTTGGCAGAACGTATGAAATCCCTTCCTCAAATTTAGGTGGAGGGGATTTCTTTTTGTTACTATGGATTAGTTGCATCGTTGCGTTTCATGCTGCGATGGCAGTTCGTTTCAGAACCAAATGTGTGAAGGTGGTTCATGCCAAAAGGCGCAAACAGACGCGGTCCATCGCAGGGGTCCCATGCTGCCCCGCAACGCTCTCAGAGCACTCTGCCTGCTACGTATCGTTCCCAGCAGGCTACTGCCAACCAGGGCATTTCCCAGTACAGCCGTGATTCCTATGGTTCAGCTGCGCGTGCAGGCCAAAGCAAAAAGGGCGGCATATGGCGCGTGGTGTTCATCGTTTCCATCGTAGTGTTCGTGGGTGCTTTAGCAGCTTTGGGTGCTATCGGTTATCAGTATTGGGCGCAGCAAAACGCTTACAACGGTCTGGAAGAATATGCAGAGGTGGACGATAACGCCAACCTTGCCCTTTCCGACCTGAAGGTTGATTGGGATGGTTTGCGTGCTATCAACCCCGATATCGTAGCGTGGGTATTCGTGCCTGGTACGCCTATCAATTATCCCGTGGTTCAGGGGTCCGATAATCAGGAGTACCTGCATAAGGCCTTTGACGGATCTACTGGGTGGCTTGCTTCGGCGGGCACCATTTTCCTGGATGCCTCCAACGCCAGCGATTTGTCCGATCAAAACAATGCACTATACGGCCACCATATGAACGATGGTTCGATGTTTGCTTCTTTGGCCGATTTCGAAGATCAGGATACGTTCGATTCGCATCGCGATATCTACGTGCTAACCCCACAGGGCAATTATCGCCTTAAGACGTTTGCTTTGGTAAAGACGACGGGCAGCGACGCTATCGTTCAGACGTCGTTTGCCAACGATGCAAGCTATCAGGCATACGTGCAGGACAAGCTTAACCGCAGCGTGGTAAGCCAGAAGGGGGACACGCTGACCGCTACCGATATCAAGCAGTCGGTGCTGTTTTCTACCTGCGAATATTCGCAAAACGATGGCCGTGCGGTGCTGTTTGCCGCTGTAGTGGAAACCACGGCAGCAAACGACCCCTACCTGAGCTCGAGCACCTCGGGAACAACCGGTCTTTCGTCAAGTCAGGACGCGGTCATGGATCGCAAATATGAGGAGGCTGCATAGATGAGCATGTCGGTGTTTCCCGGAGAGCGCCCCGACAGAATGGAAGAAGAGTGCGGTGTTTTCGGCATTTACGCACCTGGTGAAGATGTAGCGCGCATGACCTGCTTCGGTCTGCAGGCGCTGCAGCACCGTGGCCAGGAATCTGCCGGCATTGCCGTTGGCGATGGTGCCACCATTATGGCTTCCAAGGATCTGGGCTTGGTAACCCAGGCATTTACTGAAGGCGACCTTTCTGCGCTGAAGGGCGATTTGGCCATTGGCCATGTTCGTTACTCTACGAGTGGTGGCGTCGATTCATGGGAAGCGGCACAGCCCCATATTTCGGCAATCGACGAAGTGCTTATTGCGCTTGCTCACAACGGAACGTTGGTGAACACCAACTATCTGAAGGCGAAAATCATCGATTACGGTGTTCATCTGCGCGCAGGCACCGACTCGGAAGCGGCAGCGAAGATCATTGGCGAGGTAACCAAAACTACGAATTCCCTTCGTGCAGGCATTCGCATGGCCATGAAAATGATCAAGGGTGCTTATGCCATGTTGCTGGCAAGCCCCGACCATCTTTATGCCTTCCGTGACCCCAATGGCATTCGCCCCCTGGTTGTAGGCAAGTTGCCCAACAATCGTGGATGGGTTGTTTCCTCCGAAACCTGCGGTCTTGATATCGTGGGTGCGGAGCTTATGCGTGAAGTTGCCCCTGGTGAGATTATCCGTTTCGGCAAAGATGGCATGATCTCCGAGATGGGTGTTGAGCCCAAGAAGCGCGCTAGCTGCATTTTCGAATACGTGTATTTCGCTCGTCCTGACTCCGTTATGGACGGCCAGAGCGTATACGTTGCCCGCCGCCAGATGGGTCGCATCCTTGCGCGCGAGGCTCCGATCGATGCCGACCTTGTTGTGGGCGTTCCCGATTCTGGTTTGCCTTCTGCTATGGGCTACGCTTTGGAGAGCGGCATCCCCTATTGCAACGGCATCGTTAAAAACCGCTATGTCGGTCGTACTTTCATTCAGCCTACCGACGAGATGCGCCAGCTCGGCATTCGCTTGAAGCTGAATCCGCTTCCGTCTGTGATTTCGGGTCAGCGCTTGGTGGTTATCGACGACTCTATCGTTCGTGGCAACACCTCCAAGAAGCTGGTTGATATGCTGCGAAGCGCAGGTGCCAAGGAAGTCCATCTGCGCATTGTCTCGCCTGAAACTCGTTGGCCTTGCTTCTATGGTATTGATACCGACACGCAGGATCAGCTTATCGCGGCAAACATGACCAATCAGGAAATGTGCGATTTCATCGGCTGCGATTCGCTTGCGTTTATTTCGGTCGAGGGCCTTCACGAGGCAGTTCAATGCGAACATCCCGGTTTCTGCGACGCTTGCTTTACCGGCGAATACCCTGTGGATATTCCTGATACCATGAAGGCCAAGAGCTTTCTTCCCGAGGGGAAGGCAGTGCTCGATTAGCGGCCAGCCCGAAGGCATGCCATAGTGCCTCGAATTATGGCAATACGTTGTTTGTAAGCCCCCGAACAGGGGATTTGAGTTCCAGGAGATGCTATGACTGATCGCATTAAGGTCAACGCGATGGATAACGATGAAACTAAGTGGCCCAGCTGGACGGCTCAGGGTGCTACCACCTATGCCGAAGCGGGAGTAGATACCGCGGAAGGCGCTCGTGCGGTAGATGCCATCAAGGATGCGGTTCATCGCACGTACCGCGATGAGGTTCGCGGCGATATCGGCGGCTTCGGCGGCTTGTTCTCCATCAACGTGGCGAAGAACATGGCCGATCCGATTTTGGTTTCCGGCACCGACGGCGTTGGCACTAAGATTCAGCTGGCTAAGCTCGCTGGCAAGCATGACACCGTGGGCATCGACCTGGTTGCCATGTGCGTGAACGACATCCTCGCAACAGGCGCCGAGCCCCTGTTCTTCCTCGACTACATTGCCATCGGGAAGCTTAAGAGCGAAGCGGTTGCCGAAATCGTTTCTGGCATTGCCGATGGTTGCCAGATGTCGGGCGCTGCCCTCATCGGTGGCGAAATGGCCGAGCATCCTGGCGTCATGGATCCCAATGAGTATGACCTTTCAGGTTTCTGTGTAGGCGTGGTAGACCGCCCCGAAATGCTCGATCCTGCCAAGGTTCAGGAAGGCGACGTGCTTATCGGCCTGGCTTCCTCCGGCATCCACTCCAACGGCTATTCTTTGGTTCGCAAGGTGGTTACCGACGGCAAGACCCTCTATGAGCTGCGTATGCCTCAGGAGTCTTTGGGTGGTCAGAGTGTGCTCGACGCGCTGCTTGAGCCCACTCGCATCTACGTGAAGCCTGTTCGTTCCGTTCTGCGCCAGCTTCCTGGTGCCGTTCGCTCCTTGGCTCACATTACGGGTGGCGGCATTACCGAGAACCTGAATCGTGCGCTTCCCGAAAACATGGACGCAGAGCTCCATGTGGGAACGTGGAGCATGCCTCCGGTTATCCCGTTCGTGTGCCGTGCAGCTCATCTCGATGAGCACGAAGCTCTGAAGACCTTCAATATGGGCTTGGGTATGGTGCTCGTTGTGGATCCTTCCAAGGTTGACCAGGTTATGGATATCCTGGAAGCCGAGGGCGAAACGCCTACCGTTGTCGGTCGCATCATTCCTGGTTCGGGCGAGGTTGCCTATGTTGACCAGGAAAAGCTCTTTGCCGACAATCCGTCTGCTGAAGAGTAGGTAATTATCAGGCGCGATTGGTTCAAACGGCCAATCGCGCTTTATGTTGATGCTGGTCGATGTGCGTCGAAGGATACTCTTTCAACTTCGGGCATCGATTAGCTTGTTCATTGCGGCAGCGAGAGATAAAGGCGCCTTTTAGGCACCTTGCCTAGCAACGAAAGGAAGGGCATGACTGCTCAAGTGCAAGAACCGTTGAACATCGGCGTTTTGATCAGTGGTAGCGGCTCTAACCTCCAATCGCTTATCGACCATATCGAAGAAGGCACGCTCAGTGCGAAAATCGGCTTGGTTGTTTCTTCGCGCCCTGATGCCTATGGCATCGAGCGTGCCAAAAAGGCAGGCATTCCCGTCTTGGTGATGAATCGCGAGGCATATGCCGATACTTCGGCGGCTAACCAGCGTATCGCTGACGCCTTGAAGGAAGCTGGTGCCGAATATGTGGTTATGGCCGGTTACATGCGTATGGTTACCGCGGAAATCCTCGACGCTTTTCCCGATAGGGTAGTAAACCTTCATCCTGCGCTCCTTCCTTCTTTCAAGGGCGCGCACGCCATTGAGGATGCATACAATTTCGGCGTGAAGGTAACCGGCGTTACCGTCCATTTCGCTAATGCCGATTACGATAAGGGCCCCATTATCGCTCAGCAGCCTGTTGAGGTTCGTGAAGGTGAACCCATCGAGGCTCTTGAGGAGCGTATTCATTCGGCTGAGCATGAGCTGTATCCTCATGTAATTCAGCTTCTTGCCGAAGGACGGGTAAGCGTTTGCCCTGAAACGCGTAAGGTACGTATTTCAAACTAACTAACAGCACCGCCCGCTGGGCGGGCATTTTCACTTTCGAAGGTTTGCGTTTGGCTGGCGCTGCTATGCTGAACGTAACGAATATCAATAGCCAGGCAATTTGGAAAGGCGGTACCAGGTGGCAGATCCTAAGGTAAAGCGTGTTCTTATGTCGGTAACGGACAAGACGGGCGTGGTGGAATTCGCTCGTGCTCTGTCCGAAGAGTTCGGTGCGCAGATCATCTCTACGGGTGGCACGGCTCGCGTCATTGCGGAGGCGGGCATTCCCGTTACCCCCATCGATGAAGTAACCCAATTCCCGGAGATGATGGATGGTCGTGTGAAGACGCTTCACCCGGCAGTTCATGGTGGTCTTCTTGCTAAGCGCGATAACCCCGAGCATATGGCTCAGGCTGCTGAGCACGGCATCGAGATGATCGACATGGTGGTCGTGAACCTCTATGCATTCGAGAAAACGGTAGAGTCCGGAGCCGATTTCGGTACCTGCATTGAAAACATCGACATCGGTGGCCCTTCTATGCTGCGTTCTGCTGCTAAGAATTTTGCAAGTGTTGCCGTTGTCACCGATCCTGCAAGCTACGGAAACATTCTTGCTGAAATGCGTGCAAACGATGGCGCAACCACGCTTGCAACGCGTACCCAGCTTGCTCTTCGTGTGTTCCAGACCACCAATGCTTACGACGGCGCTATCGCTGCATGGCTTGGCAACCAGCTGGGTGAGGCAGACGAGCAGTTCCCCGAGTCGCTTTCTGTTGACCTTGTTAAGCAGCAGGGTCTTCGCTATGGCGAGAACCCGCACCAGAGCGCTGCGTTCTATCGCGTTCCCGAGTTTGCTACGCCGCATTCTTTGGTTAACGCCAAGCAGCTCAACGGCAAGGAACTCTCTTACAACAACATCCTCGACACCGACGCATGTTGGACGCTCGCTCGCGAGTTTGACGAGCCCGCCGTTGTGATCTTGAAGCATCAGAATCCCTGCGGTTCTGCAACCGCCGTTGATGTTGCCACGGCTTACGACAAGGCATTTGCTTGCGACCCGAAGAGCGCTTTTGGCGGTATCATTGCCGTCAATGCAGAGGTTACCCTCGAATTGGTTGAGCATATCAATGAGAACAAGCAGTTTGTAGAGGTCCTCATTGCTCCTTCATATGAGCCAGCTGCTCTTGAGCTGCTTCAGCAGAAGAAGAACCTGCGCGTTCTGGAGACTGGTGGGGTAGATGCTCCTGCGGCTATTGAGTTCCGTTCTGTTGATGGCGGCATGCTCGCTCAGCAGGTAGACCGCGTGGATGAGGATCCTGTAGAGTTCACGGTGCCCACTAAGAAGAAGCCTACCGAAGACGAATTGCATGAAATGCTCTTTGCATGGAAGGTTTGCAAGGGCGTTAAGTCTAACGCGATTTTGGTCTCGAAGGATCATGCTGGTATTGGCATGGGCCCTGGTCAGCCTAACCGTGTTGACTCTGCAAAGCTCGCTTGCGAGCGTGCGCACGAGGCGTGCGAGCGCATGGGCGTTCCGGCAGAAGGCCTGGTATGCGCATCTGACGCATTCTTCCCGTTCCGCGATAACGTTGATACGTTGGCGGATTATGGCGTTAAGGCTATTATCCAGCCTGGCGGTTCCATCCGCGACGAAGAGGTTATCGAGGCTTGCGATGAGCACGGCATTGCCATGGTGTTCACCGGTCATCGTCACTTCCGTCACTAACTAGGTTGTGCCGTTCTGCCGAACGGCACAAGACGCACGAAACGCGATGACGCTGCGCGAGCCCCTGACGGCACAGCTGTCGGTCCAAGCGGGCTGGACGTGCGAAGCACGCCTGGCAATCCTGCTCAGCAAAGCTGCGCAGGATGCACCCGCTCGGGTGCATAGTTTGGAACCGAACATGCCACTGGCATGTTCGCCCCGCCATCTGCACTCGTCAGGGGCTCGCTCGCTGTTTCGTCCGAGGATGAGAGCTTTGATATTTTCGCTCGTTGACTCATTGCGTCAACGAGCGAATCTCTAAACGCCCTTCGGGGCGTTTCTTTTGTTTACGGCAAGAGCATTTGAGCTGCCTTGCCCGTTCGTTTTATGACGGTTAGGGCATCGGGTTTGGTGTCTGATATACTCAAAAACTATCTTCCTACTGATACATAGAAAAAAGGTCCTCCCAGCAGTGAAGTTCAATATTCGAAATCTTATGGGCGGCTTGGTCATCATCGTCGTGCTGGCCTTCGTCTTCCTCCGTGGCGATCAGATCAATGAACTGGCAGCCACTATGGCGCAGGGTGCTATGATCCCCCTGGTCATTGCTATTCTTACGCAGCTTTGCAAGTACATTTCTCAGAGCTTTGCGTACAGTTTTTCTTTCCAAGCCGTGAACGAAGCCATGCATCCAAAGCATACGTTGCCTCTGGTATTTGGCACGTTCTTCCTTAACACGGTGGTTCCTTCGCTGAACCTTGCTGGTACTACCTTGGTGGTCGATGATGCTCGAAGGCGTGGCATCGAACCAGGCAAGGCAACTTCTGCAGCATTGCTTATGCAGATTACGGTAGATTCCGCTTTTGCCACCATTATGATTATCGGGTTTTCCATCCTTGCGCTAACCGTAGGACTATCTCCTATCTGGTTGCTGTTCGGTTTGGTGGTGATCGTTTTGGTGGGAGCCATGATCTCTGTCATGGTTTTGGGTCATAAGAATCCCGACCTGGTTGTTCGGATCCTTATTCCCATTGCTCGTTTCATCAATAAGGTCTTGGTTCGTTTCCACAAAGACCCGATGGCTCCTTGGGTGGAAAAAACGGTGAAGTCGTTTTCCAGTGCGGCGAAGCTCATCGTGCAGAATCCTAAAACCACATTGAAGGCGTGGGGTTGCTCTCTTATTGCAAGCTGTTGCGAGCTTTCTGCGTTTTGCTTGGTTGGCTATGCGTTTGGTGTTGCTGTTCCCGAGTCGTTGGTGTGCGGCTATGTGGTTGCAACCTTGTTTGCCATGGTTTCGTTTACGCCGCAGGGTGTTGGTGTTGTTGAGGCGGCGGTCACTGTTGCCTTTACTGCTTTCGGTGCTTCGGCAACCGCCGGCATGGCAATTGGTTTGGTCTATCGCGGCATCGTGTTCTGGATGCCCTTCCTTATCGGTGCAATTCTTATCCAGACCACGAAAACCTTCCGGCCTAAAAAGGAAAAGAAGGAAAAGCTTCCCGATAACAACTTCAACCGTCAGCGCGTTCGTGCGGAGTTGGGGCGTGAAGCCGCCGAGCACAAGGCCCAACGTGATGCGCTTCGCCCCAGCGCCGTAAGGGAAAGCAACGGCAAAGAAGATTTGCAGTCGGGCAAGGGGGAGCATGCTTCTTCGCCCGATGAGCCTGAACTTGAAGAAGCGTAATGTAAGCCGTCATCTATGAATTGAGAGGAAATCCATGCCCAGCTTTATCGAGCATCTTTCGCATACTACCCGTAGCTACCGTAGGTTCCGCAGCATTTACCGTGTGCCCGAAGGTCACATGAAGAAGTGGATCGACAACACACGCTACACCGCCAGCGCCAAGAACTTGCAGCCTTTGCGCTATCGCATTGTTTCTGATCGGGAAATGTGCGCGAAGGTGTACGACACGCTTGCATGGGCTGGCTACCTTACCGACTGGGAGGGTCCTGAAGAAAAGGAGCGCCCAACTGGCTACATTGTAATGGCAGTCGACACCAAGGTCTCTTCGGTTCAGGCCTCCCAGATTGACATGGGCATCTGCGCGCAAACCATCATGCTTGGTTCTACAGAAGAAGGTTTTGGTGGTTGCATGATTATGTCCTTCAGGAAGCAAGAGCTCAAAGAAATCCTGGAGATGCCTGAAAACCTTGAACCGGTGCTGGTGCTTGCTTTGGGTAAGCCGTGCGAAGAAGTACGCATCGTTGATATGGAAAATGACGATGTGAAGTACTACCGTGATGAAAACCAGGTGCACTATGTACCTAAGCGTTCGCTCGATAGCATCATGTTCTAGCCATGAAGAAATCAGAGGCACTTAATACCCTTGGTCTTACGCAGGGCGCATCGGAAGAAGATATCAAGAAAGCGCATCGAAAGCTGATCATTGAGAACCATCCCGACAAGTTTGGGCAGGATGAGCAGGCGCGAGCTAAGGCTGAAGAAAAAACGAAACTCATCAACGAGGCGCGCGATGTGCTTCTGAACCATTCATGGGATCCTGAGTACAGCACCTCGGGAACTCCTTATGGGGCGCCGTTTTCCTATAACCCTTCTGCGGGTCGTCCTCAGAATGGCCAAGGCAACCCGTTTGAGGGCTGGCCGTTTGCGGAAACGTTTGTATGGACCACTTGGGATGAAAACGGAAACAAAACTACGTACACCAGCACAGGGGGCAATCCCTTTCAAGGGAATCCGTTCGGCGCGAACCCCTTTTCGTGGTCCGATCCATTCGACATGGGTGGTGTGCATGAGGGCAATTCTGGTTCCGGCGGGGCAGGGGGACGTTCCTACCAAGACAGCCAGCGGGGCGGCAACCCGTTTGCTGGTTCGTCGAATCCTTTTAAGGGAACAGTGTTCGATTTCAGTTCGTTCTTTTCGAATGCCCCTACGACAGAGGAGCTGCTCCAAGAGGCAAAAGCCGATTTGCGGCTGGATATTGAGCTTATTGCCGCGAAACTTGTTATTTTGGCGCTGTCATTTTTGCTGAGCGCTCCAGCAACAGGCTTGTATCTGTACACCATCATCTCCATTGGCCAGGGCATTTGGAAGCGTCTGAATTTCCTTTCCCTTGTCCTACTCGTGCCTTTCGTTATGTTGGCTCTGGTATTCACGCCGGGGGGAGACGCAACCATCGGAATAATTGCTCTGATTCTGTTCGCTTGTGCGGTGGGCTTCGATATATCGAATGTGTATCGTCATGTGAAAACGATACGTACCCTAAAGAGGAGTTAGGGTCAAGTTAAAGGTTGGTTAAGATCACGCGAGGCTCGCTTTGGCGGGCCTCGTTCTGTAAATAGGGGTGCTATAATCTGAAAACTTAGCAGTAGGTATTGATGAAGGAGAGCGTATGCCACGTCCTATGACCATGGCAGAGAAGATCCTTGCAGCCCATGCAGGGCTCGAGGAAGTGGTTCCCGGCCAATTGATCGAGTGCAACCTTGACCTCGTTCTTTCCAACGACGTTACCGCACCCATCGCCATTAAGGAATTCAAGAAGATCGGTGTAGAAAAGGTTTTCGATCCTACCAAGATCGCTTTGGTTCCCGACCACTATGTACCCAACAAGGACATTAAGAGCGCCGAACAAGCCAAGATGACGCGCGATTTTGCCCGTGAGCAGGGTATTACCCATTACTACGAAGTGGGTTGCATGGGTGTAGAGCACGCACTCCTACCCGAGCAGGGTGTTGTAGGCGCTGGCGATCTTATCATTGGTGCCGATAGCCACACCTGCACCTATGGTGCGTTGGGCGCATTTTCCACTGGCGTTGGTTCTACCGATGCTGCTGTGGGCTACGCTACCGGCAAGGCATGGTTCAAGGTTCCCGAAAGCTTGCTGTTCAACGTTGAAGGCGAACTTCGCCCCGGTGTTACCGGCAAGGACATCATCCTTCATATTATTGGCATGATCGGCGTAGATGGCGCGCTGTACCAGGCAATGGAATTCCGTGGAAGTGCTATTGAGGGCCTTACCATGGACGAGCGCCTTTCCATTTCCAACATGGCAATCGAGGCAGGCGGCAAAGCTGGCCTTATCCCTGTTGACGATGTTACCCGCAAGTACATGGATGGCCGCACCGAGCGCCCTTATACCGAGTACCACTCTGACCCCGATGCGGTATACGCAAAGGTGTACAACATCGACGCGCAGGATATCGTTCCCACGGTTGCTTTCCCGCACCTGCCCTCTAACACGCGTCCCGCGTCTGAGGCTCGCGATATCGTTATCCAGCAGTCCGTTATCGGCTCTTGCACTAACGGTCGCATCGAAGATATGCGTCAGGCTGCCGCTGTGCTCAAGGGTCATAAAGTTCATCGTGATGTTCGTTGCATCATCATTCCTGCAACGCAGCAGGTGTACCGTCAGTGCATCAAGGAAGGCCTGATGGATATCTTCCTGGATGCCAACTGCGCAGTTTCCACCCCCACATGCGGTCCTTGCTTGGGTGGCTACATGGGTATTCTTGCCGCTGGCGAGCGTTCTATCGCGACCACCAACCGCAACTTCGTAGGCCGCATGGGCGATCCCACCAGCGAGGTGTACCTCTCTTCGCCGGCAGTTGCTGCTGCCAGCGCCGTGTTGGGTCATATCGGTCTTCCTGAAGATCTTGATTAATTAGGAGAAGCGCAATGCAATTCAAGGGAACAGTTCATCGCTACGGTCGCGATATTGATACCGACGTTATCATCCCGGCTCGCTACCTCACCACTTCTGAGCCTTCCGAACTTGCCAAGCACTGCTTGGAGGATTTGGATGTCGAGTTCGTCAACAACGTAAAGCCCGGTGACATCATTGTTGCCGAAGAAAACTTCGGTTGCGGCTCTTCGCGCGAGCATGCGCCCATCGCCATCAAGGCTGCGGGTGTGGATGCTGTTATTGCCAAGAGCTTTGCTCGCATCTTCTATCGCAACTCTATCAACACGGGGCTTGCTATTCTTGAATGCCCCGAAGCGGTAGATGCCATTAAGAATGGTGATGTGGTGAGCGTTGATACCGAAACCGGCACCATCACCGACGAAACCACGGGTGAAAGCTTTACGGCTCAGCCTTTCCCGCCTTTCATTGCTGACATTATCGAGCAAGGCGGCTTGCTGAACCGCACGCGCCATGTGCTGGGGCTTGCCTAAGCGTTCGTTTCGAACGTATTTTCTTGAAACGCCTTTCGGGGCGTTTCTTTCTTTGCGGTAATATCATTTGCGAATTGTTTTTCGCTGAAAGAGGATTTCACTATGACCAAGACGTACAAGATCTGCACGTTGCCCGGCGACGGCATCGGCCCCGAGATCATGGCCGAAGGCGTTAAAGTGCTGAAGGCATTGGGCGAAAAGTATGACGTCGATTTCGCTTGCGAAGATGCATTGATCGGCGGTTGCGCTATTGATGCTACGGGCGAAGCGCTTCCTCAGGCAACGCTTGATGCTGCCAATGCATCGGATGCGGTACTGCTTGCTGCGGTAGGAGGTCCGAAGTGGGACACCACCGATCCTTCGAAGCCTCGTCCTGAGCAGGGTTTGCTCGGCATTCGTAAGGCGCTGGGTCTGTACACCAATCTGCGCCCCGTTCAGATTTTCAACGCATTGGCCGAGGCCTCTACGCTGAAGCCTGAGGTTATCGATGGCGTAGATATGATGATTGTTCGTGAGCTTACTGGTGGCCTGTATTTTGGCAAGCGCGAGCGTTTCTATGATGAAGAAGGTGCTGGCACCGACGGCAAGCCCGGTCAGCGCGCATACGATACGCTTGAGTATCGCGAATACGAGATTGAGCGTATTGCCCGTCAGGCATTTGAAGCTGCCCGTAAGCGTGGTAAGAAAGTTACCAGCGTAGACAAGGCAAACGTTTTGGAGACAAGCCGTATGTGGCGCGAAATCGTTCATCGTATTGGTGCGGAAGAGTATCCCGATGTTCAGCTCGAAGATTTGCTGGTGGACAACACGGCAATGCAACTTATCAGCCGTCCCGCTGATTTCGATGTAGTGGTTACCGAAAACATGTTTGGTGATATTTTGTCCGACGAGGCTGCTCAGATCACTGGCTCGCTGGGCATGCTTGCAAGCGCTTCTTTGGGCGATGGCGTTGCTCTGTATGAGCCGAGCCATGGCAGTGCGCCCGATATCGCGGGCCAGGGCATCGCGAATCCCTTGGCTCAGATCATGTCGGTTGGCATGATGCTGCGTTACAGCTTTGATATGGGCCAAGCAGCAGATGACATCCAGCGCGCTATCACCGAAGTGCTTGACGAGGGTTGGCGCACGGGCGACCTGAAGGACGCCTCCACTCCCGCCGATAAGGTTGTTGGCACCGTTGCTATGGGCGATCTGATCGTTCAGCACCTGTAAGCCTAGACGTGTTTTTGCGGCCTCTGTCTTTCATGGCAGAGGCCGTTTTTTGTCTGTGGGAAATGGGGCAGGTTCCAGATTCCCGCTTTTCGTGGGAATCTGGTTCTCGTCCCCATTTTCCCACCTGTGTTCCTTTTTTGTGTGCTAAAGCAGCGCTATAATAGTGCGGTTACAGGCACAGGAGTGCCTAAGTTGAGTTTTGAAAGAGAGCAGCACAGAGCATATGGCAGTGAAAGCACCTGAGGGAACCTTCGATCTTCTTCCTGATGATGTGCGGTTTTGGGATCATTTTCGCCAAACCGCATTCGAGATTTTCGGTCGTTGCGGCTATCAGCCCATTGAAACCCCGCTGTTTGAGCAGACGGATCTGTTCGTGCGCGGTATTGGTCAGTCCACCGATGTTGTTTCTAAAGAAATGTTCACGGTTGTTTCTGGTGGCAACATGGAAAAGCTTCTTGCTGGCGAATCACTGAAGGCAAAAAGCCGCCTTTCCCTTCGCCCGGAGGGAACGGCGGGTACCGTTCGTGCCGTGGTACAGCATGACATGGTTCCGCAGGGCGGCGCTCCTGCAAAGCTCATGTATGCTGGGCCGATGTTTCGTGCCGAGCGCCCCCAGAAGGGTCGCTTGCGTCAGTTCCGCCAGGTGGGCGTTGAGTGCCTGGGTGCTGATGAGCCAACGGTGGATGCTGAAGCAATCATCATGCTGATGCGTTTCTACGAAGCCATCGGTATTCCAACTTCGGAAACTCGCCTGCTTTTGAACTCTATGGGCTGCGAGAAGTGTCGTCCCGCTTATCGTGAAATGGTACGAGAGCACATCCACCAGCATTCGGAAGAGCTGTGTGAAGAGTGCAACCATCGTGCCGATCTGAACCCACTTCGTGCATTCGATTGCAAAAACGAGCATTGCCATGAGGTGATGGAGGGCGCTCCCAAGATCACCGATCACCTGTGTGATGATTGCCGTGCCCATTACGAGGCGGTAAAGGGCTATTTGGATGCTGCGGGTATTGCGTATGTCGAGGATTCCCGTCTGGTTCGTGGCTTGGACTATTACACGCGTACGGTGTTTGAGATCCAGGTTGATACGGGCATGGGCAGCCAGAACGCCATCGGTGGCGGTGGTCGCTACGACAAGCTCGCTAAAGAGGTCGGCGGCCGCGATACTCCGGGCTTGGGCTTTGCGCTGGGCTATGAGCGTTGCGTGTTGGCGTTGGAGGCACTCGGTGCCAAAGCATCGAGCGAAGTTGCGCCTGCTGCATTTATCGCTTGTGTCGATGATTCTACCCGTGCAACCGCTTTCAACTTGGCGCAGGAGCTTCGTGCCCAGGGGCTTTATATCGAAGTGGACCACCAGAAGCGCAGCCTGAAGAGCCAGTTCAAATTGGCTGACAAGCTTTCCGCTCGTAAGGTTATCGTGCTCGGTCCCGATGAGGTTGCCGAAGGCGTTGCCAAGATTCGCGATATGGAAACCCACGAAGAGCAGGCAGTAAAGCTCGATGCCGTTGCAGAGGCCTTGGCGTAGGGAATAGACATTTCGCCTGAATTTGATTACCGCACCGAGTTGCGCATGTGCGCTTCCCTGGTGAAGAGATACGTAGTAAACAGTAGCTGCTTTGCAAAGCAGCTGGTAGCGATAGGAAAGAGGAGCAAGCACTACCATGACCGATTATCTGAACGAATACTGCATGCACTCCCACACGTGTGGGCAGCTGCGCCGCAGCGACGTTGACGCAGAGGTTACCCTGACCGGTTGGGTATGGCACAACCGCGACCATGGCGGTCTTATCTTCGTTGACCTGCGCGATCGCGAGGGTTACACCCAGGTTGTCGTTGACCCTGATTGCGTAAGCGAAGAGGACTTCCACGTAGCTGAGCATCTGGGCCGCGAATATGCCCTGGAAGTTACCGGTAAGGTACGCGCCCGTTTGGACGAGGCTGTCAACCCGAATATGGCAACTGGCGAAATCGAGGTTTTGGCAAGCTCCGTCAAGGTGCTGAACACCTCCGTTACTCCTCCGTTCTCTATTGAAGACGGCATCGAAACTGACGAAACCACCCGTATGAAGTGGCGCTATCTCGACCTCCGTCGTCCCGAGATGTATGCAAACCTGAAGCTTCGTCATGTTGTTGCTCAGGCGATGCGCTCGGCTCTTAACAAGCGTGGCTTCCTTGAGGTTGAGACTCCTATCTTGGCAAACTCCACCCCTGAAGGCGCACGTGACTACATCGTTCCTTCCCGTCCCAACCCTGGCAAGTTCTATGCATTGCCCCAGAGCCCTCAGCAGTTCAAGCAGATGCTGATGGTAGGCGGCATTGAGCGCTATTACCAGATTGCACGTTGCTTCCGCGATGAGGACCTTCGTGCTGATCGTCAGCCTGAGTTCACCCAGGTCGATATCGAGATGTCTTTCGTTAAGGAAAACGACGTAATCGACATGATGGAAGGCGTTTTCCAGGAAGTTCTGGAAGCGGCTGGCGTAGAGCATGAGTTCCCGCTGCAGCGCATGCCTTGGAAAGAGGCAATGGATCGTTTCGGTTGCGACCGTCCCGACATTCGCTTCGGCATGGAGCTCGTTGAGCTTACCGATATCGTTCGCGGTTGCGGTTTTGGCGTATTCTCCAAGGCGGTAGAAGCCGGCAACATCGTTAAGGCTATCAACTGCAAGGGCGCTGGCGACTGGAGCCGTGGCGAGATCGAAAAGCTGGGCAACATCGCTTCCGAAAACGGCGCTAAGGGCATGGCTTGGATTGCTTACACCACCGACGGCAAGGAAAAGAGCCCCATCATCAAGTTCTTGGGTGACGAAGTTCATGCCAAGATCAAGGAAGCTATGAACGTAGAAGCAGGCGACCTGGTTCTGTTTGCTGCGGATACCTTCGATATCGCAAACGCTGTTCTTTCTGCTCTGCGTTTGCACATGGCTGATGCGCTGGACATCCCTCGTCCCGGTCATAAGCTGCTTTGGGTTGTTGACTTCCCGATGTTCAAGTTCGACGAGGAAACCAACAAGTATGCGGCAGAGCATCACCCCTTCACGATGATTCCCGAGGCTGACTGGGATAAGATCGAAACCGATCCTCTGGCTTGCGGCAGCTATAGCTACGATATCGTTATGGACGGCTTCGAAGCTGGTGGCGGCTCTATCCGTATTCACAACGCCGAGCTGCAGAAGCGCGTTCTTGCTCGTTGCGGCGTAGACGAAGAGGACATGGAAGTTAAGTTCGGTCACCTTATCCACGCTCTTGAGCTCGGTGCGCCCCCTCATGGCGGCATTGCTATCGGCCTTGATCGTCTGGTTATGCTCTTGGCTGGCAAGCAGTCCATTCGCGACGTCATCGCCTTCCCGAAGACCAGCTCCGCTTCCGACCCCATGACGGGTGCTCCGAATGCGGTTACCGCAAAGCAGCTGAAGGAAGTAGCCCTCAGGACGCTTTAAGTGGGAATAGAGGGACAGGTACCGTTTTCCCACTTTGCTTCGATCGTGGGATGCCAAAGATTTCCTTTGACGTAGAGCGGGCATGTTCCTTTCTCGCTTTAGCAAGTACAGCTATATGCCCGTTGGTTCACTAGCGAACCAACGGGCATTTTATTGTTGGCGTATTCCTGAAAATGGTCTGTCGCTATTTGTTCGTGTGGGGTAGGATTGCCCTTGGTTCTTCGTTCGGTGGAAAGGAATTGCGATGGGGAGCAGGAAGTATTTCTTCTTTGATTACGATGGCACGCTGGCAGTGCCGCGCACCCGTTCAATCCCCCAAAGCGCCCTCGAAGCTCTTGACGAATTGCGAGCGCAGGGGCATTTCATTGCTTTGGCCACTGGACGATTGCAGGTAAATGCAGTCGATTACATTGATTCAGCCGGTATTACCAACATTGTTGCCGATGGAGGTTATTCGGTTACGTTGAATGGTGAGCTGAAGTGGATAGAGGGACTTCCGCTTGCTCCAGTGAAGAAATGCCTGCATATCCTAGAGGATCAGGGCATCCCTTGGGCGGTTAGCACTACCAATGAGTTGGTTCGCTATTCTCCACGGGAAGACTTTGCCGAGATAGCAGGGGATTACTATGTTCCCACTGAGTACGACCCCAATCTGCGCATCGATGATTTGAACTGCATTTATAAAGCGTATATACCTTGTTCGATCAAGGACGAGGATATGGTGTTTGCTACAGGAGCTCTCGACGAGGTTCCTCATGTGCGTTACGACTCCGATACCATCTTTATCGAGCCGATGGATAAACAACGGGGCATTAAGCGAATGATGAATTTGCTTGATGCGCCTTACGAAGATGTCGTGGTGTTCGGTGACGGCTTCAACGACGTTTCCATGTTTATTCCCGAGTGGACTTCGATTGCCATGGGAAATGCTCGGCAGGTTTTGAAAGAGCGAGCAAATTTCGTTACTACGAACTGCGATGATGATGGAATCATGAATGCTTGCAAACACTATGGATGGATTCGAGGTTAGCATGGGGCGCTTTAAAAATGCATGGCAGCATTTCTGCACCATCTCACATCATAAGGTTTTGGTTTGCCAGCATTGCTTCAAGGTCGGTTTATATCGCCAGGGCATCATGCATGATTTGTCCAAGTACTCTCTGACGGAGTTCAGGGTAGGCGTTAATTATTATCAGGGCGATAGGAGTCCTAATACGGCCGAGCGTTCTGATTTGGGCTACTCCACGGCTTGGCTACACCATAAGGGCCGCAACCGTCATCATTACGAGTACTGGATCGATATGAAGGGCAATCGCGACGCAACGCTTGAAGGCAAACCCATGCCTACGCGCTATGTGGTGGAGATGTTCTGCGACCGTATGGCAGCTAGCAAGGTGTACCAAGGCAGTGCCTATACCGATGCAAGCTCATTAGAATACTTGAGGCTTGAGCAGAGCGCCAAGGGCGAGCTGCTGATGCATCCCGACACAAAGGCGCTTCTAGAGCGCATGCTTACTTGGCTTGCGGAAGATGGTGAGGAGATTGCCCTTCGTCGTGTTCGCAATGAGATAGTAAAGCCGCGTTACCGCGAGCCAAATACCCCAAAGTTTTAGTGGGAATATAGGGACAGGTCCCATATTCCCGCCTCACGAGAAGAGCCTCGCTTGCGACATATCGCGCAAGCGAGGCTCTTCCTTTGTGTGCCATATCTAAGTGGAAAATGGGACCTGCCCCTATATTCCCGCTATTCTGTTTCTTCGGGCTTTTTCTTGGGCTGGCGGACGTTAACTTTCAGGCTTGCCAGGCTTACGCGCGAATGTGCTGGAATGGACTCGGTAACAAAAGCGCCGCCTGCTATGACAGTGTCTTCGCCGACGATGGTCTCTCCGCCCAGGACACTAGCATTTGAGTAAATAGTCACGTTATCTTCGATGGTGGGGTGACGCTTCACGCCAGCAAGCTTTTGCCCCGCGCGAGTGGAAAGAGCGCCAAGCGTTACGCCTTGGTAGATCTTCACATGGTTGCCGATAACGGTGGTTTCGCCGATAACGACACCCGTTGCATGGTCGATAAAGAAGTATTCGCCGATGGTTGCGCCGGCATTGATGTCAACACCAGTGCCGCTATGGGCGTATTCAGTCATGATGCGGGGGATAAGCGGCACATTCTGTGTGTACAGTTCGTGGGCGATGCGGTATACGAAGATGGCAAAGAAGCCCGGATAGGAAAAGATAATCTCTTCCTTGCTTTGCGCGGCTGGGTCGCCATCGAAAGCGGCCTGAACATCGGTAAGCAGCACGCGTTGGATTTCGGGCAGTTTCTCGAAGAAATTCTTACAGATCTCGTCTACGCGAGTCTCAACTTCCTCTTCGCTGATGTCTTCGGCTCCCTTGAACAGCAGCGCTTCTTTCAACTGACGGCGCAGGGAATCTTCAATACGGATCAGCGTTTCGCCGATGAAGTATTCGGGGTTGGTGCCGGTGGGGGTTTCATCGCCGAAATAGCGAGGGAACATCACGCGGCGCAGATCCTTGATGATGTTGATGATGGCTCTCTTGTTGGGAAAGTGCTTGTCGGGGTCGGTGAAGAAGATCTCGGTGGCGCTGTAGTTTTTGGCGATACCGGCAACGATTGAGTCGAGGTTTTCGTTGAACATGCGGTCCTCTTTCGGTTGATGATGCGCTTTAGGTTGGTGAGCGCGTTTTTGTTTTTCCTATCGTAGCGTGAAGCGATGCGTACTCCAATACACGAACCGTTAATTCCGACCATTTTTGTAGGTTTTTGGCAGGGAAGCGTTGACCGGGCATGATTGCTAGCTTGCTGTATCTGTGCAGCCAGGGAAGTTGGTGAAAGGGGCTGGGAGCGGGAATTGCCCGCAAGGCTGCATCTGCGTAACTAGGGAAGATGGGGCGTTTCGGGTATTGGTAGAGCAGGTGCTCGCCAGATCGAGGGTCCAAGGTGAGAGCCAAATGCTGAGGCGAGCAGCTATTGGGTAAAAGATATGTGGGGAAATAGTTAGATAAACTAAGTAATTTACAAAGTGCGTTACAGTTACTTCTTGCAGTTATTGGACAAAACATGCTTTTATGAAGAGAACTTAGCGCACTGCGTACAACAGCAGTGGTGCGCATAGAGCCGCGCGGGGTTTCTCGTGGCATTGAGGAGATCGAATTGATTCGCATCATCGTTGACTCGGGATCTGACCTGTTACCGGAGGTCGCCCGTGAGCACAACATTCAGGTTTTGCCGCTTCTCGCCAATGTGGATGGGGTCGAGTATCGCGATGGGATCGATTTGAAGCGCGATGATTTTTATACGTTGCTCGAAGAAACGGGCGCGTTTCCTAAGACCTCCCAAGTGTCACCTCATGTGTTTGCCGAGGCATTCAGAGAAGCGCGCGATTCAGGTGATGAGGTTATCGCTATTACCCTTTCTTCCGCGTTGAGCGGTACGTATCAAAGCGCCAAACTTGCGCAGGCCATGGTGGGGGAAGAGAGCGTTTATGTCGTCGACTCCCTGTCTGCATCGTATGCCATCGCCATGATTGCGGAATATGCCTGTGCGCTGCGCGACGAAGGCTTGTCGGCAAAGCAGATCGTTGCCGAAATCGAACGATTCAAAGGTCGAGTGAAGCTGGTTGCCGTGCTCGACACGTTGGAGTACCTGCAGCGCGGCGGGCGCTTGCCCAAAGCTGCCGCCCGCTTGGGTGAGGCTGCGAAACTGAAGCCCGTTGTGGTGATTAGCGAAGAGGGCGAAGTGGGTCTTAGCACGGCTGTGCTTGGACGAAAACGCGCCCTCGATACGCTATTGAAGAAGGTTGCTAAATATTCGGTTGATGCTTCTTTCCCTGCCATTCCGATTTACTCCTTTGGCACAAAAACATGTGCAAAGATGGAGGATGAGATGGCAGGTGCTGGTATGAGTTTGTCTGACAGACATCAAATCGGGTTCGTGATCGGCTCCCATATTGGCCCAGGCGCTTACGGCGTTGTTTTTGTAGAGCAGGAGTAACTGCACCGAATCATCCGTCTGTCCGTTGAAAGTTTACTATGGCTAATTCCTGACAGAATTCCGACTTCTTGCAGGTATCATGGGCATCGATAAAGAATGCCCTTTGCGCAATGCAAAAGGGTCGTATTGCAAGAATCGAGGGTCCATATGCGTTTTCTCGGCGAGGATATTACGGTATTGGCGGGGCACGGCTTTGATGAAAAGGGGCCGTATCTTCTTATTAACGATATGAGCAAAGCGGCGCAGTATCGTTTCAACGTGAGAGGCAGGGCGTTTACTTTGAAGCGACTGCCCGAACGGTATTGTGTTGGCAGGTTTGATTTGCTTACGCACCAGAAGAGCGTGTGTCCTTTGCAAGTGAAACTGTTGCCTTCGGAGAAAGATAGCATGTGTCCTGCTTGCATGGAGGCGACAGGATTCAACCCATCTTTTTATTACGCTGAAACAATATCGCTGCAGCAGCGCGCCTACAATGAAACGCCCCATTACGTTTACCTGGCGTATTTCTCTAAACAACATATTAAAGCGGGTATCTCATCGGAAACGCGAGGTATAGAACGTTTGCTGGAGCAAGGAGCCCGTGCCGCCTGCGTTGTTGGGCGCTTTCCTAATGCGTATGAAGCTCGCGTTTTGGAGGCTGCATTATGTGCTCAGCAGCAGATACTGGAAACTATGCGTGCATCGGTGAAAGCGCGGTTGCTTGCGGAAGAGCCCTATAAGGCCGTGGAGGCTTGCGAGACGCTAGAAACTAGGGCGAGCGCCTTGGCTCAGATTGATGAGGCGGCCCGTGTGGGGTTTTCGTTGAAGGAAGGCGCCCAGGATCTTTCGCACTATTATTTTGGCGGACCTTCACCTGATGTCAGTGAGTTGCAGTTGCCGAATGGCCATGAAACCGAATGCGCGGGAGAGTGCCTTGGGATGGTCGGGGATAAGCTGGTTATGAGACAGGGTAGTTTTGGGTATGTGGTTTCCCTCAAAGAATGGGTTGCTCATGCGATCGATCTTTTTGAGGGAGAGGTTCACTTCGAATACGAGTCGGCACCGCAGCAGATCTCTTTGTTCTAGCTCCGAGTGCCTTGGGTTCTCCAAAGGCCTTGGTTGTAAGCGCCGTTCCGGTTTGAACTGCCTCCCGTTTCTCATGTCCAAGAATTGGGAGGCAGTTCAGTTCCGGGCGGCGTTTTCTATTTTCGTAGGGACGCTTCTCCAGAAACGAGGCTTTTGGATAGCTCGGCTAAACGCTTGGCCGAAAGATGCTTTCCTTCCTTAACCCACTGTCGATAGAGAGTTAGTGCTGTATTGCAGCTAAACATAAGAACAAGGGAGATCTCGGCAGCAGAAAGGCGCCCGAACTTTCGGGTATTGATGCGCTGAAGCTCGGTTAGTCGGGCGATGAGCGTACTGCTGATGCTTTCTGAGTTGGTGCCGCAAATCAGACATTCGTAAACAGGATTCTGATTTCCTTCATCGCAGAGATGGAGGATCAATTCAGCGACGAATTGCTCGTTGTTTTCAGGCAGATTCAGACCTTCGGTTTTGTCGAGAAACGACCCCAGGAAAACATCGAGGTATTCCTGGGCAAGGTTTTCAAGTGCGGGGTAGTGACGGTAGAACGTTTTTTTGCCGATGCGCGCTTGGCGACATAGTTCAGCAACGGTAATGGATTCGAGTGCTTGTTTGCCGGCAAGCTCCTCAAAGGATCCGTGGATGGCCTCAAGGGTCTTTACGATGCGAAGGTCGGTGGCGTTGGCCATTCGTTTCTCCTTGTTGCTGTTGAATGTCTGTTTGATTCTTTGACTCATAGTACCCAATAACACTGCAGGATTGGATCATTGTGACGAATAACACAAGGGTATATTAAGCTATCTTAGTAGCGTAACTCTACATAATCCCAGGTGAACATGGTGATACTAGGGTGTTGTTGATGTGAATTTTGATACAGAAAAGGGCAGCTGTTTTGCTGCCCTCGATTCAATAATGGGTTAACCCGAAACGTTTACGTGGTTTATTTTCCGGAAGCTTTTTCCAAGGCTTCAGACAAAAGCGCTTCTACCTTTGCTCCGATTACGTCTAAGCCTGCTGCGCTTATGCATTCGCATTTGCCGATGCCGTATGCTCGGGCCAGCATTGCGATGTTTTGGTAGCCGCAGTCGGCCTCGTCGGGGAGCATGCCGCCGCGGGTGGTTACGTACACCAGCTTGTCGGCGTTGCATAGGCCAACGGGGCCGCACTCGCCGTAGCGATACAGGATGCCCACCACATCGATGTCCTCGATGTACGCCTTAAGCGAAGCGGGGTAGCTCGAAGCCCAGAACGGTGCAGCGATAACAATGCGGTCGGCATCGCGGAACTGACGAGCGCGGGCGAATGCTGCATCATCGAGTCTGCCTTCTTCTGCCAGCTTCTGGCGGGCATTCAGCGTTTTGGAGGTAAGGGGCTCAATCTTTTCCTCTTCAAGCACCACTTCGGTTACCTCGAAGGGCTCTTCAGCCTGCATTGCCTCGATAACTCTCCGGGCGAGTTTCAAAGAACGGGAGGTTTCGCGGTTCACGCATGCGTTTACGAACAGTAGTTTCTTCATGGGCTCGTTTCCTTTCGGGCTTGCGCTTTTGGTCGGTGCACGGGAAGGGGACTTGCTCTGCGACATTTGCCACCATTTCCCAGAAGCTCCGTAAGCGATAAATGAAAGCCCCTTTAGCGTAACGCTAAAGGGGCTTTCATGATCTGGTTTGTTGCGTTTAGGATCGGATGATCATTCGGCAGTTATGCCTGTCGATAGTGGCGCAGGAAGTCGTCCAGATTGGTCATGCATTCGCTGAGCACTTCGATGCGCGGCAGATATACCACGCGGAAATGGTCGGGCTGTTGCCAGTTAAAGCCTTTGCCTGGAACCAGCAGGATTTTCTTTTCATGCAGCAAATCAAGAGCGAATTGCTCATCATTGGTGATATTGAATTTCTTCGCGTCAATTTTCGGGAAGATGTAGAAGCCACCCTTTGGTTTTACCGCGGTAATGCCGTCAATGCTGTTGAGGGCGTTGTACACGTATTCGCGCTGTTCGTATACACGTCCGCCGGGAACCACATAGCTTTCTACACTTTGGTGTCCCCAAAGTGCCGTTTGAACGATGCTTTGTGCGGGAACGTTGGAGCACAGGCGCATGTTCGAGAGCATATCGATTCCCAGGATGAAGTCACGAGCGCAGTCGCGGTTGCCGGAAAGTACCATCCAGCCAATGCGATAGCCGGCAATCATGTGGCTCTTTGAGAGACCGCTGAAGGTGACGCAGAACAGGTCGGGGGCCATGCTGGCAATGGATACATGCTCTTCGCCGTCGAACACCAGGCGGTCATAAATCTCATCGGAGAAAATCATGAGTTGATGCTTGCGAGCTACATCGACTATTTCCTGCAACACTTCGCGCGGGTACAGTGCGCCCGTGGGATTGTTGGGGTTGATGATGACGATAGCCTTGGTGCGCGGTGCGATTTTGCTTTCGATGTCCTGGATATCGGGGTACCACTCGGCCTGTTCGTCGCAAATATAGTGCACGGGATTGCCGCCTGCGAGTGTTGCGCACGCCGTCCAAAGCGGGTAGTCGGGGCTCGGGATAAGGATCTCGTCGCCATTATCGAGAAGAGCTTGCATACACAGGTTGATAAGCTCGCTCACGCCGTTGCCGGTGTAAATACTGTCCATGTCCACGTTGGGCAGGCCTTTGATCTGGGAGTACTGCATGATGGCCTTGCGGGCGCTGAAGAGCCCCTTCGAGTCGCTGTAGCCTTCGCAGTCGGGCAGCTGGTGACGCATGTCCTGCACAACTTCGTCTGGAGTGCGGAAGCCGAAGGGGGCGGGGTTGCCGATGTTGAGCTTCAGGATGCGCATGCCTTGGCGTTCCATACGTGCCGCTTCGTCTACAACCGGGCCTCGAACGTCGTACAGGACGTTGTCGAGCTTGGAGGATTTCTTGAACTGACGCATGGGCGCACTTCCTTCTGTGGTGGTTGCAGCAGTTCCGCTTGCTTGTGCGCTGCTGGCTTCTGTGGTGTTTCTTTTGGTGGTTGCGGTGGTTGCCGAGTTGGTTTGGGCGGGTTTGCTCTCGTGGGTTTTGTCTTCGGCGAGCCACGATGTAGGAACGTTTAGTGTTTGGGCTAGCACCGCCATGACGTCGGGGCGGGGAATTGTTTTTCCGCTTACATATTGGCTTACCTGGCTTTTGCCCAGCTTGAATCCAAGAGCTTCAGCGGCATGGATGAGGTCGGTTTGCTTCATGTTCGCACTGCGCATGGCAGCTTTAAGTCGATCGGAAAACGTTTGCTGAGCCACGTTGTCTCCTTAAGTTCAAACTTCCTTTGAACTTCTCTTGGCACTGAAGTGAAAAGTTCAATTTATACGAGGATAGCATGCCATTAAATTGAACTAAAGGTAGTATCGGTAAATAAAATTGAACTATTGCAATAAAAAAGCGAACGGCAATGTGCCGTCCGCTTGAAAGAGCTAAGGGGAGGGGTCGCTCCCCGCTCGCATCGTGTTAAATGCGAAAAGTGGGAAAATGGGACCTGTCCCTATATTCTCACTATTCCTGCAGGCTCTCGATGTAGTTGATCAGGTCGCCTACGGTTTCCAGATCTTCGGGCTCGCCGAATTCGATGCCGCATTCGTCTTCCAGATCGCAGATGAGTTCAACCATGTCCAAGGAATCAATTCCCAGAGAATCGAAGGTAGAATCTTCGGTAACCTGCTCGGGATCGATGTCGAGGTTGTTGTTGAGAAGGGTGGTAATGGTGTTCATGATATCCATGATGAAAGTCCTTTCGTTGCGCGGTAAAACGCGAGCACATTGTACCTGATTTCAGCGCGCGCACCAGCAATGCACGGGAAATACGAATAAAGCTTGTGTAAAGGTGGCGTTTCTTTTGGATATGATGGATGCGAAAGAGAGGTGAAGTTGCATGATTTACTTCGATAACGCAGCAACCACAATGCAGAAACCACCCGAAGTTGCTGAAGCCGTGGTTCGTGGTTTGTCGTCGTTCGGCGGCGTTGGCAGGGGCGTTCACCCCGCTTCGCTTGCGGCGGGCCGTGCGGTATTCGATGCGCGGGTAAAGATTGCGCGCTTGTTGGGCGTTCTTTCGGCATCGTGCATTTCCTTCGCGCTGAACGCTACTATGGCGTTGAACATCGCCCTTCAGGGGTTGGCTTTGCCGGGTTCGACGTTGGTTACCACGATGGCTTCTCATAATTCGGTGCTTCGCCCGTTATTTCGCCTTCGCGACGAGCTGGGATGCACGGTGAAAATTGCTCCGATAAACCCCGATGGAAGCCTTGATTTTGTTGCATACGAACACCTTCTTGCTGAAGGCGGTGTGTGTTATGTGGCGGCAACGCACGCTTCGAATCTTACGGGCGATGTCTACGATGTGGCCCGTATGGCTGCTTTGGCCCACAAATACGGTGCATTGTTTATCTTGGATGCCGCCCAAACGGCAGGCGCTATTCCTTTGTCGCAGCAGGAGGTTGGGGCCGATGTGGTGTGCTTCACCGGGCATAAAAGCTTGTTTGGTCCGCAGGGCACCGGCGGCTTATGCGTTTTGCCGTCCCTCGACATTCCTCCACTTGTCGAGGGAGGTTCGGGAACGTATACGTTCGAAGAGCGTCACCCGCGCTTTATGCCAGAAGCCCTTGAGGCGGGTACCGTGAATGCCCATGGGCTGGCTGGCTTGGCGGCAGGCACGGGCTTCATTGAGAGCTTGGGTGTAGGTGCTATTCATAAAAAGGTGAAAAGCCTAACCCTGGCGTTCGAGGAAGGCGTTCGTGCCGTACCGGGCGTTCGTATTTTGGGCGGTAGCGGCGGAATCGACCGATGTGGTGTTGCTGCCGTTGTTGCCGAAGGCGTAGATTCTGCTGCCCTTGGCGATGCCTTGGCGCGCGAGTACGGCGTATGCACGCGAGCGGGTGCCCATTGTGCGCCGCTGATGCACCGTGCTTTGGGGACCGAAGAGACGGGGGCGGTGCGCTTCAGCTTCTCGTATTTCAATACCGAAGAAGAAATTGAGCAGGGGCTTTACGCCCTTCGAAAGAGCGTTGAATCTTTGCGATAATAGGTGCGATAAACGTGCCGTGAAAGGAATGTTGGCATGAAAGAACTTGATGCGCGCGGGCTGCAGTGCCCAAAGCCTTTGATGATGGCGAAGAAGGAATTGGATGCGGGCTGCGATACCCTTGTTGTTAAGGTGAGCAACGAAGCGGCGGTTTCGAATCTTTCCCATCTTGCGAAGCGCTTTGGCCGTTCCTTTTCCCCTGAACAGCAGCAGGATTATTGGGATGTTACCATCGGCGGTTTGCCCGAGGGCGCAACGCCCGAGGAATCTGTGCCGTGCGAATGCCTCGTGAAGGAGCCCTATGCAGTGTTCGTGGGTAAAGATCACGTGGGCGAGGGCGACGAAACGTTGGGCAAGAGCCTGATGAAAATGGCCTTGTACACTCTTTCCGAATCGGACAACCCTCCTGCGCACCTGCTGTTCATGAACAGCGGCGTGAAGTTGGTTGCCGGCGGCGAGCAGGCGGTTGTGGATAGCGTAAGCTCGCTAGTTGCGCAGGGCACCGAAGTGCTGGTATGCGGGACATGTCTTGATTACTACGGCTTGAAAGACCAGCTTGCAGTTGGTGAAGTATCCAACATGTACGACATTTTGGGTCGCATGCAGGAATCTTCCAAGATCATCACGCTGTAACCATGGCAGAGTATTTGGTGGCATTCGGCTCGACCCATGCCGCGCTTTCGTTCGAGGCTGCGTTTGGCGGGCAGGGTTCACTTGTTCCTGTGCCGCCGAAGGTACGTGCGGGCTGCGGGATGGCCTTGAAGTTCTTCGCTCCCGAAAGCGACACCGCGCTTTTTCGGGTGCAGCAGCAAGCTTCCGAACTTGATGTTGAATCCCAGATAGACGGCATCTTTCAGAAAGAGGGCGCAGAATACCGCCAGATTGGTGATTTCGGGCCTTCGCGATAAACAAAAGAAGCGCTCCGGCATCGCAAGGATGCTGGAGCGCTTTTGCGTTTGGTGGCTATTCGCCGTCGGAAAAAGCGATGTGGCCGGTGTTTCCCTCGGTGATATGTCCGATGCGTGCAGGTGCGCGCCCTGCCAAGCGCTTGAATTCTTTTTCGAACATTGCAGCGTTTTCGGATGGGATAGCTGCCAGGATGCCGCCCGAAGTTTGCGGGTCGCAGATAACTCCCAGACGATTGTCGAATTCGGTATCGTCTAGCGTGCCTTGGTCGATGAACCCGTCCAGGTAATCGATGGTCGAGAACGTGCGTCCAGGGCGGCAGTAGTCGCAGGAAAGCTGCCATACCCCCTTGAACAGGGGCAAGGCGGCAAAATCAATAATCGCAGAGCAAGCACTTGCCTCAAGCATCTCGTGGAGGTGGCCCGCCAAGCCGAAGCCTGTCACATCGGTTGCAGCATGTACGCTTGCCGCAACCATGGCCTTGCTGCTGGCCGCGTTTAGCTCCATCATCGAATCGATTACCGGACGCAGGTCGTTTTGGCTGATGTAATCGATTCGGGCAGCGGCGCTCATGATGCCTGCGCCCAATGGCTTTGTAAGGTAAAGCACATCACCTGGCTGTGCGCCGGCGTTGCGCACTACGGCATCGGCGGCAACGGTGCCGAATACCGAAAGACCGTATTTCGGTTCGCTGTCGTCGATGGTATGGCCACCGGAAACGAACGCGCCCGCTTGCGCCACCGCATCGGCGCCGCCTTGCAGGATGGCTGCCGCTACGTCGGTGCCCAAGGTTGAATCGAGGGCAAGAAGGTTTAGCGCTACATGGGGCTGTGCTCCCATGGCGAACACGTCGGAAAGTGCGTTGGCAGCTGCCACACGGCCGAACTCGTAGGGGTCATCAACCACGGGGGTGAAGAAATCTACTGTGAACACGCCAACAGTATCGTCGCTCAGCTGCCATATTGCGCAGTCGTCGCTTGTTTCATAGCCAAGCAGCAAGCGTTTGTCTGGTGTCGGCGCACCGGCAGGGGAGAGCGATGAAAGTATCTTCTTCAAATCGCCGGGGCTCCATTTGGCTGCGCAGCCACCTTTGGTGGAGAGCTTCGTGAGCTTGACGCTCTGTTTCTCGGTAGTCATCTATGCTCCTTTCGGTGGCTGTCAGTATATCAACGGTGTGCGGCATTGTTGCTCGGCGTGCGGTTGTCTGTTTGTTTGAGCTCTGTTTCATGTCTTGGATATTCTATTATTCCCAGCTGAAAAGGTTATTTATTCTTGCCTGAGAAGAATATTTATCTCGACTGAAGAATAAATAGCGCCAAACCTACCATTTGCCGAAACCCCCGTTCGTGCTGGTGCTATTTGAATTGGTAATAACATATTTCCGCTCTCTATGATTTGCAGCTATAAGACCTATCCAATTTCTGGATAAGGAATAAAGGCAAAGCATGAAAGAGAGTGAGAGATATGGAGCTTACCCGTCGTAGCTTCTTGAAGGCTGCTGGTGCTGCATTCGCGACCAGTATGGCCTTCGAGTTCATGTCTCCTTCGCCAGCATTGGCGGTTGGGTCCTCTCCCGAATGGAAGCTTGTCAACACCGAAGAGTTTACCAACATCTGCTGCTACTGCGCTGGCGGTTGCGGTTCGCTGTGCTCTTCGCGTGACGGCGAGCTTATCAACCTGGAAGGCGACCCTGACCATCCGATCAACGAAGGCGGCCTGTGCCCGAAGGGCGCAACCATGTTCCAACTGCGCAACGTGGTAGACCCCGAAACCGGGGAAATCATCAAGAACCCCGATCGCGTTACCAAGCCCCTTGTCCGTCGCCCTGGTGCGAAGGATTGGGAGGACATTTCCTGGGAGCAGGCAGTCGAGGAGATTGCCCGCAAGGTCAAGGATACGCGAGATGAGACGTTCATCGAGACCAACGAGGACGGCCTTACTGTCAACTACACCCCTGCTATGGCAAGCCTTGGAGGCAGCCAGGAGAATTCCGAAGAAGAGTACCTCATTTTGAAGATGATGCGTTCTTTGGGCATTGTGGCTGTGGACAACCAGGCGCGCGTCTGCCATAGCTCCACGGTTGTGGGGTTGGCGCCGACCTTCGGCCGTGGCTCTATGACCAGCCACTGGTCTGATATGGCCAACGCCGACTATATCCTTCATTGCGGTTCGAATAGCTGCGAAAGCCATCCCACTAGTTCGCTGCATCTGCATCGTGCGCATGATCGTTGTGCTAAGTGGATTGTTGTCGACCCCCGCTATACGCGTACGGCAGAGCAGGCCGATATCTATTGCCCTATTCGTAGTGGCACGGATATCGCTTTTTATGGCGGTATGTACAAGTACATCATCGATAATCTGATCGAGCCTGGTCTTGCTGAGTACACGGCAACTGGCAAGAATTCTGACATCTACAACTTCGAGTACCTGATCAACTACACAAATGCCTCCTACCTGCTCGATCCCGCATTCGGTTTCGACGAGGAAACTGGACATTTCACGGGTTGGGATGAGGAATCGAAGTCCTACGACAACCACACCTGGCACTATCAGGTCGAGTCTGAGGAGAAGTGGGATACTTCCGCTTCTGGCGATTATGCTTGGGTATCCAAGCCCGGCACTCCCGAGTTCACTCCTCCCGTCTTTACCAAGCCGAAGTGTGACATGTCCCTCCAAGACCCGAACTGCGTGTACCAGCAGTTCAAGAAGCACTATGAGCGTTACGACCTCGACACGGTTTGCAGCATCTGCGGCATGAGCAAGGAAACTCTTGAGCTGGTGTATAAAACCTATACCGAGTCTGGCGCACCGGGCAAGTCGGGTACCATCCTATATGCCCTCGGCCAGACGCAGCACAGCTACGGTGGTCAGAACACCCGTGCTATGTCCATCCTTCAGCTCCTGCTCAATAACATCGGCGTACCTGGTGGCGGTGTGAATGCGCTGCGCGGCGAGCCCAATGTTCAGGGCGCGACCGATATGGCTATGCTCGTTGATGAGCAGCCTGGCTATCTGAAGTGGGCAAACACCACGGACCGTTCTACGTTGCGCAAATGGTTGGAATCGCAGACCTATTCTGCCGGCTACTATACCAACAAACCCAAGTTCATGGTTTCCGCGCTGAAGGAATGGTTTGGCGATGCGGCAACAGTCGAAAATGATTACGGCTTCGACTGGTGGCCGAAGGTTCCTTCTGGCAAGGGTGCCACGAACTTCACCCATATCAACACATTTGAGCTTATGGATCAGGGCATCATGAAGGGCTATTTCAACTGGGGTATGAACCCCTGCCATAGCGCTCCGAACGCCAGTTTTGTGCGTCATTCCATGGCGAAGCTCGATTGGCTCGTTGTTGCTGACCAGGTGCTCACCGAGAGCGCGACCTTCTGGAAGGCCCCCGACATGAAGCCTGAAGAGGTCAACACCACGGTGTACTATCTGCCTTGCGCCCTCATCTACGAGAAGCCAGGCATGATCCTCAATTCTGGCCGTTGGATCCAGTACCGTCAGAAGGCCTGCGAGCCTTGGGATCAGGCCAAGCCCGACTATGAGATGTGCGACCTTATCTGGACTAAGATCGTCGAGCTGTACAAGAAGGAAGGTGGAGCCAACCCTGCGCCGATCTTGAACACGAAGTGGGATTACTACGTGGACGGCAAGATTGATTCTCGTCCAGTGGCTTGGGCGCTCAACGGTTATCGCATTGCTGGTACCAATTGCAATACCACCACGGCGGCGCCTGAGGCCGATCTACTGAAGGGATACTCTGAGCTTGCTGCAGACGGCTCTACGGCGTGCGGCATGTGGATTTACTCCGGCTTCTGGAACAACAACGACGCTCCGCTTGAGGCCGAGAAGCAGCCTTGCTATTCGAGGGATCGCACCGATCCTACGGGGCTCGGTCTTTATCCGAAGTGGAGTTATGCATGGCCAAATAACCGCCGCATTTTGTACAATCGCGCATCTTCCGATACTCAGGGACAGCCTTGGAATTCTGAGCGCACTTTATGCAAATGGAACGGGTCAAAGTGGGAGCTTAATGATAATGCCGACTTCGTTGCCGTTAAAAACGATAAGCCAGTTGAGCCCAACAACAATGCGTTCTTTATGACATGGGAGCAGAATGCACGCTTGATTAGTTATGGCATGGTTGACGCTCCGATGCCAGAGCATTATGAGCCATTTGAGAGCCCTCTCGAAAAGAACATCATGAATGGATCGCTCAGCAACCCCTGCATTAAGTTCGCCGACAACAAGTCTACTGCGCATGCTGATTTCCGTGAATTCCCTTATGTCGCAACGACGTATTCGGTTACCGAGCATTGGCAGACCGGCGGTCAGACCCGTATGTGTCCTGCCCTGATTGAATCTATGCCTACGCAGTTTATTGAGCTTTCGGAAGAATTGGCGGCAGAGAAGGGCATTAAGAGCGGTGACAAAGTTCACGTTTGGAATAATCGCGGCTCAGTCAAGATTCCCGCTGTGGTCACTAAGCGAGTGAAGCCTCTTACGGTGAATGGGGAAAAGAAGCATCTGGTAGGCATGACCCATCACTATGGCTGGGCGGGCGTGTTCGGCACCGACGAGAGCATGGTGAACGACCTTACCCCTAACGTGGGCGACCCGAACAGCTTCATCCCCGAGTACAAGGCGTTCCTCGTGAACATCGAGAAAGCATAAGGAGGATAAGCGATGAGTGAAATGGCAATTCTATTCGATTCCTCCAAGTGCACCGCGTGCAAGGGGTGTCAGGTTGCATGTAAGTGCTGGAACAATCTTCCTTCTCCTATTGGATTGAATGAATGCGCACAAGCATTTACCGGTACTTATCAAAACCCACCTGATATCAATGGAAACACGCGTCTCATCATCACGTTTGATGAACGCAATACCGATAGTCAGAAAGGCATAGCCTGGGCGTTTGGCAGCAGGGCTTGTCAGCATTGCACCAACGCCGGTTGCGTTTCGGTGTGTCCGGCAGGCGCCCTGTACAAGGACGAGGAAACGGGCATGGTTACCGTGGACGAGTTCAAGTGCATCGGCTGCCAGCGCTGCTCTTCGGCGTGCCCCTACCATGTACCGCAGTACCACGGCCCCAAGGGCACCATCAACAAGTGCACGGGCTGCATCGACCGTATCCAAAACGGCATGGAGCCTGCTTGCGTGGCAACGTGCCAACCTAACGCCTTGCAGTTCGGCGAGCGCGACGAGATGCTTAAGAAGGCAAACGAGCGCGTGGAATGGCTGCACGAAAAGGGCTACAAGGATGCCGTTGTTTACGGCGACACCGAGATGGATGGCCTGCATGTGATCCAGGTGCTGAAGTACGGCGTCGATGCTCATGACCAGGTGCAGGAACCGAAG
>ERZ1026868.129-NODE-129-length-61649-cov-9.613404_pt1 | contig 61649 bp, 40 predicted proteins | sample MGYA00380164_ERZ1026868 | MGnify/ENA primary metagenome ERZ1026868 (study PRJEB33269, sample SAMEA4719800) | human gut metagenome | biome: human-associated habitat; feature: organic feature; material: feces | place: Cameroon | collected 2013-10 ...
TCCTACATCGTTGAAAGATTTCTTTAAGAACTGCAAAGCATTGGAAACAATTTCAGGCCTTGAATATTTGAACACAGCGAATGTGACGGATATGACAAGCATGTTCTCTGGCTGCTCCGCTCTCACCTCGCTCGACCTCACTAACTTCAACACGTCAAAAGTGGAGTCTATGTGCGATATGTTCGAAGACTGCTCCGCTCTCGAATCTCTCAACCTCACTAAATTCAACACAGCGAATGTGACGGATATGTCAGGCATGTTCTATAAATGTCAGAACCTCTCTTCGCTCAACCTCACTAATTTCAACACAGAGAAAGTGACGAAAATGTCATGGATGTTCTCTAACTTGAAGCTCTCTTCGCTCGACCTCTCTAATTTCAACACAGAGGAAGGGAGGGATATGTTCAACATGTTCTCTTTCTGTCAGAACCTCTCTTCGCTCAACCTCACTAATTTCAACACAGAGAAAGTGACGGAAATGTCACGCATGTTCGAAGGTTGCTCCGCTCTCACAACAATCTACGCCAGCGATAAGTTTATAATAGACAAGTACAATAATGGTTATAAAATGTTCTATGGTTGTAAATTGCTCAAGGGTGCTCTTACAAAGTATGAAGATAATAAGACAGACGAACAATATGCCAACTACAAGACTGGCTACTTCACCAAGCTGGTAGGAAAGAATGGTGATGAGAAGATAGGAGCTGTAGGAGAAACACTTACTGCGGAGAGTCTTGCTCTTGATGATACCAAGGACTTCGTGGCTTATGAACCGTTCACAGCTACAACAGCTACTTACAACCGCACAATTGGCACAACATGGGCAACACTCTGTCTGCCTTTCGAAGTATCGCTCGAAGGTCAGAACTTCCGTGCCTTCAAACTGCTTTCGGCTGACGAGACAACTAATATTGTGAAACTCGAAGAGATTGAAACCAACATCGAGGCTGGTACTCCAGTCATCATCAAGATGAATGAGGGACAAACCGCTCTCAACTTCTCTGTAGCCAACAAGGAGATTGCAAAAGAAGTAAAGACCTCAGAGACTGAAAACGGTAGCTATCAGCTCCAGGGTCTCTACACCCAAAAGAAGTTCAGCCAGGATGTTGACAACAACTGCTACATCGTGAAGGGCGACAAGCTGATGAATCCAGCCAAGCTGTTGGAAAACAAAAATGTAAAAAAGGTGGTAAGCAAGCCATTCCGTGCTTACATGGTAGACAAAACTTCTGCTCCTGCAGCTGGCGCCAAGATGTTTAGCATCGGCATAAGCGACAGCACTACAGCCATCGACACCCTCAACACCATTGCCAACGATAAGGCTGAATACTTCGACCTGCAGGGCAAGCGCCTCAACGAGCCTCAAAAGGGTATCAACATCGTGAAGCGTAATGGCAAAACTATGAAGGTAATAATCAAATAAACACTTGAAACGCTATGGAAAAGAAAGAATATATAAAGCCAGAAATGAATGTCTACCAAATGGAGACTCCATCTATCCTCGCTGGATCTAAAATCGAGACTGCCAAGGAAAATGATTACAGCGACGATAATGTTAGCAAATTCATAGAAGACGAAAGCATCATCTATATTGACTAAAGAAAGCCTCATCCCCAACCCCTCCCCAAAAGGGAGGGGAGTAATTAGACTTATTGGGGATGTCTTAGCTTGAGACTATACATAAGTTAGGGTTGCAAACGGCGCCAATGCCGTTTGCAGCCCTAATTGGTTTTATTCTATGCGGTAATGTTAAGCAAAGTATTGGCTTTGATTATCAGTATTGTCGTTAAACTATCTGAGGTTGTATTTGTTGTATGAGTTGTATTTGTTGTTTTCTCTCATAATCCATAAACCACGGGATTAAAATCCACAAATCACGGAATTTAAATCCACAAATTACGGAAAAGCCTTGTTTTCGATTTGGTATTTTCATGCTTTATGTGTATATTTGCAGCACATTATCAATCAGTTATCGTTATGTCACAGTTCGAATATAAACCACGTGTTGCGGATGGTGTGCTGGAAAAGAAACTAAAGTCTTCTGGTGCCGTCCTGGTAGAAGGTCCAAAATGGTGTGGCAAGACAACCACATCGGAGCAGCATGCCAAAAGTATAAATTACATATCAGACCCTGTCAATCTCAACAAGAATATGATTTTGGCAGAGATGAACATAAACGCACTTCTTGAAGGCGACAAGCCAAAGTTGCTTGATGAATGGCAAATCATTCCGCAACTATGGGATGCTGTACGATTTGAAGTTGACCATAGCAAAGGTATCGGACAGTTCATCATGACAGGGTCGGCAGTTCCACCAGATAAAGAAAAACAAGCTAAGATACACCATACTGGGACTGGTCGTATCACAAGCCTAAGAATGCGCCCCATGTCATTATGGGAATCTGGAGAAAGTAGCGGAGAAGTCAGCCTTGCCAATCTTTTCAATAATCCTGGTACTCCGATTTTCAGCGAGTCAAAGGTTTTGCTTGAACAAATTGCCTTCCTGATATGTAGAGGAGGCTGGCCTATTGCGACTACTCTTGAGAAAGAATATGCTTTGGAAACAGCATTTTCTTATTATGATGCAGTAGTAAATACAGACATCTCACGTATAGATGGCGTATCACGAAGTTCTTCACGAACTCACCGTCTGATGCGTTCGCTTGCACGACACCAAGGAGCACAGGTCACCATAGCTGGTATAAGGGCAGATATGATGGCAAATGACACAGAGACACTGGATGTTGACACAGTATCATCATATATAGAAGCATTAAAGAAAATATTTGTTATAGAGGACATGGAGGCTTGGAACCCAAATATTCGTTCCAAGGCTGCTATTCGCACAAGTGATACAAGGTACTATGTTGACCCTTCTATCGCTACTGCAGCACTTGGAGTAGGACCTGCAGACCTTGTTAAGGACCTTAACACCATGGGACTATTCTTTGAAACCATGGCTATACGAGACCTACGTGTCTACGCTCAAGCTCTTGATGGTAATGTGTTCCACTACAGAGACAGCAATGGTTTGGAATGTGACGCTGTAATACACCTAAGAAATGGTCAATACGGTTTGGTTGAAATCAAGCTTGGCGGTCAGAAACTGATAGAAGAAGGTGTAGAAACACTAAACAAATTTGCATCGACCATAGATACAGAAAAGATGAAAGCCCCATCATTCAAAATGATTCTAACAGCTGTAGGCAACCTTGCCTACAAACGAGAAGACGGCATATACATAGTTCCCATCAGCTGTCTAAAGCATTGAATGAGCTATCAACAAATACCTCATGGCACTCATGTCATGGGGTATTTGCGTTATTATATTGGCGTTGATTATCAGTATTGGCGTTATATTAAACACCATCCGAGAATGTATTTGTATTACATTTTCTTAATAAGCGCAAGAAAAAAACATATTATTATCAAATTTGAGAAATATAGGTATCGCGACGAGGTAAGCTACTTTCATTCAGCAACTTAGCAAGCTTCAACCGTTATCGAAGCTATTTTCGAGCAATCTATGCTTTCTGGCAAAGATATCTATGCTTTCTATCAAACTTAGCTTTGCTTACTGTCAAATGTCAATATGATTACTACCAAATATCTGAGATTAACAATACGTGTTGTCCTTATATTAAATAGTATCTGAACATTAAAATTGAGTGCTTATTAAATAAATATTCTGTTTTTCCCCTTTCGTATTAATAAATTTCTTATATTTGCATAATCGAAATGTCAGACTAAACAATCGGAATTATTACTAACCATTAAACATATTTTTTATGAACAACATTCCATTAGTATTTTGGCTAATCCCTATAGCCAGCGTTGTGGCATTGGGAATGGCATGGTTCTTCTTCCGTTCGATGATGAAAGAGGATGAGGGTTCAGACAGAATGAAAGAAATTGCTGCTCACGTGAGAAAAGGTGCTATGGCATATTTGAAACAGCAATACAAGGTGGTGACAATGGTATTCATTGTGCTCGCTATCATCTTTGCGTTCATGGCTTATGTGCTACAGGTGCAGAACCCATGGGTGCCATTCGCATTCCTTACTGGTGGTTTATTCTCAGGACTGGCAGGATTCTTCGGTATGAAGACTGCCACTTATGCTTCAGCTCGCACAGCCAACGGAGCACGCTCAAGTCTTGACAAGGGATTGAAGATTGCTTTCCGCAGCGGTGCCGTGATGGGCTTGGTTGTGGTAGGTCTTGGATTGCTTGATATTGCCATTTGGTTTATTGTTCTTAATGCTGTTTATGATGGCGAGGCAACAGCCCTTGTCACTATAACCACCACTATGCTTACGTTTGGCATGGGAGCCTCTACTCAAGCTCTCTTTGCTCGTGTAGGTGGTGGTATATACACCAAGGCTGCCGATGTGGGAGCCGACCTCGTGGGCAAGGTAGAGGCTAACATTCCTGAGGACGACCCACGAAATCCTGCTACTATTGCCGACAATGTGGGCGACAATGTGGGCGACGTTGCTGGTATGGGTGCCGACCTATACGAGAGCTATTGCGGTTCGATATTGTCGACAGCAGCCTTAGGAGCTACAGCCTTTGCTATGAATGGCGACATGCAGCTACGTGCAGTCATTGCGCCAATGATTATCGCAGCCATCGGCATCTTCCTTTCGCTAATAGGAATATTCTTGGTTCGCACCAAGGAGGGCGCAACGATGAAGGAGCTATTAAAATCTCTCGGTCTTGGCACCAATGTTAGTGCCGGACTCATTGCCGTTGCCACATTTATTATATTATATCTGTTGGGCATCGAGAATTGGCTTGGATTGTCGTTCTCTGTAATCAGCGGTTTGGTGGCAGGAGTGGTGATTGGTCAGGCTACAGAATATTACACTTCGCATAGCTATAAGCCAACACAGAAGATAGCAGAAGCTTCGCAGACAGGTCCTGCTACGGTTATTATAAAAGGTATAGGCACGGGAATGATTTCTACAATGATTCCAGTTGTCACCATTTCGGTAGCCATCATGTTGAGCTATCTCTGCGCTAATGGTTTCGACATGTCGCTTTCGGCAAAGTCGATAAGCACCGGTCTTTATGGTATCGGTATTGCAGCCGTAGGTATGCTGTCTACCTTAGGCATAACTCTTGCTACAGATGCTTATGGTCCTATTGCCGACAACGCAGGAGGAAATGCAGAGATGAGCGGACTGGGAGAAGAAGTGCGTGAGCGCACAGACGCTCTGGATGCTCTTGGCAACACCACAGCAGCCACAGGCAAAGGCTTTGCCATTGGCTCTGCAGCCTTGACGGCTCTGGCACTTTTGGCTTCGTATATAGAGGAAATAAAGATTGCGATGATTCGTGCGGTAGAGAATGGTAAGCAGTATGTGGATGCTGCAGGCAACATCTTCGACCCAACGAATGCAACAACAATAGATTTCATCAACTTCTTCCAGGTAAACCTCATCAACCCTAAGGTTTTAGTGGGAGCATTCCTCGGAGCTATGGCTGCATTCCTGTTCTGTGGCTTGACCATGGGAGCAGTAGGTCGTGCTGCAGAATCTATGGTTCAAGAGGTGCGCCGACAGTTCCGCGAGATAAAGGGAATACTCGAGGGCAAGGCTACTCCTGACTATGGTCGCTGTGTGGAGATAAGCACACGTAGCGCACAACGCGAAATGATTATTCCTTCGCTTCTTGCCATCGTCATCCCTATCGTTGTAGGCTTGGTGCTTGGCGTAGCAGGTGTGCTCGGTCTGCTTACTGGTGGCCTTGCAGCAGGTTTCACTCTCGCGGTATTCATGTCAAACTCTGGTGGTGCATGGGATAATGCCAAGAAGATGATTGAAGAGGGTCATTTCGAGGGCAAGGGCAGCGAAAACCATAAGGCTACTATCGTTGGCGATACCGTTGGCGACCCATTCAAAGATACATCAGGTCCTTCGCTCAATATTCTGATTAAGCTCATGTCGATGGTGAGCATCGTCATGGCAGGATTGACAATAGCGTTCCTTTGATTAAGTGAAGAGGGAAGAATTATCAATTGTTAGAAGTTAAAGGAGTTAAAGAAGTTAGAGAAGTTAAAGCCATATGCTGTATAGCTAAAAATATTGCTAAAAGCTCTAGCAAAAAGGCTAATGGCTTTAACTTCTAGCGACCGTAGGGAGCGATAACTTCTTTAAAATCTATAACTTCTATAATAAAATACAAACAGTAATAAACAACTAAATGAAAAGATTATTTCTATTATCTGCTACAGCCTTAATGGCAACAATGATGTCGGCACAGACTGCAGCACGTATGGACAGCCTGAAACCAGAACAGAAAGCGATGGCTGTGAGTTTGAAACTTACTGGCGAGCTGTCTACCGATGTAAAGGGCGACTATCGTCAGATGCGCGACCTATGTTTCCAAGTGCGCAATATCGACCTTAGCGATGCGCAGAGCACCGTGATTCCTAAGAATGCTTTCCACTCGCGCCATCAGCTGCAGAATATAGTTCTGCCAAAGGTGCTGAAGACTATAGGCTCTCAGGCTTTCTTTGCTTGCGACAAGTTGCAGAGCATCACCATTCCTGCTACAGTAGAAACTATCGGTGCCGCCGCTTTCTCAGGCTGCAAGAGCATGACGGAGCTAACTATCGAAGGCAATCCAACCATCGGCGAATATGCTTTTGCTCGTTTGCCAGAACTAAAGACGGTGAGAGTGAAGTCTAAGGTGCCACCAAAGGCTATGGCATCATCGTTTTATGGAATAGTAAGAGGTAGCGTGCATCTGATAGTACCAAAGGGTAGCGAAAAGGCTTATATGAAGGCTACTGGCTGGAGCAGCTTCTATGCAGAGCCAAAATATGCTAAGGAGGTGAGCAACCCTATGGAGTGCATAGCTCCTATGCCTCAAGAGGTGAATGTACAGAAGGCTAAGACGCTGAATGTGCAGACAGCATGGAATATCGTTGTTTCGCACAATGATGGTGCAGGCACGATATTGAACAACGAGGTGGAGCAGGCACGCGAGATGCTCAATAATCGCATTGGCAACATCGTGAACAGCCGTCAGCGTGGCATACAGCTTGTGCTCGGCATCGATTCTTCGCTTGGCGACGACGAAGCTTACACCATGGCAGTAGATGCTAAGGGTGTGACCATTAATGGTAAGACCGCACGCGGAGTGTTCTGGGGATTGATGACTCTCGACCAGATATTGCGTGGTTCGGGTGTGAAGGAATGTGTCGATGCTATTCCGCACCTTACTATTAAGGACACTCCTCGCACTCATGTTCGTGAACTTATGGTAGACCCTGCCCGCACATTCATTCCTTTTGAAGAGTTGAAGGCTTTTGTGCCTGAGATGGCTCGCTATAAGCTCAATGCCTTGCACCTACACCTTGTTGACGACCAGGCATGGCGCATAGAGATAAAGAAATATCCGCAGCTAACTCAGCAGGCTTCTTCGCGCTGGGGACAGGACGACTTGTTGGCACCATACAAGGGATATTACACTCAGGAGCAGATGCGCGAACTCGTGAAGTTTGCTGCTCGCTATCATGTAGAGATTGTACCGGAGATAGAAATGCCTGGACATGAGGTTGCTGCTATCAGCGTATTCCCTGAGCTTACTTGCCATCAGCGCCAGGTGCCTATCCGCACCACTTGCGGTGTTTCTAACGAGTTGTTGTGCCCAGGCAATGAGTTTACCTACGAATTTCTTGGTAATGTTTTCAAGGAGCTAACCGACATTTTCCCTTCTAAGTATGTACACCTCGGTGGCGACGAAGCTGGTAACCCTGCCCTCGACTGCTGGACAGACTGTCCTAAGTGTCAGGCGCTAAAGACTAAACTCGGCATTACCACTACCGACCGTTCAGAGAACTGGAAACTGCAAGGTTATCTCTTCGACCGCATCATCAGCCTATTGCGCGACACATACCATAAGACTCCTATGTTCTGGTACGAGACCGACTTCAAGAAGATTCAGCCAGGATGTGTGACCTTTGCATGGCGCAACGGACTTACCGAGAAGGCGCTCGAAACAGCAGTAGAGAACAATGCTCGCATCATGCTATGCCCTGGTGAGCATTGCTATTTCGACTACCCTATGGCTGAGGGCGATATGCCGGAAGTAAACTGGGGTATGCCTGTGACAACTCTCAAGGATGCCTACAGCCTCGACCCTGCTTGGGGACACGACAAGAACTTTGAGAACAACAATCTCTTTGGTGTGGCTGGCACTCTTTGGAGCGAATGTATCACATCGCCAGAGCGCATCTACTATCAGGCTTATCCACGTGCCATAGCTTTGGCAGAAGCAGGATGGAGCCAACAGAAGAATCGCTCATGGGAGTCGTTCCTAAAGCGTATGCAACCATTGGCCAACGACATGATGCGTCGTGGCATCTCATTCTCGATGGAGTATTAATAACTGAAAAAACTCAAGCTGCGTCATATACATAATGTAAATGACGCAGCTTGAGTTTTTTTAACGACTATCATTTTGTTTTCCCTTTCGTTTTGCAATCTTTCCTAAAGCATTGATAGATTCCAGATAAGCCTGTTCTACAGGAGTTAATGTCTTGACCTGATATTTTCTATATTCTGCCAAAGCTTTCTCCATTGCTTCTTGATGACTGATACTGCCAGAGCCTTTTAGCAATGGGCGCCCTGTGGATTGAAGAATTGTATCGAGCTGTTTCACATAGTCCATCATATAAACAGGACGATGTTCCATAGCCATAATTTCTGCAAAATCAAAATATCCAGAAACAAGATTATTTAGTATCTTTAGCTCGTTTTCATGCAGATAGTTCTTTGCTATCTTAATATCCTTAATAGCAGGCAATTCTCCTTCAAAAGTCTTCAAGCCCATAAATGGCTGCTCAGCATCGGCACGCTCATAAATTACCTCAGCCGCTGTATGACCATGAGCAGCATAATGCAATTTATTTTGTACTATCTTGAAAAATAGTTTCGAGGCATCAGTTCGAGGATCGTAATCTACACTCGTTGCATAGATATCTAATACTTGTCGATATAGTACTTTTTCAGAAGAGCGAATATCGCGAATGCGGTCAAGCAGTTCTTTCCAGTAACTACCACCGCCAAGATTCTTGAGTCGCTCATCGTCCATGGTGAATCCCTTTACAATATATTCATGGAGTCGTTCGGTAGCCCATTGGCGGAAGCGTGTGCCCTGAATAGATTTTACACGATAGCCTACAGAGATGATAACATCAAGATTGTAGTATTTTACCTCTTTACTCTGTGTTTTTCCTTCTATAGCGCCATGTTGAGTGGTTTGTCGGAATTTCCGACAGACCACTTTCTCATCCAATTCTCCTTCTTTAAAAATATTGGAAATATGTTCACTAATAGTGGTACGCCCTTTATTGAACAATTGCGATATTTGTTCTATATTCAGCCACACGGTCTTATTCTCCAATCTCACATCAAGTCTCACCCCTTCGTCAGATTGGTAAATTATCATTTCGCCAAGGTCTGTCTGCATCTCATTCTCCCATTTGTAGCCACAATCCATACAAAGATGAATTACTCCTTCAGATTGTACATTCTGAGAGTTGCATTTTGGACAAGTTATCTTATTATTATCTGCATCCATCATTTTCTTATTTGTATCATACCGATTATTACTAATCAGCCGTGGTTTATTTTCTTATTTGGGTGTAAAGATACAGAAAATATTTCATGTCTGTAAATGAACCATCTATTATTTTTCAATAAAGTTTCAGAAGGCTATAGAAGTATAGAGTAGTATAAGTATTCATGCAAGTTGCTGGCGCAGGGTGTCGAGATATTGGTCTACATGTGGGTCGTTGATACGACTCCAGATGTCGCCCAAGAAGGCAGCACCACCAAAGTGCCATGATTTTAGTTGTGGGATGTTGGCTGATGATACGCCTCCTAAGGCTATTACCTTAGAGTCGATGACAGCATCTTGAGCAGCTTGCTGCAAGGTGGAATCTGAGAAGGCAGCTTCGTAGCCTATCTTAGAGATGCTATTGAAGATAGGACTTAGGAAGAGGTAGTTGCGCAAAGGCTTGTTGGCAACAACCTCTTCAAGACTATGGCATGAGCACGAGATGCTACCCTTGAAACCTTCGGGCACCTGCGAACAGCGACGATTAAGATGGATGCCATAAAGGCGAAACTCACGTGTAAGCTCGAAATGCTCGTGCAAAACTATACGACTATGCCAACACTCAGGAATGAGAGAGAGCAAATGGCGATAGTCTGCTACTGATGCCCCAGGCTTGCGCAAATGTAGCAAGTCCAGACCATGACGAAATAGTTTATCTATAAAAAATGCCTCTCCCGACAAGAAGTCGGGAGAGGTTATAACGATCCATTTCATACAAAATAATTCTTTTGTTTATACGTATGTATTACTACGTAGGGAATTGTTATATGTATGGGAAAATGGCTTATTTCTTCAATTTCTCGATAATCATATCGGCAACCTTCTTACCAGAAAGCATCATGCCACCGAAGATAGGTCCCATACGTGGTGTGCCAGCAACGGCTGAAGAAGCCATACCGCAAACATAAAGTCCTGGATAAACCTCGCGTGTGCCTTCCACTACCATACGCTCGCCTTCTACAACATCCAACGAACGCTCACCGATAACACCACCAGTAGGAGTATCCAACTGGATGCCATTCTTACGAGCTACAACCTTGCACATCTCGCTGTCGTGACCAGTACCGTCGATAACGCACTTTGCCAAAATGTTCAATGGGTCTACATGCAAGCCCTCGCGGAGTACAGGAGTCCAGTTGACAACAACACCGCTAACAACATCGTTCTTGAAGATTACATCTTCTACAGAATAGCAGTTGAAGATAGTAGCACCAGCATGAACAGCATGATACAAGAGTGCAGAAGTGCTCTCTACAGAGTCGATAGTGTAGAGTCCATCTTCGAAAGCCTCGTAGTTGATATCGAAATCCTTTACGATGTGCATAGCCTCTTCCTGAATAACAATCTGGTTGAACATCATGGCACCGCCCCACATACCGCCACCAGGAGAAAGCTTGCGGTCGAACTGAGCAACCTTTAAGCCAGCCTTAGCCAAATAGTAAGCTGCAACAATACCAGATGGACCACCACCAACGATGGCTACATCGAGATCAAGATTACGCTGTAGTTTGTCGAAATAGGTACTGATAATACCTTTAGATACTTGTGTTTCAATCATTTTTTATAAATGTTTATTGGGTTTATGTATTTTATATTTCTACTTTTTGCTTATTGCTATGAGCCTTTATTCTTCACAACTCTTTAGCGAATGGCTGATGCGAGCAGCGCAGAAGTTAGGTCCGCACATGGTGCAATAGTTAGCATCTACCGAGTTGCTCGACTTATAATATTCGAGAGCACGCTCTGGGTCGAGAGCCAAATTGAACTGGTCTTTCCAACGGAAGTCGTAGCGAGCCTTGCTCAACGCATTGTCGCGAACGGTTGCTCCAGGATGTCCCTTTGCCAAGTCGGCAGCATGGGCTGCAATCTTATAGGTGACAACGCCAACTCTCACATCTTCTTTCTCAGGCAAAGCAAGATGCTCTTTTGGAGTAACATAGCAAAGCATAGCTGTGCCATACCATCCTATCATCGAAGCACCAATGGCTGAGGTGATATGATCGTAGGCAGGTGCAATGTCGGTAACGAGGGGGCCGAGGGTGTAGAAAGGAGCACCATGGCACTTTTCAATCTGGCGTTCCATATTCTCCTTAATCTTATGCATTGGCACATGACCAGGACCTTCGATAAATGCCTGTACATTCTTAGCCCAAGCACGCTCTACAAGTTCGCCCATAGTATCGAGCTCGGCAAACTGTGCTGCATCGTTGGCATCATAGGTAGAACCAGGACGCAAGCCGTCGCCCAAAGAAATGGCAACATCATATTTAGCGCAGATATCGCAGATGTCATCGAAATGTTCGTAGAGGAAGCTCTCCTTCTGATGCACCTTGCACCACTTAGAGATGATGCTGCCACCACGACTCACGATGCCTGTCAAGCGAGTATCGGCAAGATGAATATTCTTTAGGCGAATACCGCAATGGATGGTGAAATAGTCAACACCCTGCTCACATTGTTCGATAAGAGTGTCGCGGAATATCTCCCATGTCAGGTCTTCAGCCTTACCATTCACCTTCTCGAAAGCCTGATACATAGGAACAGTACCTACTGGCACAGGACAGTTTCGAAGAATCCACTCGCGTGTTTCGTGGATATCATTGCCTGTAGAGAGGTCCATCAATGTGTCGCCACCCCACTTGCAACTCCATACAGCCTTTTCTACTTCCTCTTCGATGCCCGAAGTGGTAGACGAGTTGCCGATGTTGGTATTTATCTTAACCAAGAAGTTGGTACCGATAATCATAGGTTCCGACTCTGGGTGCTTGATATTGGCAGGTATCACCGCCCTACCCTCAGCTATCTCTTTGCATACAAAGGCAGGGGTGATATGAGTCTTTATGCCAAGTTCTTCGCAATTCATATTCTCACGAATGGCTACATACTCCATTTCCTGTGTTATGATGCCCTGCTTAGCAAAATACATTTGAGTTTCGCCTTCCTTGCGACCATCAATCCATGGTTGGCGCATTTTAGGCAAACCTTTCTCTAAGTCTATCTCCACATTAGGGTCGCTGTAAGCACCGCTGGTGTCGTAGATATACACAGGCTCATTAGGTTCCATGTGGCGCTCGTTTCCTTCGACAGTAACGGTTGGAGTAAGTTTCACTCTGCGCATTCCTACCTTGATTTCAGGATATAGCTTTCCACTTAGATACACCTTCTCGGAAGAAGGATAGTTGAATTTGATTTTAGTTTCCATTAATATTTCTTTTATTTAGGTTTCTAATTTATTGAGAAGTTATACAAGCTTCAAGAAGCGTTGCATCTCTTCTGCAGGATTCTCGGCATTCAATATGCCTCCACTCACAGCTATTCCGCTTACTCCGGTTGCCAATATCGACTTGATATCCGACTCCAATATGCCACCTATGGCAACGATAGGAAGGTTGATACTATGCGACTTCATCTGGTCAACGATATGCTGATAGCCTTCTAAGCCAAGAACTGGCGACAGATTCTTCTTGGTGGTGGTGAAGCGGAACGGACCACAACCTATGTAGTTGGCACCCTGACGATACAGGTGCTCCACATCTTCGAAGGTGTTTGCTGTGCCTCCGATAATCTTGTCGTTACCAAGTATCTTTCGAGCCTCATCAATAGGCATATCGTTTTTGCCAAGATGCACGCCGTCGGCTCCTGTCTTCTCTACCCATTCCACATGGTCGTCGAGAACAAACGTAGCGCCATGCTCCTTGCATAGTCTGCCTATTTCTGTAGCAGCAGCCATAAACTCAACTTCTGTAGCTTCCTTCATTCTTAGTTGCACCCATCGGCAACCTCCTTCGAGAGCCAAGCGTGCGCCGTCTACATAGCCGTAGCGATTGTTGGAGTGTGTGATAAATTGTATCATAAGATGATTGTTTTTTCGGGATTAAACAAATGGCATATAGGTCCGTGACCTTCGCCTATCTCTACATCCTTGCCTGCTTCCAAGGCTTGCGACAGATATTCCTTGGCATGAGCAATAGCGTCGGGCAAATCTAAGCTGCGAGCCATAAACGAGGCGATGGCTGAAGAGAGTGTGCAACCTGTGCCGTGGGTGTTGCGAGTGTTGACAGTAGCATGCACAAAGGTGTGAACGGTGCCTTCTTGAAGATAAAGCTTGTCTATCTTCTTGTTGCCTTCCAGATGGCCACCCTTTATGAGCACAGCCTTGCAGCCCATAGCAAGTATTCGCTTGGCTGCAACATCCATATCGTCGACAGTATGGATTTCGGTTTTCGACAATACTTCTGCCTCAGGGATATTTGGTGTTAGCAAAGTTGCCATAGGGAGCAATTCGCTGCAAAACACCTCAAGTGCATCTCGCTGCATGAGCATAGAGCCGCTGGTAGAAACCATAACGGGATCTACAACCAGTTTGCTTGGAGAATAAAAGCTTAGAGAATCGGCTATAGCGTGTATGGTAGCGCAGTCGTTGACCATACCTATTTTTATAGCCACAGGCTTCACATCATCCATCACAGCCTTGATTTGTCCTGCCACAATTGCAGGCTCTATGGCTTGTATAGCCTTCACGCCAAGGGTGTTTTGTACAGTTACAGATGTTATCGCCGAAGCGGCATAAACGCCCAAAGCCGACATAGTCTTTATGTCTGCTTGCACTCCTGCGCCTCCGCAACTGTCGGAGCCTGCTATAGTCAATACGCAAAGATACCTCATGCTATTATCGTTTGCAGAGGTGCCTCTGTTGGCTTACTTAAAAAGACGATACGGAATAGAAACAGCCTCGCACACCATAACGACGGTTGAAGCAATCCCTGCGGCAGCATTACCTGCGTCAGGTTCTATGGGTATAATCTCAGCATCACAATCGTGAAGCACCCCTTATTTCTTATTTTTATTATTGCAAAAGCGGCAGCTACCATTAGCCACCGCTTTGCAAAAGTATATATAAATTCGTAATTACGAACATCAATAGATAATATTTAAGATTTATTCACGCTAACGCAAAGGCATTAGAGGATATATAAATTAAATTATCTGCTTCTTTTTTTCTATCTATTTTCTTACTATCGTTTCTATTATCTAACGATTGTTTCTATTATCTCACAATCTTTGGCTTTAGCTCGTCTGGCGATTCGTTGGTAAACATATTCACGGCAGGAGCATGCTTAGTGAAAAGGTCGGTGATGACGCTTGGCTCTATGGTGATAGATGGCGCAAAGCTGTCGGAGAGCATATAGTCGAGGATAGACTTGCGAAGCTGACGAGCCACCAAGCGACTATCGAGGCGCGACGAGATATCGAAGGTGGTGATGAGGAGCTTGCCTCCAAGCACATTTGCTTCGGCTATCATGCCAAGCTTACGACTTACATGCCAAGTATCGATAGGCTGGAATGGCGACTGATAGTCGGCAGGGAACTCGGCAAGGTTCATAACCTGAGCTCGATTTACAAGTTCCCACCAGTTCAGGTTCTGCCAATCGTCGGTAGGACAGTTGGCAAACACAGGATGAGAGGCATTGATATAAGAGCCTGTGGTATGAGGTGGGCGCATCTTAAACCAGCTGGTATTCCAGAATATAGGCAGGTATGTTTGCTTAACATCGCTACCATAGGTGACGCGACCAGCAGCCTGGATGAGCACCTTTCCGCCTTTCTTCAATACAGCAAGAGCCTTGGCATCGAGAGAATCGCAGATGTAGATATTCTTTGCTACCTGCTTGTTGCCATCAACCTTAGGCATATCAACCTTTGAAGGATACACCCAGAAGTCCCACTCGTTGGTATTGCCACCTACAGCAACTTGCAACTGCAACTTCTGTGGCAACTGCGATGTCTCCACCTTATTATATATATTAAGAGGCAACGAGATGGTGCCGAGGGCGATGTTCTTGCCCACAGGATATGTCTGTACACCATTAGCAAGCACGCCGCTAATAGTCTCTACGCCACTACCAGAAATAGTATAGCGAGGAGTTTCGGTAAGAGCAGAAGCCGAAGCATTATATAGTTCTACAGGCACTACGAGGGTGTCGGCAGCAGTATATACGAAGCGAGGGAAGCGAGCCAAAGGCACTACAGGCTTACAAGCATGGCGGAACACATTCATGTCAGTAGAATTCTTCACCCAACTCTTCTCTCTCCAGAATACGTTGAGCGGACCTACGAGGGCTGTGCCTTGTCCGCTATAGTCGTTGAGACCAAGGAGTTGGAAGCCTGCATACTCAGGAGTGCGGAGGTTGCGCTCCATCTCGTATTTATAAGCCAACTGCTGCAAACGGCTGCTCGAAGCCAAGAACTTATCAGCCATAGTAGCCATGCCGCCATGCTGAAGCAGGTCTTCGAAGATGTCGAAATTGCTTGCTTTATAGACGCCAGTATACTGCGAGCGCTCACGAAGATCTGGGAAAGCACACCATTGACCTTGCTCGTGGGCAATGATAGGAGTGTTGGCAACCATCTCGATAGTGCCATCGGCAAGGGTATCAGGAGCTAAAGCGTAGGCAGGAGTAGCCTTGGCATTGAAGTTGCGAGGACGCAAAAGCTGAGAATAATAGTCGTCGGAAGAAGAAGGAGCTGTGCGGTTCCATTCCAAACCACGTGCGCCGCCCTTGACATGATAGTCGCTATTGGCATCCCAAGCCCATCCGCCACCTACGGAAGCACCACAGTATATACGACGGTTGTCGCCAGTTTTGTGCCAGTAGTTAATGAAGTCGCGACACCAAGCCACCCAGTCGCCAGCAGGCTCATTGCCTGCAGCAAGCATGCAGAACGACGGATGGTTGCCATATTGACGTACCATGCGCTGAGTTTCCTGCAACAGATAGTGGTCGATGGTCACACCACGACGCAACTTCACACCATGGTTAGGCCATGATGGTCCTTCGGGCTGAAGATAGATACCAACCTTATCAGCTGCAAAGAAGGCTGCCTCTGGAGGACAATATGAATGGAAGCGAACATGATTGATACCATATTCCTTGCACTTTTGGAACACACGAAGCCATGAAGCCTCATCGGTAGGAGGAAAACCTGTAAGAGGAAAGTTGCAGTTTTCTACTGTGCCACGAAGATAGAGCGGATTGCCATTAAGGAATAGTTGGCGACCCTTGAAAGATATCTCACGCATACCGAAGGTGGTAGAGGTGGTATCGTTGTCGAGAATGGCAGAGAGAGTATAGAGGTTTGGAGTAAACTCATTCCATAGGCGAACTCTATCGCCAAGGCTTATCTCATAGCGCACCTTAGTTTCATCTATAGCCACGCGCTTAGCCTCAACTCTATTGCCATCGATAAGGAAAACGATATTGCGAGGTTTCTTTAACCCTACGGTTTCTACATCCACACCCACGCCCTTGGCTTCGAGATTAGGATATACCTGAAGATTAGAGATATAAGCCTTAGGATGAGAGATTAGTCGGATGTCGCCAGCAATACCGTTCCAGTTGCCCTGCGTTTGGTCGGTAACGCTATGCGAATCTTGTCCTACGCATACATTCTCAATACCATTATACACGCGGATTTTTATCTGGTTGTCTTTACCAAACAGCACGAGCTGTGTGATATCAAAGCTATGAGGCACAGAGAGCGACGAGTCGCGACCAGCGAGCTTACCATTCACATATACTGTTGTTTCGATATGTGGGCGCTCAAGGTAAAGCTCCACCCTACCCTTTTTCCATTGGCGAGGTATGCTTATAGTACGCTCATACCATGCTTCGCCTACATAGTGACGACGAGGAGTGAGGAAGAAAGGAAACTTCATCTTGCCTGCCTCGCGATATTTAGCCATGTAGGGGTTGTAATAGAACGAGGAGTCGTAGAGGCTGCCTGTCCACTTGGTGTCGATGGTTACTTCGTCGCCAAGGTCGTTGGTGAGCATAGAACCAGGGAGGTTGGCTTTCTTGCCGTCTGCCATGGTCCAAGAGCCTGCGAGGTCGAGGCTACGCTGGGCAGAAGCGGAAGCGGCAAGGAAGAGAGAAAGGAGCAACGAGGCTCCGCGATGGGATGAGAATAGATGGGATATATTCATTTTTTTGTTTTTATTTTTTTGATTGGGGAAAGGGGAAGGTGCGAGAGGAAAAGGGAAGGGAAAGCGAAAGCAAGGCTGCCGAGCAGCCTTGAACGCAACCCAAGGAGGAACAAGGCTGAGCACAAGGGAAGCGAAGGCTAACCACAGGGAGAGCAAAGGCTAACCACAGCCAGGGGTGGCTACTCGATGCAAACCTTTGCGGTTTCGCCTGGGGTGGTATCGGCTTCGCGAGGGAAGTAGATTGGCATATTTGGCTGCAAAGGAAGGATGCGAAGCTCAAGCTCGGTGCAACCTTCTGGCAGGCGCCACAGACCATAGAGGAAAGGGCGACCATTATAGAAGTTGTCGGCAATGAGCTTACCGTTGGCATAGAGTCGGGCTACGTCGCCACGATAGTCGATGCGAAGCAGACTATGGAACTTGGTACCAGCTTCGGGTGCTACTTGTATGCGATAAACGGCAGCATTGTCGAAGTCGGCATCAGTAGGAGCCTCGGCAACCTTCTGTGCTCCGATAGAGATATGGCGAGGTGTTGTCGATGCCTCTTTTATCTTCTCGATGCTCGCATTAAGATAGATATCTGCTCTTACTTCATCTTCATAGAACAGGGTGTTGGCATCTTGAGGAGTGAGGAGGTAGATGTTGCCTACCACAGGACGCTCAATGCTACGTGGCTTCACATTACGCAATATCTTGCCATTCTTCATAGCAATCTCTACAGGAATGCCTGGTATCTGCTGTAGATAAACCTTACCATCACGGCGAGCCACAGGCTGGGCTGTAGCGTATCGCATACCGTCGATACCGAAGGTGAAGATGCAAGAGGTATTGGCAGGGATAGTGATAGGACGTTGTGGGAAGGTGATGTTGGCAACCTTGAATTGCACATTCTTCTTGGCAGAGATAGTCTGCAGGCGCTCGTAGTTATTAACGAAGACAAAGCCACTATCGCCCTGCGCACGATACGACCAACGGAGATGGCTATCGTCGCCTTGCTTGATATCTTGCGAGCAAGGGAAGGTAGGATTCATAGGAGCAAGTGTCTCGGCATAGTCGTGCATCATGAGGTGGAGCTTACGAAGCAAGAAGTAATGGTCGTAGGTTTGTCCGAACTCGCCAAGCGGAGCCTGGAAATCATAGGTCTTAACAGGCATATCGTTATAATTGGTAGCTGGCGTGCGCTGGTTTTCATTAAGCGTAGTCAAGCCCTCAGGGTTTGTGCCACCATGATACATATAGTAGCCAAGCAGGTTGCTACCGCTTCCGAGTTTCACTATAGCCAACGAATATGCATCCTCAGGATATACGAATGGTCGACGATGGTAGGCTGTAGCCATACCGCCACCAAGTTCGCAAGTGAAATAAGGATAGTCGTCGTCGCCCTTAGCAGTTTCAGCCTTTTGAATACCGAACTGGTCGGTAGCGATGGCAGTAGAGCTGCGGAAGGCTTTGAAGTTGAAAGCTTTATAGTAGGCACCTGCTCCCTCCTTGATGCTACGCTCCCAGAAGCCGTCGGCATAGTCGCCAAACAAAGGAAGCATCTCTCCAAAAGGTACAGGGCGATTTAGTGCAGGCCATCCTGTGCGAGTATAGAACGGTAGGTCGTAGCCTATCTCAAGGGCTATCTTCTTCAAAGCCATGAGATAGGCACCATTACGTTGTTCGTTATCAAACTGTACAGCAATTAGCGGACCGCCATCTTTCCATTGCAGTCCTTGCACTTGTGCGAATATCTGGCGATAGAGCTTCTTCACATAAGACATAAAGACAGGGTTGTCGTCGCGAGTCTTGCATCCCTTGGTGAACACCCAGTCAGGAATACCGCCATTGCGTACTTCGCCATGGCAGAAAGGACCAAGGCGCAGCACCACAGGAATATCCTCCTTGGCGCAAAGCTCTATGAAATGACGAAGGTCGCGCTGTCCGCTCCAGTTGAAGATGCCTTCTTGTTCTTCTACATGATTCCAGAACACATAGGTGGCAATCATCGTTACCCCACCCTCTTTCATCTTCTTTATCTCCTTAGCCCATTCGGCTTCAGGAATACGAGAATAATGTATCTCGCCCATCACAGGCATCACTCTATGGCCATCCATAATAAGGCTGTGGGCATCCCAAGAAACTTTGGGTTGTTGGGCTACACAGATGGCAGAAGAAGCCATTAGTAGAACTGCTGGCAACAAATGTTTTATCATAATCAGGAAAATTATTAGGTCGTTAAAAAACAGTTATTCGGTTTTATATCGCAAAGATAGTATTTTTATTCATCTATTTATCAGTCAGTAAGATTTATTGGACAAATTCTTAGGTATTTAGCCAAAAAACTAAAGTAAAAACCACAATAAAGAAGGCATACTATACGTTATTATTACAAAACGACAATAATACAAGGATGCCAACGATAAAAATAAAGCAAGAGAATGTCACATATATCGCTATGTGGTTACTGCTATTCAGCACCCCGATGCTGATATTGATTATTCATGCCTCTTCGCATAGCAACCTTGATATTGATTGGTGGACCATCATCCACATCGAGGAGATATTGGGACTGTACTTCATAGCATTTCTTGTTCACAACATCCTGTTGGCACCAATGCTACTATACAAGCGGCAGACAGGTCGCTATCTATGTTCGGTATTGATATTGGTGGTGGCATTTATCGCACTTCAAAGTTGGATACGCCCAATAATGCATGAACGAAAACGGCACAGACCAAGAACGGAAATGCCAATGCCACCAAGGGTGAACAAAGCCGAAAATTTTCGCGATGATAGACCAAGGCCACAGTTCAAAGAGCCACGCCCGTTGATAGGACCAGTAGAGCTTACAAACACCTTGGCTATGGTATTCTTAATGGGAATGAACCTTGGAGTAAAGCTATACTATAAAGCAGAAGAAGACCGCAACCGTATGCAGCACTTGGAGAAGGAAAACCTGAAGCAAAGGCTCAACTATCTGAGATACCAGATAAGTCCACACTTCTTCATGAACACCCTAAACAACATACATGCGCTGGTGGATATAGACCCCGAGAAGGCAAAGAAGTCGATAGTGGAACTCTCGAAGCTGATGCGACATATATTATATGATGGCGACACCAACATCAGTCCGCTAAGCGACGAGGTGCAATTCTTGCAAAACTATATTGCACTAATGAAGATGAGGTTTACGGGTATGGTAAAGGTTAATACCGACTTCCCTGCCATGACGAGCCAAAAGGGTATAGCGCCTTTGATATTGGCAATATTTGCCGAAAACGCCTTTAAGCATGGAGTGAGCTATAAGTCGCCTTCGAATATCGACATCACGCTAAGGTGCCACAACAACGAGTTTATACTCTTTACTTGTAAAAACTCCAAGCGCAAAGATGGCGCAAAAGAGAAAGATTTAGACGGTGGCATCGGACTAAAAAACGTAAAGAATCGCCTCGAACTAATATATGGCGACAGATATCATATAGATATTAAAGATACTGAAGACAGCTATAAAGTAAGATTGCTGCTGCCACTTGAGGATACGAATATAAACAATAAACAACGAGTAAGATCATGATAAGAACCATAGCTATCGACGACGAGCCGTTGGCTCTTCAGCAACTTGCCAACTACATAGAGAACACACCTTTCTTGCAGCTTGTGGGTAAATGCCAAAGCGCAGTAGAGGCTAAGGAGATAATGGAGAAAGAAGAGGTGGATGCCATATTCTGCGACATCATAATGCCCGACATCAATGGCATGGACTTTATAAAGTCGTTGCCCGTGGCTCCTATCGTGGTGTTTACAACAGCCTCATCAGAATATGCCATCGACGGTTTCAAGGTTGATGCTGCCGACTATCTGCTAAAACCTTTCGGTATGGACGAATTCCGACGTGCAGCCTTGAGGGTGAAACAAAGATACGAAATGGCTGTAATACCAAAGGCTAAGATTACCGACGAAGACGACACGGTATTCATAAAAACTGATAAGAAGATTATGAAGATTGCCTTTAGCGACATTCGCTACATAGAAAGCATGAGCGAATATCAGAAATTCTATATCGAAGGCAAGAAGCCTATCACGGTATTGCTGGCGCTAAAGAAAATCGAGGAATGTATGCCTTCGTATTTCATGCGCATACATCGCTCGTATATCATAAACCTCAAGAAGATACAGGAGGTAAACAAGAATCGTGTTATCATGGACGAGGAGACATATCTGCCTATAGGCGACAACTATAAGGATGCCTTTGTGGAATATGTTACCACCCGATTCTTAGGAAAATAAAAAACATATATATATGTTAAAGCAAACACGACTATACGTATAAGCCCACACGACTATATGTATAAGCAAACACGACTATACGTATCGGCTGATACGAATAGTCGTGTTTTTTATATCAATAAACTAAGATTATTCAACGATATATTTTGTTGAAGCGCCATATTTGTTCTCGCCCTTGTCGCCCTCCATAACAGCAAAGATGAAGATAATAAGCTGAACAATACCACTTGCTATTGTAAGCCCGATAAATGTAGGAGTAGAAACAACTTCCATTATTTCTTCTGGTGTAAGAGCTCCAGGAGTTGTCAATCCCGACATAAAGCCATAAGCATTAGATGCTACACCCAACAAAACTGCAGCTATAACCCAAATACCACTATGTCCACGGTCGTGCATACGACGGATGGTGACAGGAACAATTGCCAACTGAAGAATTAATGAAATGATGGCAAGTACTATCAAATTGCCATTGCCCAAGAGTAATGAAAGGCAAAATGTTAGAATGACATACACCAAATAGTTCCACCACAATTCAGAGCGACGAGAGCGACCTTTGAAATCTGTAATACGAGCAAAGTTTAGTTTCACAGCCTCTGCAAACGATAGCTGAGGCAAGGTAGTGATTTTTGTTTCCATAATTTGTAAGTGTTAGTGTGTTATAAAATACTGTTGACAAAAATAACACTTTTTTCTGATAGTTGAAAAGAAAGAATGAGAAAAAGATGCTACAACATCATCTTTTTGCAGAAATAGTCGTTTATCAAAGGAATTTTGAGTAAGTTTGCAGTATTCTTACGATATTAATGTATAACTATAATAAAAACGTATCACAATGAAAGCAATAAACACAGAAAAGGCTCCTGCAGCCATCGGTCCTTACAGCCAGGCTATTGAGGCTAACGGTTTTGTATTTGCATCTGGTCAGCTTCCTATCGACCCTGCAACAGGCAACTTCCCTGAGGGTGGCATCAAGGAGCAGACTCGCCAAAGTCTTACCAACGCAAAGAGCATTCTCGAAGCTGCTGGCACCGACTTGGCTCACGTAGTAAAAACAACCGTATTCCTTTCAGACATGGCAAACTTTGGTGCTATGAACGAGGTTTATGCAGAATTCTTCTCAGCTCCATATCCTGGTCGCTCAGCTGTTGCCGTTAAGGATCTTCCTAAGGGTGCCCTCGTTGAGGTTGAGTGCATAGCTGCGAAATAAAGCTATAATTTTCAAATAGTAAGAAGCCCGATAAGCTGCATTGAGTAGCAACTTATCGGGCTTTACTCTATAATTCTACTTATGCCCACACTTGATTATCAGAACTTGAACTTATACTCCAAGCCAAGAATATGAAGGTTTGGCTCGTTGTCGTCGTCATCATCGTGAACAGCTTGGTAGAGATAGTATGCACCTACAGCATGTTTCTTGGTGATTTTCCAATCTACGCCAGCAGTATATCTCATTTTCTCTACCGACCATCCGTTATACATCTCAGCACTAACGTATGGTTCGAAATGACAATTAGGAATATCATAGCTTATTTGCACACGGCTTCGCATGATGTTCTTACCACGTCCGCTATATGTCTTTGCCTTACCGTCATACTCGTCATCATCGAAATCCCAACGTTGGTCAATGGTCTTCTCAGGGCGATAGGTATACTGCCAACGCTCGCGAAGCGACACTTGGAAATTGCCAAACTTCTGGCTTGCAGTAAGCGACACATTAAATCTATGGCGCACAGCCCAATATTCAGCAAGTTTGTTAGGCATACCGTTTGAAGCCTTGTAGGTTATCTTATAGTTGTTATCATCTAACAGAGAATAACCCACGCTTGCCTTCAACCATTTTGTTAGCTTATACTGAGCGTCTACGCCAAAGCTCCAACGGTCTATCTTCTCAGAGTTGTCGCGAGTGCGCATCTCAGCCTCTATGCCTACGCTGAATTTTTTATTCACTTTCTTATCGGCACTTATAGAAGTCCAAACGCCGAAATCATCGCTCTGAGCAAACGACATTAGTGGCAACATTATCATTACCAAAAGATATAATGTTTTTCTGATCATATACATATATATAATAGGTGTATTAATAAATGGAGTAGAAAACTAAACCTCTACGAGGTCTGCACGGTTGAGCTTCATTTTCTCGTCTACAGAATTGCTCACGGTATCGGCATTATAGTAAACTCTGAGCACAGCCATATCTCTTAGCATATCTATGGCTCCTACTTCAACCTTTCTGACCTTCAAGCCAAGACGCATCTCAAGATCAGCTTTCAAATCTTCACGACGGTCAGGCTTGATAAGTTCCAGTCGGTCGTATTGCACAAGCTTGCTTGGCTCAAGTTTCAAGCGATGTTCGCATAGCCAGATAGCAGCAACAACTATAAGGTTTGTGGCAAGCAGTTCCACTATAGAAACCGATGCTGCAATAGCATTTACTACCGAAAGTGATATTATTACGAAGAGATATGTCATCTCGCGAACAGGCATAGCATCGGTACGATAGCGCATGATACTAAAGATACCGAAGAGACCAATACCAATACCGATACTTGTCTTTGCCTTCATATCTTCCAATACGAATATCATAAAGAATACCAAGAAGAATATCGCTAAGGATATAAGCATGAATGTGAAATAGAAATCACGACGGCGACTCTTCTTGTAATACAGACGATCAACAATTACGAGGTTTACTACTATGCAAACAAATAGTCGAATAAGCATAGCCACGAATGGCTCTGAAATAGATAGTGAGAAAATATCCATGTTGAAATAAATTGTTTATTAAAGGTAGGTTATTAGAAATATTATTTTTATAATTCTTTATTTGCCTCTGCCAATTTTCCTAAAGCATGCAGACGCTGCTTAAACCTATTTTGGCGTATGTCGGGATTGGTGAGTGCTGTGCCTATGCAATATTTGCTAAAGCCAAGAGGTTTTATTCGGAGTTCGTTGAGCAACGAAAGTATAGGCGAAGGCACAAGTCCATCACGCTTAAGCTCTATGATAGCAAGCTCGGGTAGCGAACAATCGTTGCCTGTATGGATATTATGGAAACAGAGGTCGGTATCGATGGTGAGTCGCTCTGTCTTGTTATTATTAACAAGTGTGATGCGATTAAATCTATTCTCTATAGCCTCTTCCATAATTTCGGGCTTATACCAAAGGTTTTCTCTCAGAAAACTATCATACTCCTTGAAGTTGTCATCATGGCTATCGAAAGCTATATCGCGAGCAGGAGCAAGAGGGTCGAAGTCGAACATAGTGGTACGCTTCTTGCGTGTGCGCTTATGGTTATTCTTGGTCTTCACCTCAAGGAAGTTGAGCCCGCTATCTACATAGCTTCTTATTCTCAGCTTCTGGCGATTGGCATGCCCAGAATGATGACAGGTATACATCTGCATATCTGGAGTATCGAAATACATGGTGTAGTATCTTGCCAGCCGTTTGCCATCAATTTCTTGGGCACGATATTGCCATACGGCAAGCTTCAGCAGCTTCCGCAAAGTGGCGATATTGGTAACGAACTTAGTATCTGTGCGATTCATAAGTCGTATACCGCTCATTTCCTCAAGAGTTATTGGCTGATAATTGGTAAGGATGTCAGTCATGAATGGTTAATAAATATATGGTTAGTTGTTAGCCTAATAAAAAGAAAGAAGGAACCAAGACCATGTCGCATGGACTTGGTTCCTTCATTGGGTTATAGGATTATTTTACGTTTCCTACTTTGATAAGATATTCAGCAATCTGAACAGCATTAAGAGCTGCACCCTTGCGAATCTGGTCGCCTGTGAGCCAAAGGGTGATGCCATTGTCGTTAGCAAGATCCTTGCGCACACGACCAACATATACATCATCCTTGCCTGCACTCTCGAGAGGCATTGGATAAACATAGTTCTGAGGATCGTCCTCGAGAGTTACGCCAGGAGCTACAGCAAGAGCCTTGCGAACTTCTTCTACTGTCAATGGCTTCTCGGTTTCCATCCATACAGACTCAGAGTGTGAACGAAGTGAAGATACGCGAACGCAGGTAGCGCTTGTGCGAACATCGCTATGCATAATCTTGCGTGTCTCGTTATACATCTTCATTTCTTCCTTAGTATAGTCAGTATCGGTCATAACGTCAATCTGTGGGATTACGTTGTATGCCAACTGATGTGGGAACTTAGAAATGGTCTTTACCTCGCCTGTTTCTACAAGCTCCTTATACTGCTGCTGAAGTTCAGCCATAGCTGCTGCACCAGCACCACTTGCACTCTGATAGCTTGATACATGAATGCGCTTGATATGCGATAGCTTCTCGATAGGCTGCAACACTACTACCATCATGATGGTGGTACAGTTAGGATTGGCGATGATGCCACGTGGACGTGTCAACGCATCCTCTGCATTAACCTCTGGCACTACCAATGGTACATCAGCGTCCATGCGGAATGCACTTGAATTGTCGATCATCACAGCACCATACTTGGTGATAGTCTCGGCAAACTCCTTGCTTGTGCCGCCACCTGCAGAGGTGAAAGCTATATCGACATCCTTGAAATCGTCATTGTGTTGCAATAGTTTCACTTCATATTCCTTACCCTTAAAGGTGTACTTTCGGCCAGCGCTACGCTCAGAACCAAACAACACCAATTCGTCCATAGGGAATTCTCTCTCTGCAAGAATGCGAAGGAATTCTTGTCCTACTGCACCACTTGCACCAACAATTGCTACTTTCATAATTACCTGTTTATATTAATAAAATGTGAAATTATGGGGCAAAATTACAACTTTTAGTGCAATTAACCATTAAAATTCAACGAATTGTGTCAGAAATCCAATATTTTTTTGCAACTTTGCAGATGGAATGCATAGCTTTCCAATATTTTTGCTGTTTGTGGGGTTAAAGCCTCGCATAATATAGCAGCATACTAACTAAACAACGACAAGACTTATGCCCGATATAGCTACATATTTTCCAATTACTAACCCGACTCTGATTTTCTTTGTCGTGATGCTGATAATTCTCTCTGCTCCTATCATCATGGGTAAGCTCCGAATTCCTCACATCATAGGCATGGTATTGGCTGGTGTCCTCATAGGCAAATATGGTTTCAACATTCTTAATCGCGACGACTCGTTCGAGCTGTTTGGCAACGTGGGACTTTATTACATCATGTTCCTCGCAGCTCTCGAGATGGATATGGAGGGAGTAAAGAAGAATGTGAAGCGAATGCTGATATATGGCGCACTAACGTGTTTCATCCCGTTTGGCTTGACATTCGTGATGAGTGTCAGCATGCTGAAATATTCCATCATGGCTTCGTTGATATTGGGATGTATCATGGCTTCCAACACTCTCATCGCCTACCCTATCGTTGGTCGATATGGTCTGCAACGCAAGCCGAGTGTTACGCTAAGCGTTGGAGCATCTATGATTTCATTGCTTACTTCGCTCATTATATTATCAGCTATAGAGAATGCGCATGCTGGCAATAGCGGCTTTATGTTTTGGGTTTGGTTTGTAGCTAAGATTCTTATTTATTGTGGTGTGCTATCGCTGATAGTACCGCGACTAACAAGATATTTCTTGCGCAGATATTCTGATGCTGTCATGCAGTTTATCTTTGTAATGGCTATGCTCTTTATGAGTGCAGCTATTGCCGAGGCTGTGGGCGTCAATGGTATATCTGGCGCTTTCTTTGCTGGTCTTATCCTCAACCGCTATATTCCTCCTGTATCGCCATTGATGAACCGCATAGAGTTTATTGGCAACGCCTTGTTCATACCTTATTTCCTTATTGGTGTGGGTATGCTCATCAATGTGAGATTGCTCTTCAATGGTGGCAACATACTATGGGTGGTATTCCTGATTGTGGTATTTGGAACTGTGGGCAAGGCTATTGCAGCCTACTTAGCCTGCTTTTCATTCCGCATGCCATGGTCGTCGGGTCGCATGATGTTTGGTCTTACTTCTGCCCATGCTGCAGGTGCTATTGCCATGGTGATGGTGGGAATGAAGATTGAGATTGCTCCTGGCAAATATCTTGTCGACGATACCATGCTTAATGGTGTGGTAATGATGATTCTCTTCACTTGTATCATTTCTACTATGGTGACCGAGAATGCAGCACAGAGAATCATTCTTCGCGACAAAGAGTTTGCACACGAGGAAGAACCAGAGAATGACGACGAGAAGATTCTCGTACCAGTAAAATACCCTGAGTATGCAAACCGTCTAATAAATCTTGCCATACTGATGAGAAACCAAAAGCTCAATCGCGGTTTGGTGGGTCTGAATGTGGTATATGATGATGCCAAGATGAGACAGAATCAGGCTTTAGGACAGAAGATATTGCAACAAGTACAGCAATATGCTGCAGGCTCTGACGTTAAGATGCAAACACAGGTGCGCATCGCTGCCAATATTGCCAACGGTATCAAGCATGCGTTTAAGGAGTTTCAGGCTTCAGAGATTCTTATCGGTATGCACATGCATGCTGAGGTATCTAATAAGTTCTGGGGCGAATTTCATCAAAGCTTGTTCAATGGTCTTAACCGCCAAATTATCATGGCGCGTCTGCATCAGCCATTGACAACAATCAGAAGAATACAGGTGGCAGTACCGTCAAGAGCACAATATGAGCCTGGTTTCTATCGTTGGCTTGAGCGTTTGGCTCGTATGGCTAAGAATCTGGAATGTCGCATCACATTCCATAGCCGCAAAGACACTCAGGAACTTATCAAGCAGTTTATCACCAATAAGCATAACGAGCTAAGAGCCGACTACGAGGAGATGGAGCATTGGAGCGAACTGCCAATGTTGGCTTCTACTATATCACAAGATCATATGTTTGTGGTGGTAACAGCACGTAAGGGAACAGTATCATACAAGACGGCTCTCGACCGTTTGCCTGAGGAGATAACGAAATACTTCAATGGCAAAAACCTCATGATAATATTCCCTGACCAGTTTGGCGAACAAATGGAGACAATGACTTTCGCACAGTCGCAGCATACAGAGGAACGTTCTGCATACGACGAACTGCAAGATTGGATATATAGAAAGATTAGATTAATCAAGAAATTATGATAGACATTAAGAATATCACCAAGAGCTTCGGCTCTTTACAGGTACTGAAAGGTATAGACCTACATATTAATAAAGGTGAGATTGTGAGCATCGTTGGTCCAAGTGGTGCCGGCAAGACTACCTTATTGCAGATTATCGGAACTCTCGACAAGCCAGATAGCGGCAGCATCGTTATAGATGGTATTGATGTTAGCAATCTGTCGAAGGCTAAGCTTAGCGACTTCCGCAATCGCCACCTTGGCTTCGTATTCCAGTTTCATCAGCTGTTGCCTGAGTTTACAGCTCTCGAAAACATCATGATTCCTGCTTTCATTGCAGGCACAAGTCAGTCGGAAGCTAAGGAAAGGGCTATGGAACTGCTCAAGTTCATGGGATTGGAAGATAGAGCAAGCCATAAGCCTAACGAACTATCGGGAGGTGAGAAGCAGCGTGTGGCTGTGGCAAGAGCTTTGGTTAATAAGCCTGCAGTAATCCTTGCCGACGAACCTTCGGGAAGTCTCGACTCTAAGAATAAAGCTGAGCTACATCAGCTATTCTTCGACCTCAGAAACAAGTTCGGACAAACTTTCGTCATCGTCACTCACGATGAGTCGTTGGCTGCAACTACCGACCGCACCATACACATGAAGGACGGTCTTATATCAGAAGAGCGCACACTCACTACAGAAGAAACCATTTAGAATAATATATTTTTATGGCAGAACTAAAATTAGGCGATTTCAACAAACTGAAGGTTATCAAGGAGGCTAAGCGTCCTAACCCTCATGCTTTCAACAACGAGGAGACTTTCGGCATATTCCTCGATGGCGGTCGCGAGGGCGACATATTAATGCCGAAGAAGTATGTGCCAGAAGGTACAAAGGTTGGCGACGAGATTGAGTGTTTCCTCTATCTCGACCAAGACGAACGTCTCATCGCTACTACCGAAACACCTATTGCCAAGGCTGACGAGTTTGCATATCTCGAATGTTCTTGGGTAAACGAATATGGCGCATTCCTCAACTGGGGAGTGATGAAGGATATCTTCTGCCCTTTCCGTGAGCAAAAGAAGAAGATGGAGATTGGCAACAAGTATATCGTTCACATCCATATGGACGAAGACTCTTATCGTATGGTGGCTTCGGCAAAGATAGAACGCTATTTCTCTGAGGAGCAACCACAATACAAGCACGGACAACCTGTAGAGATTATGGTATGGCAGAAGACCGACCTCGGCTTCAAGGTCATCGTCGAGAACAAATTCCCAGGATTGGTATACGAAGACCAGATATTCAAATTCATCACCACGGGCGACAAGATGACTGCATATATAGATAATGTGCGTCCTGACGGAAAGCTCGACATCACGCTTCAGCCTACAGGTCGTAAGCTCACTACCGACTTTGCCGACACTCTCCTTGCCTATCTTCAAGACAACAATGGCTTCTGTCCTCTTGGCGACAAGAGCGATGCAGAAGATATCAAGCACACTTTCCAAGTGAGCAAGAAGACCTTCAAGAAGGCTGTTGGCGACCTATACAAACGCCGCCTTATCACAATATCGCCAGAAGGTTTGAAGCTGGTATAGACATTTTTATACCAAACACACTCAACAATAAAAAAGAGTGAAGAATTAATGCAACCATTGCATCATATTCTTCACTCTTTTATTTTGTGCTTTGCCCTATAAAAAGAGCAAAGCTATTATTTCTGAATTATCATCCCTCATGACTTTAGAACTCAGCGTTCTTTGGAGTACGTGGGAATGGGATTACGTCGCGGATGTTCTGCATACCTGTTACGAAGAGAATCAAACGCTCGAAGCCGAGACCGAAACCTGCGTGTGGGCATGAACCATACTTACGGGTATCAAGATACCAGTTCATATCCTTCATTGGGATATTGCGCGACTCGATTTCGCCCATAAGCTTATCGTAGCTTTCCTCACGAACCGAACCACCGATAATCTCACCAATCTGTGGGAACAATACGTCGGTACCCTGAACAGTCTGACCGCTCTTGCCACCGAAACCGCTCTCCTTCTCATCAATCTTCATATAGAAAGCCTTGATAGCCTTAGGATAGTTGGTCATGATAACAGGACGCTTGAAGTGCTCCTCTACCAAGAAACGCTCGTGCTCTGATGCCAAGTCGTCGCCCCACTCGCATGGGAACTCAAACTTCTTACCATTAGCAATAGCCTCCTGAAGAATGCGGATACCCTCGGTATATGGAAGGTGAACGAAGTCTGAATTCAATACACCCTCAAGACGAGCTATCAAGCCCTTGTCGATCATCTTGTTCAAGAAAGCAAGGTCGTCCTTGCAATGCTCCAGTGCCCAACGGATACAATACTTGATGAAGTCTTCCTCCAATTCCATCAAACCGTCCATATCCATGAAAGCAACCTCTGGCTCAACCATCCAGAACTCTGCCAAGTGGCGTGGAGTGTTACTGTTCTCAGCACGGAATGTAGGACCGAAGGTGTAGATAGCGCCAAGTGCAGTAGCACCAAGCTCGCCTTCCAACTGACCAGAAACAGTCAACGAAGTCTGCTTGCCAAAGAAATCATCAGAATAGTCAATCTTGCCATCCTCAGTCTTCTTAAGGTTGTAGAGGTTCTTGGTTGTTACCTGGAACATCTGACCAGCACCCTCGCAGTCGCTTGCAGTGATGAGAGGAGTATTGAAATAGAAATATCCATGCTCATGGAAGTAGGTGTGGATAGCCATTGCCATGTTGTGGCGAATACGCATCACAGCACCAAAGGTGTTTGTACGAAGACGGAGATGAGCATACTGACGCATATACTCGAAGCTCTGTCCCTTCTTCTGCATAGGATAGTCGCTACCGCAAAGACCGTAGATTTCGATGCTTTCGCATTGCACCTCAACGCTCTGTCCCTGTCCCTGGCTTTCTACCAAAGTACCAACAACGCTGATACAAGCACCAGTAGTAATCTGCTTCAACTGATTTTCATCAACCTTTGATGGGTCGACTACTATCTGAATATTATTAATAGTAGAACCATCGTTAAGAGCGATAAAATCGACTGCTTTGCTACTACGATGGGTACGCACCCATCCCTTTACATTCACGATTGAGCCGTAGGCTGTGCTCTTGAGCAAGTCAACGACTTTAGTTCTTTTTACGTTTTCCATTATTTAATAATGATTATTGTTTATTGTTTAATGTTTATAGAGAAAGAGTAATGTTTAATGCACCCCTCATGCTGATATCATGCATTATAACTACAAGCGGTATCAACAATCAAGTAAACATTAAACATTACTCATTAAACATTATTCATAAGCACCCATGCGTAGCATGTCTACTTCCTGCTCTGTGAGGAAGCGCCAGTCGCCACGACGAAGGTTCTTCTTTGTCAAACCTGCGAACTGTACGCGGTCGAGCTTAGTAACACGATAGCCAAGGCTTTCGAAGATACGACGCACGATACGGTTCTTTCCGCTATGAATTTCTATGCCAACCTGGCTCTTGTCATGGTCGTCAGCATATTCGATAGCGTCTGCATGTATCTCGCCATCCTCAAGCTCTATGCCAGAAGCAATCTGCTGCATGTCGTGCATAGTAACGTTCTTGTCGAGATATACATGGTAAACCTTCTTCTTCAAGAATTTAGGATGTGTAAGCTTGCTTGCCATCTCGCCATCGTTGGTGAGAAGGAGCACACCTGTTGTGTTGCGGTCCAAGCGACCTACTGGGTAGATACGCTCTGGGCAAGCATCCTTAACGAGATCCATAACGGTCTTACGCTGCTGTGGATCGTCGCTTGTTGTAACATAATCCTTTGGTTTGTTGAGCAACACGTAAACCTTCTTCTCCAATGTTACAGGCTGATCGTGGAACTTAACCTCGTCGCCACGCAATACCTTTGTACCCAACTCTGTAACAACCTGTCCGTTTACTGTTACTACTCCTGCCTGGATGAAGTCATCAGCCTCACGGCGTGAGCATACACCAGCATTAGCAAGATATTTGTTCAAACGAATTGGCTCGTTTGGATCAATATGGGTCTCCTTATATTCGATACGCTTCTTCATGCTATACTTAGCACTTGGATCGTAGCCTGGAGTACGCATACCATAGCCACCACGTTGCTGACCATAGCCGCCACGCTGCTGACCGTAACCACCCTGGCGCTGCTGACCGTAGCCACCCTGGCGCTGCTGACCATAACCGCCCTGGCGCTGCTGTCCGTAACCACCCTGGCGAGGCTGACCATAACCGCCATGGCGCTGCTGTCCGTAGCCACCCTGGCGAGGCTGACCATAACCACCCTGGCGAGGCTGATAGCCGCCCTGACGTGGTTGGTAACCACCCTGACGTGGCTGATAGCCACCTTCCTGATCGCCACCATTATTATATCGTGGCTGATAACCGCCTGTACGAGGACGCTGTTGGTAACCGCCCTGACGCTGCTGATAACCACCCTGGCGAGGCTGATAGCCTCCCTGACGTGGCTGATCACCACTCTGTAAAGCTGTTCCAAATCCTTCAGGACGGAATCCGCCTTCTTCTGTTCTTCCTGTTCCTGATGAGTATGTTCTCTGTGCATGAATACGTGGGCGCTGAGGTCTACCTCCTGCGCGATAATCTCTCTGATAGCCTACTGGCTTGTAGCCCTCACGGCTATTGTCACTCTGCTGAGCAGAAAAGTCTTGTGACTTGTTTTCCATTTCTGAATCCATAATGTAATCTTTGTTTTTAAATGTTTAGCCTCACGGCCATTTGGTTAATAAATTATAGTTTTCTTATATGAGTTAATGATCAGGACCTCGGGATTTCCCTTCCCTTTCACTTTCAATAATTCTTTATTTACCTTTTTTTTGTCAACCTTTTAATTCTCTTCAAAGGCCGAATTAGATACCTGTGTAGTTGCTTGGTGTGATAGCCATAATCTCAGCCTTTACGCTGTCGCTAACGTTGAGAGTCTTTACGAAATTGTGAATAGTCTCTTCTGTCATCTTAGCATTTGTGCGTGTCAAAGCCTTCAAAGCCTCATAAGGATGAGGATAAGCCTCACGGCGCAATATAGTCTGAATAGCCTCAGCCACTACAGCCCAAGTATCGTCGAGGTCTTTCTGTAGTTTCTCCTCGTTGAGGATAAGCTTACGCAATCCCTTCAATGTGCTCTGGATGGCGATAACGCTGTGTCCCAATGGCACACCAACATTACGCAATACTGTAGAGTCGGTAAGGTCGCGCTGCAAACGGCTAACTGGCAACTTCTGTGCCAAGAACTGCAATATAGCATTAGCTATACCGAGGTTACCCTCACTATTCTCGTAGTCGATAGGATTTACCTTGTGAGGCATTGCGCTCGAACCAACTTCGCCAGCCTTAATCTTCTGCTTGAAATACTCCATAGAGATATACATCCAGAAGTCGCGGTCGAGGTCGATGATGATGGTATTGATACGGCGAATAGCATCAAACACACTTCCCAAGTGGTCGTAGTTGCTAATCTGAGTAGTATACTGCTCGCGCTCCAAGCCAAGCTTCTCGCTAACAAACCTGTTGCCGAAAGCCTTCCAGTCGTACTGAGGATAAGCTACATGATGAGCATTATAGTTACCAGTAGCGCCACCAAACTTAGCAGTAATCTTGCAAGCCTTCAACGACTCCAACTGCTCTGTCAATCGGTAAACGAATACCATAACCTCCTTGCCCAAGCGTGTAGGCGAAGCTGGCTGACCATGGGTCTTTGCCAACATAGGCACATCCTTCCACTCGTCAGCATACTCCTGCAACTGAGCGATAAGTTCCTCAACCTGTGGAATAAAGACATTTTCCAAAGCCTCCTTTATAGACAAAGGTACGCTGGTGTTGTTGATATCCTGAGAAGTAAGTCCAAAGTGTATGAACTCCTTATAAGCTTCGAGATTGCCAATCTTGTCAAACTCTTCCTTAATGAAATACTCCACGGCCTTAACGTCGTGGTTTGTAACCTTTTCGATATCCTTCACACGTTGTGCGCAATTCTCATCAAAATTGCGGTAAATGTTGCGCAGGCTTTCGAACAAGCCCTTGTCAAACGAAGCCAACTGTGGCAATGGCAATTCGCAGAGCGTGATGAAATATTCTATTTCCACGCGGACACGATAGCGTATTAGTGCATACTCTGAGAAATAATCAGCCAATGGCTCTGTCTTGCCTCTGTAACGTCCATCTATAGGTGAGATGGCGGTCAACAAATCGAGATTCATAACTTTATATATATAATAATGTGTGTGTGTATTAATACGCCTGCAAAGTTAATCATTTATCGCGATATTCCAACAATTGATATGATAAAATATCAAAAAGATGATAATTAAAACCTTATTGCATGATATAGCTTGATAACTTGATATAAAAACTAAAGCTAAAAAAAACAAAAGACTCGCATTCTTGTAAGAATACGAGTCTTAAAGGAAGTGGGCGTTGACGGATTCGAACCGCCGACCCTCTGCTTGTAAGGCAGATGCTCTAAACCAGCTGAGCTAAACGCCCTTGTTTTTGATTGCGAGTGCAAAGGTATAACAATTATTCGAAACTACCAAGAAATCGCACAATCATTTCACACGTTTTAACAAGAAAGTATATTTCGCCACTTCTATACCTTATATAATATATAGCAGGTCAGATTTAATCTGAGCTCTATATTTATTATCCAGAATCATATTCTTAGATGTATCGCAACTAATACTACATGATATAATATGTCTATTTATTCTTCAAAACCTTGATAAATGACGTAAAAGTATCATTTTGTGGTTTATTTGCTGCTATCCACCATGCTACTTTGACCTAATTTTGCAACGTGACTGTAGCTTCAGAATAAAAGGCATAAAAGAGGTGCAAACCATGAAAAAGGGCGAAAAAAGGCTATTTTGAAGCGTTTTTGCTATTTTATGCCATATTTATTTCATTTCACGTACGTTAAAATGGCTACCTTTGCAAACAGAAACAAAATATTAGCAATAAGCGACAACCTAAATTTATACAATCATAATCGTAAACTTATCAAATAACCTATTAATATGAAAACAAGACTTCTAAGTTTGTTTGTCCTATCATTGTTTGGCATACAGGCGAGTTTCGCTCAGTCAAAAATCACAGGACAAGTATTAGACGAAAGTTCCGAGCCTCTAATCGGAGCGTCTGTAAAAGTTAAGGGTACGACCATTGGTATGCCTACCGACATCAATGGTAATTTCCAACTCGATGTTGCTCCAGGCTCTACCTTGGAGGTATCGTACCTCGGCTATGCCACACGCGAAGTTAAGACATCGGCTTCTGGCAAAATGAAAATCGTTCTTAAGAGCGATGACAACCAGATAGAAGGTGTTGTGGTGGTAGGTGTGCTTATGAAGAAGAGCGACCTCACAGGTGCAGTTTCGCATGTTGATGCAGATGTGCTCACAGAAAAACCTGTTACCAATATCAACGAAGCTTTGCAAGGTCGCATAGCTGGTGTGAATATCTCGAAGGGTACAACACCAAGTGACGACTCATCGATAAAGGTTCGTGGTACTAACACCATCAACTCCGGTTCTTCACCAATATATGTTGTCGATGGTTTGGTTATGGACAACCAGTTTGGCTTCTACAACTCTATCAACGTAAACGACGTGGAATCTATCGAAGTGTTGAAGGATGCTTCTGCAACAGCACTCTATGGTTCTCGTGGTGCTAATGGTGTGATTGTAGTAACCACAAAGAAGGGAAAGAAGGGCGAAGGACAGGTTACCTACGATGGTTGGGTATCATTCTCTTCGTTTGGACATCGTCCTGAGACCATGTCAGCACAGCAGACTTTCGACCTTCGTGCCGAAGCTTATATGAATGGTTATGCCTATAACCATCCTGAGGCAAGTGCTGCAGAGCTAAAGGCATATTGGGACAACACCATCATGGGCTCTAACACCATATTCTCTAACGAAGAGTTTGATGGCTACAAGAGTGGTAAGACCTACGATTGGCTTAAGCAGGTGACAAAGACAGGCGTAGAGCACAACCATAGCGTAAGTTTCTCAAAGGCTTCTGACGTTTCTAACCTATACGTAAGTTTAGGCTATAGCGGTCTCGACGGAGTGGTAAAAGGAACTGAGCAAGATAAATATTATGGTCGTGTGAATGCAGAAAGCAACATCAAGCCATGGCTCAAGATTGGTACTAACACATCATATACTTACGTAAGAGACGAAATGCCAAGCGGTGCTGTTTACAACCATGCTTTGCAGAAGTCGAACCCTCTTATCGACTATACTCCTTATAAGAGCGATGCCACACGCTACAATAGTTACTATTTGTTCACATATTGGCGTGTACACGATAGCGGCGACAACAACAACAATTTCAATCCTTTCAACTCGATGGATATACAAACCGACCGCGAACGCTATCACTTCACATCTTCTAACTACATCAATATTAACCCTATCAAGGGTCTCAACTTGCGCTCTACATTGGCTGTGAACCGTGCGGAGCAGAGCTGGAACCAGTTTATACCTAACAACATTCAGGAGGCATTCCGCTATTATGGTGGCGACAACTATGCTACTCAGCAGCGCTTTGCCGAAACTCAATGGCAATGGGACAACACCATAAGCTACGAAACTCAAATCCAAGAGAAGCATAACATAAATGCCTTTATCGGAACTTCATCATCTAAAAACACCTATAGAGTGTTGAAAGGAAGCGGACGTCGATTTGCAGGCAACGAACTTGGCTACAATGTGCTTCAGGCTTCTGCCGATACCAATACTCGCGGCATAGAATCTGACTATCAGACAAGCTCATTGATGTCGTATGTTGGTCGTGCCAACTACAACTACGACTATCGCTACTTCTTAACCTTCACAGGTAGATACGATGGTTCATCGAAGTTTGCTGCTGGCAACCGTTGGGGCTTTATGCCTTCATTCTCTGTTGCTTGGGATGTAACAAACGAAGAGTTCTTCCCACAGTCTACCCCACTCTCTCGTCTGAAACTACGTGCAGGATATGGTGTGGTAGGAAACCAAGACATCAGCAACTATCTATATGCTACTCTCTATGCTCCTTCGCAGTCGAACGGTAACGCATATTATGGTACTGACGGACGTCGCGGTACACCAAACCTTACATGGGAGAAGCAGAAGCAGACTAACATTGGCTTGGATCTCGGATTCTTCAACAACAGAGTGAACCTTGCTCTCGACTACTACTTCATCAAGAACTCTAACTTGTTGATGACCCACTCGTTGGCTACAACATCTGGTTATACATATACCACAGAGAACATCGGCGAATTGGAGAACAAGGGTTTCGAGCTCACCATCAATGCCATACCTATCAGCACAAAGGACTTCAAATGGAATATCAGCGCCAACTTATCACTCGACCGCAACAAGGTTACTAAACTATATAGTGGTGTAGAGCGTATTCTGAATGGTACCGACCGACAGGGCAACATCTTTATCGGTGAGTCGTTGAGCAATATCTATACATATAAATGTGGCGGTATAGCTAACGAGAACAACCGTGCACTTTGGGAAAATATCGACTTCAACGGACGTACCGTAGGACTTGGCGACTTGTTTGCTCTCGACATTAGCGGACCTGATGGCAAACCAGACGGTGTGGTAGATGCTTACGACAGATATATCTATGGCAATACAGACCCTAAGGCTTACGGAGGTTTCTCTACCGATTTGTCATGGAAGGGATTAACCCTGAATGCTGTATTCAACTACTCTGTAGGTGGTCATCGCATCAGCTCTTACTACGAAGGCTTGATAAGCTCTACAGGCGAAAGCTATGCTTCACCAGACTTGCTCGACCGTTGGACTCCAGACAACACTTCTGCTTACTTCCCACGCGTGATGGCAGGCACAGAAGGATACTCTAAATTCCAGGCTGGCGAAATAGACAGATATATTCAGAACTCTTCATATCTGAGATTGGCGACCCTGACTTTGGCTTACAACTTGCCAAGCACATTGCTAAATCGTATCAGCATGAAGTCGGCACGTGTTTATTTCACCGCAAGCAATCTGTTCACCATCACAGGCTACAAGGGCTTTGATCCTGAGTTGGGCGACTACAACTATCCTCCAACAAGATCATTCACCGTAGGTTTGAACTTCAGCTTCTAAATGTATAACCACATTAAAACGACAAAACAATGAAACTAAAAAATATATTTTCAAGTATAGGAATTGTAGCAGTTTCTGTCTTGGCATTATCGTCGTGTGGCGACTTCTTGGACGAAGGTCCTAAGACTGCGCTAACAGAAAAAGACATCTATTCTGATACTACCAAAGTGGAGTCTACCCTGAAGAAGCTATATTCCAACTGGGAAGGCACATTCAAAGACCGCCATCTCTGGGAGTGCATGGTAGGAACCGACGAAATACAATCGGGTGCTTACCAAGCTTTGATGGAAGACAACAACCGACGTGGCGCACTTGACATGTACAACGCTTTGCTCACAGCCGAGCTTTCGTATATCACAGAACCTTGGACAAATCGTTGGCCTTCTGTAGGCGAAGCTGCCAAGATTATCAATGCTCTAAAGAATGCTGATGTAGAGCACAATAAAGATATGGCACGCATGTTTGGCGAAGCAAGCTTTATTCGTGGATGTTTGAATATGGAACTTACACTTCTCTACGGTCGTATACCAATCCTCGACATAGCAAGAGCCGACGAACTTGGTTATGGCAGAAAGCCTGAGAAAGATGTATGGCAATTCATAATCAACGATTTAGAGAATGCGGCTAAATATTGCCCTGAGACCAACGAGGTGCAGCGTGCCACACGCTATGCTGCCAACATGATGCTCGGATATGCTTATATGTCGGCACCAGAGGCTACTGGTCTTCGCGACTTCAACAAGGCTAAAGATGCGTTGCTCATAGTAGTAAATGGTCCTTTCAAACTCGTCAACTATGCCGACCTCTTCGACTATACTAAGCCAAATACCAAAGAGGCTATCTTTGAATGGCAGTTTGACCCTCAGACCAATCCTAACCAGTTGCAGTTCCAGTTAGGTTCGCGTGCAGCACAAAACTCATTTGGTGGTGACGGTTGCTACTTTGCAGGCTACGACCATGCAGTACCTACAGAATGGGCTTACAGCGATGTTGCCGACGGTGGTATTTGGGAAAATGGCGATAAGCGCAAAGAAGAGTCTATACGCTACGACTATACCTACATGGGTGTAGAAGCAAGTCTCAGCGGCTGTTTGTGGGAGAATATCGGATCAGACCATGACGAGTTGAAACCACATATCAAGAAGTATGAAGACTATCGCACAGACCAGTTCTCTAACTTCGGTATCAACAACATGTGGAACTCTGGTAAGAACATTCCTTATCTGCGCTATGCCAACGCCATATTGCTCTATGCAGAATGCTTGAACGAGATAGGACAGACTCCTGCAGCTGTTAAGGAGGTTAACAAGGTACGTTCGCGTGCTTGGAACTTCAATCTTCCTGCCGACAAGGCTTGGAGCGAAGGTATGAGCAAAGAGCAGTTCCGTACAGACATCATGACCGAAAGAGTTCGCGAACTATTTGGTGAGCGTTGGCGTCGTTTCGACCTTGCTCGTACTGGCAAACTTATAGAAGCTGCTAAGGCTCACAACAAGTGGACAAAACGTAGTGGAACCATACAGGCATTCAACGCTATATGGCCTATTCCACAAACCGAGATTAATCAAAACGAGGACATCTCGCAAGATGATCAAAACGAAGGTTACAAATAGTTAGTGAACAGTTAATTAGTATTTTTAAACAACGCGTATTTTTAGTTAGTTTCAAGGACAAGTTAGTTCTCAAGTCTGTTTTTAAGGAAAAAGATAATAATTTAGGTAAATGTGGATAGATGGGCAGGCTGCAATTATTGCGCAGCCGCCCACGCTCCATATCAATAAAAGAAAACTAAAATCAAAACATTTATTAACTTATAAAAAACGATATACCTATGAAAGCAAAATCTTTACTTATTTCAAGCATTCTCGCATCTACAGCAATGATAGCTAATGCACAGAGCATACCTACTTACACCAAGGCTAACCTGCCAGAAGGTATAAGCGAAGGCTTCTTCCGCGGTAGTGCGGTATTTGCTGATGTAAACAACGATGGCAATATAGACCTTATAATAAAAGGTCGCGACCTTGATGGCGGTTGGACACCAAAGGTGCAGATTGTGATCAACGACGGTACAAAGTTGGCAAGTGGTAGCACACTCGTAGAGGGTATCGACATATACGAAAGCACACTCAACGTTTTCGACTACAACAACGATGGTAATGTAGACATATTGCTATCTTGCTATAGCACACCTATGCTGTTTAAAGGTAATGGCGATGGCACATTCACCCAGGTAGAGAACTTCAGCTTAGAAGATAATTTCAGCATCAGCGACAACGATGACAACAAAACAGCCGACCTCTACTACACTGGATTGACATTGACTGCCGACTTCAACAACAATGGACTGCAAGACATCCTGTCAAAAGATAAAGACGGCAACCCTGTTTTGTACAATAATAATGGCGACGGAACGTTTACAAAGGTAGAAAACTCTGGTTTGGTGAAGCAGCGTGGTGGCACCATGGCTATTGGCGACTTCAACAACGATGGCTATATCGATGTAGCTGTTAGCGGATGGTCGGACGAGGCTGGCAACGACGCTATCGTTATTAACAAGAATAATGGCAACGGCACATTCTCGCCTGTATTATCAGAAAACTTTGTAGGCGCAGAAAAGGGTGCTGTGATGTTTGCAGATTTGGATAATGACGGGCAGCTCGATTTGTTTGTTACTGGCGAATCATGTCCTGAGGGATGGAACAAGATAGCTTATGTATTCAAGAACAATGGCGACGGTACATTCCAAGGCAAGACAGCCACTAACCTTCCTGGTATGTGTAAGGGTGGCGCTGATTGGGCTGACGTTAATGGCGACGGTCTTATCGACATCATCTATACTGGTGAGGGTGGCACCAACAATATGATTGTAGCTACCAACAAGGGTGGTTTGCAGTTTGATAGCAACGAGATTCCTCAAAACAAGATTGCTCGTAGTGGTGGTTCGGTTATGGCTTTCGACTACAACAACGATGGTATCATCGACTTGGTGGCAATGGGCTACAACGACAGAAACTTCATGACTAAGCATTTCTCTGTATGGAATGGTTCAGGCGTTACAGCAAATACTGCTCCTGCAGCTCCTACTGCTCTCAAAGCTTCTGACGAAGATGGCAACGTGACATTATCTTGGGAAGCAGCTATAGACAAGGAGACTCCTGCGGCATCACTTCGCTATAATGTATATGTGAAGCTTAATGATGGCACAGTATTCTCAAATGTTGCTGCCGACCCTGCAACCGGCAAACTCCGTCATGGCAATGTGGATGCAGCCCTCACCACAACAAGCTGCAAGCTCAACATCAAGGCTGCCGACATAGCAGAATGGGGAGTACAGACTATCGATGGCGGCAAGTTGGCAAGTGCTTTTGCGAAGGGTGGCACCGTTACTGGTATCAACAACATCAAGAACAACATCAATACCACAGCCGCAATCTACAATATTGCTGGTCAGAGCACCAAGGCTACAGCTAAGGGTCTGAACATCATAAGAGATGCCAACGGCAAGGTAAATAAGGTAATAGTAAAATAATATATGAAGAGAACACGTTTTTTGACAATGGCTGCAACGCTGATATTTCCTGCAATATCATGGGCGCAGCATAATATCAATGACGGTCAGTGGAAAATAACGTTCAACGAACAGACCAAGACATTGACCTATAGCCAAAATGGCAAAGAGGTGGTGAAGGGCGCCTATATAGAGATACACAAGGCCAAGACCATTCACGACAACAAGGCAGAGACTTTGCTATCTACAAGCTATCCTACGGTAAGCTTGTCGAATACTGCTGTAGCCGATGCGTTTGGTAATGGCACAAAGTATACCTACACATACTCTGGCTTAGAAGGCAAAGACAACATAGAGCAGTCGATATACATATATCCTGGCAAGAACTACTTGCTTGTGGAGGCTGCATTGGTGGCTAAAGCAGGCGAGACAAAAGCCAACTATATAGCTCCTGTTGTCAGCAAGACAGCGACAGCCTTTCTGCCTACAGATGGCAAGAACTATGTCTACGATATGCCACACGACAACGACAACTGGGTGGGATATTCAGCAATACCTTTTGCGAAAGTTTCTTCAACCAATCAGACTTCGTGCGAAGTGTCGGGAGCATACGATGCCATGAGCCGTATGGGACTGGTGGTAGGATCTATAGAGCACGACACTTGGAAGAGTGGTATCACCATAAAGTCGGATGGCAAAAATGCTATTAGCGAACTGACTGTTGCTGCCGGAGTGGTGAATGCAAGAACCAACGATGTGCAATTCAAAAACGACTTTGTTATTATGAATAGCCATGGTGCTGTGGCAGGCAACAAGGTTCGTTCACCACGTTTCTTCCTCGGTCTTTACAACGATTGGCGCAACGGCTTTGAAGATTTAGGTGAGGCTACTGCAACACTATGTCCTAAACTCGAATGGAACGGAGGTACCATCTTTGCTTGGCAGAGTTGGGGAGGCATGGCAGACAAAGTAAACTATGCAGGAGCCGTAGATGTTGCCGACTTCTTCAAAGAGCAGATGATGCCAAAGGAATTTGTCAACGAGAATGGAGTATGCTATATAGTGCTCGACTCTTTCTGGGACAACCTCAGCGATTTCCAACTACGCCTATTTGCACAACATTGCAAAGCCAACGGACAGAAGCCTGGTATCTATCACACACCATTCTCTTGCTGGCTTGATTCAGAGAACGACCTAAAGTCGTATTCTCCTTACAATGGTAGCAAATATAAATGGTACGACCTGGTGTTGACTGGTAATGGTAAGAAACGCAAGATAGCATCTTATGCCCTCGACCCTACTCATCCAGAGACAAAGGAATACAATCGCCAACGGTTTGCAAAATTCAAAGACCTTGGATTTGAATACATAAAGCTCGACTTCATAAACAATGGCACTCTTGAAGCTGACAGCTATTATGACCCTAAGATAACAACAGGTATGCAGGCTTATACCTACGGAATGGATTATATCTTAGAGTTTGCAAAAGATGCTGGAATGTTTGTAGACCTTTCGATAGCACCGATATTCCCAGCTAAGGGACATGCACGCCGCATATCGTGCGACTGTTGGGGTGAGCTCGACAATAGCATGTACGGACTAAACAGCTTAGACTTAGGATGGTGGCTCGACCGTGTGTATTGCTACAACGACCCTGACCACTTGGTTCTGTCAAGAGCTGAAAACGACGGACAGGCTCGTATACGCTACACTATGGGAGCTATGACCGGCACAGTATTGCTTGGCGACAACTATAGTTTGAAGGGTACTTGCTTGGGCAATCAGAAGGAACGTGACCTGGCTCTTAGCATTGCTACAAACAAAGCTATAAACGATGTGGCACGAATTGGCAGATCGTTCCGCCCAGTAGAAGGCATGCTCGATGTTAGTTTCAACCGCTATCAATATAGCTATGGTGTAGACCGCGAGTTTACTCTCGACACCGACGATGCGCTTTACTATGTGGTTTTCAACTACGACAAGAGCAAGAGCTATACCAAGGCGGCAAACTTTGAGCGTTTAGGTATTGATGCCTCAAACGTGAAGAGTATTAAGGAACTCTGGAGCGGTAAGGACGTAACGTTCTCTGGCAATAGCTTCAATGTGTCAGTAGCAAAGACCGACGTTTGCCTATATCGCATAGAGAAGAAAACACCTACAGCCATCGCTGCAGTAGAGAAAGACAAGAGCAATGAGTTGTGTATAAGCTACAGTCCTGGGAGCCTTTATGTTAAGGCTTCCGAGGCTGTAGCCTCGCTATCTCTATTCAATATGCAAGGAAACCTATTGTATCAGAAAGACTATAGCTCAGAAATCTCCTCGATGTCATTGCCCATAAGTAGCAATGCAGGTGTGTATTTAGTAAAGGTAACTACGAAATCAGGAGCTAAACTAACTAAGAAAATCATGATAAACTAACAACATGGTTTAACCCTAATCGGTCGTTAGGGCTTAATAAAGGATATCCATCATTCCCACCCACAGCCAAGAGCTGTGGGCGGGTATTAAAAATAATATCAGCACATGAAACTGAAACTATTTCTCTTGGCAACTATTGCCGTCTTCATGAATATTTCTTCGATGTCGGCATACGACGTTAGACATTATTCGTTTCGCCATGTGAACTATAATGTAGGACTGTCGTCGAGCAACGTGAAATGTATCACAGAAGACAGCTATGGCTTTATTTGGCTTGGTACAAAGAATGGCTTACACCGTTTTGATGGTATTGGCACACGAAGATTAAGATGCTACGACTATGAAAAGATGCAAGGCAACGATAATATCAATGCCCTGTACGAAGACAAGTATAAGAATCTTTGGGTTGGCACAGACCGCGGTATATATAGATACAATCCTGTGACCGACCGTTTCAGCTTCATGGATGCCAAAGATAAAAAGACTGGCGAATATGCCAACAACTGGATACAGGCTATTGCTGGCGACGGCAAAGGTAACGTATGGGCTTTGCTTCCTGATGTGGGAGTATTTAGATATCATAATAATGATGTTTCCTATTACTCGGTATTGCCAAATAATGGAAGTTTTAAGGAGAAGTTTCCATCAAACCTCTGTGTGGACAGAAATGGCGATGCGTGGGTGGTGACAACAGTAAAAGGAATATATAAATACAACAAGCATACCGACAGATTCGATAAGGTAATAGCAAAAGATGGTGAAACTCTTGATGGCAAATATTTTGCTCAGGCTTCAGAAGATGTAGATGGCACTTTGATTTTTGCATCAAGCAATGGCTACCTATATCGCTACTCTACTACCAACAATGAATTTAAGAAGATAAACTTCTCTGCTGAGGGAAAGATATATCTACGTAGCTTAGAGTGTTTTGACGACGAGATATGGATAGGTACACAACATGGACTATACATCATCAATAAGCAAACTGGCAATGAGAGGTTGCTACATCAGGAACCTCTAAATAATTTTAGTCTTTCTGACGACATAATATATTGCATATACAAAAGCAGAAATGGAGATGCATGGCTCGGAACATCGTATGGCGGTGCTGACTATATGACTCGAAAGAAATTTGGATTTCAAGCCTATGGTCAATGGTCAGGACTGGCAGGAAGAGTGGTTTACGGACTAACGCAAGCTCGCGATAATAGTATATGGATAGGTACTGAAGACGATGGATTGTTTAAATTGGATCCACAGACTGGAGGTATAACAAAAGTACCAAACAACAAATTTCCTTCTAATTCGGTGCTTATGCTCAATTCGTATAGAGGCAACGTGTATGCAGGTTTCTCGCGTGGAGGACTAATAGAAATCGATGATGAAGGAAAAGAGCATTCTATGCTCAATATAGCAGAATCAGACAATAGCGTTTACTCATATCTGAGAGATAGTCGTGGCAACGAATGGGTAGGCTTAGGCTACGCTTTCTATCGTAGAGATGCAGGAAAGAAAGAGTTTGTGAGAGTAAACGAAACTGGATTTAACTGGATTTTCAATATCTTCGAAGCTCACGATGGTACGATATGGATTGCTACCATGGGCAATGGTATATGGAAATATACTCCATCTACAGGTAAATTCAAAAGCTATATCTATGGCGACAATTCTCAAAGCGGACTACGATCTAATAGCATTAGCGCATTTATGGAAGATAGCCGTGGCAACATATGGGTATCGACAGACCGCGGAGGCATAAGTCGCTACGACAAAGAAGAAGATAGATTCACTACATTTGGCATAGCAGAAGGACTGCCAGATGATGTGGTGTACAACATATTGGAAGACAGACATGGAAATCTATGGTTTGGAACAAACAAAGGTTTGGTGAAATTCAATCCAGAATGTAAAACTGTGAAGCTCTTTACCGCTAAAGACGGTTTGCCAAGCAATCAGTTTAACTACAACTCTGCCATAAAGGGCAACGATGGCTTGTTTTATTTTGGTGGCATAGGTGGCATTGTGGTTTTCGACCCTGAATTAGAATCGGCTTATGCTACTCCTCTTTCAATATACTTCACTCAGCTAATGGTGTATGACAAGGAGATGACAACAAGCTCAGAGGGTTCGCTTTTGGAACGCAACATAATGTTTACAGAAAAGTTGGAACTACCTTACGACAAGGCTTCGTTTTCTGTGAATGTAGTATCGCCCGACTTTAGCGTTGGCGGCAATGGTACATATAGCTACAAACTGGAACCTGTGAACAAGGAGTGGATGCGAATGAGCGACAACAAGCTTTCGTTTGCAAATCTTCCACCTGGTAGCTATAAGCTATGTGTGAAAGTGGAAAACCATGGGCAGACAGCTAAAAAGGAATTGAGAATTGTGATAACTCCTCCTTGGTGGCAGTCGACATGGGCGTATATGGCTTATACCTTATTATTATTAATAGCCATAGCTTATTGGTTCCGCTGGTATCGTGGACATAAAGAGAAACAACTAAAGGAAAGACAACGACTCTTTACTATTAACAAAGAGAAGGAGCTATATCAAAACAAGGTTAACTTCTTCACCGAAGTGGCTCACGAGATTCGCACTCCTCTCACATTGATAGATGCACCATTAGAGGCTATCGAAGAGATTGGTACAAAAAACAAGACTATAGCTAACTATCTGAAGATTATGCGTCAAAACACCAAGCGACTGCTTAATCTTACTGGTCAGCTACTTGACTTCCAGAAGTTGGGTTCTAACAGATTGACTCTAAAATATGAGAATGTAGACATCGTGGCTTTGGTAAACGAAACCATCGACCGTTTTGAACCTACGATCATTTTGCGAGGCAAAACATTAGAAAAGGACATCTGCGAGAAAGAACAGATAATAGCCTCAACAGACAAAGAGGCTGTGACAAAGATTCTGAGCAACTTGCTAAATAATGCATTAAAATATGCACGCCACAAGATAAGCATTAAGCTAAGCACAGACAACGCTTGCTTTATGGTGAGCGTGACCAGCGATAGCGACAAGATAAGCAAAGAAGAGAAAAAGCGTATCTTTGAACCTTTCTATCAGATTGACAAATCGAATAATGGAGAGAATGGCGTTGGCATTGGTTTGCCTTTGTCGCTATCATTGGCACAACTGCTTGGTGGCATATTGATGCTCGAAGAAGATGATAAGAACGAGAACACGTTTGTGGTGAAAATACCTATCAATAAAGAGGGTATCGAACACAACAACATGCAAACTTTGGAATCGCCCGACTATGTGCTTGAAGAAGACTCCAACCAAATAAAGGAGGAAGCAAGTGGCTACGCGGTACTTATAGTAGAAGACAACGATAGTATGCGCAAGTTCCTCGCCGACCAAATAAGTCAATCGTTTACTGTAGAGACAGCTTGCAACGGCAAGGAGGCAATAGCAAAGTTGGAAGCAAGCAGGATAGACATCATAGTTTCTGACGTGATGATGCCAGAGATGAATGGTTTTGACCTTTGCAGAACTGTGAAGACAGACTTGAATCTCTCGCATATACCATTTGTTTTCATTACTGCCAAGAATGACCTTGAAAGCAAGATTAACGGTTTGAAGCTTGGAGCGGAGGCATATATCGAGAAGCCTTTCTCGATAAAGTATTTTCGCCAGCTCATACAGTCGCTGTTGGATAATCGACGTCGCGAACGAGAATCATTCCAAAAGAAGCCTTTCTTCACTGTAGACAACATGCACATGCCTAAGGCTGACGAGGAGTTTATGCACAATGTGACAAAGATTATCGAAGAGCATGTAGGCGAAGAAGACTTTAACGTGGAAACTATGGCAAGTCTATTGTGTATGAGTCATTCAAGCTTACTAAGAAAAATCAAGGTGGTGTTCAACATGTCGCCAAGTGAGCTTATACGAACAGTAAAACTGAAAAAGGCGGCAGAGCTAATCCAAGAGGGTAAATATCTCATTGGCGACATCTGCTTTATGGTGGGTATATCTTCGCCATCATATTTCAGCAAGATATTCTTCGCACAGTTTGGCATCAGCCCTAAAGACTTCGAAAGACAAAATCGCCAAAAGCAGCAATAGGCAAACAACAGATAAATGAAATAAACTAATAACAACTAAAAATAAAAGCTATGAAGATTTTTAAGAAACAATTCCTAACATTATTCATGCTGGCATCGGCAGGGATGGCTTTTGCTAACCAACAGATTGTTGTAGCTACCGACAACACAAGTTTGGTATTTACTGTGGGTGACGATGGCCGACTATACCAAAGCTACTTCGGCGAGAAACTTCTCAACGAGAGTGACTATGCCAACCTTCCTTTGGGCAAAGAGGCATATATGACTCATGGTATGGAAGACTATTTTGAGCCTGCGCTTCATATTAACCATGCTGATGGCAACACATCTACTTTGTTGGAATACAAACGCCATGAGACAAAAACTCACGACGGATACAAGGAAACAGTAATATATCTTTCTGATCCTGTGTATGCATCTGAGGTTGCGCTTCACTATGCTGCATTTGGCAAAGAGAATGTGTATAAGGCATGGTCAGAGATTAAAAATGGCGAGAAGGGAAACATAGTATTGGAGAAATATGCTTCGTGCATGCTCAACTTCTATCAACCTAAATATTTCCTCACACAGTATGATGGCGACTGGGCAAGCGAAGTGCGCAAGTCTACTCAAGAGCTTCTTTTCGGCAAAAAGGTGATAGACACTAAGTTGGGTACACGTGCCAACATGTTTACATCGCCTTTCTTCCAACTATCGTTCAACAACGAAGCTACAGAGAATGCAGGCAAAGTGTTGGTGGGAACATTGGCTTGGACGGGCAACTTCCGTTTTACTTTCGAAGTTGACAATAAAGGCTATCTGCGCATAATAAGTGGCATCAACCCTTATGCTTCGCAATATGCTATAAAGAGGGGTGAGAGCTTCAAAACTCCTGAGTTTATCTTCACTCTTAGCAATAAGGGTACTGGATATGCAAGCAGAAACTTGCACGACTGGGCACGCAACTATCAGATAAAGAATGGTAAGGGCGAACGCAACACATTGCTCAACAACTGGGAGGCTACTTATTTCGACTTTAATGAAGATAAGCTCGTAAACCTTATTGCTGACGCTAAGAACTTAGGCGTTGATATGTTCTTGCTCGACGATGGATGGTTTGGTAACAAATATCCGCGCCATAGTGACACTCAAGGTTTGGGCGATTGGCAAGAGACTGCCAACAAACTGCCTAATGGCATTGGCAAGCTTACTGAGGAAGCTAAGAAACAGGGTGTGAAGTTTGGATTGTGGATAGAACCAGAGATGGTGAATCCAAAGTCGGAACTCTATGAGAAACATAAAGATTGGGTGATTAGATACCCTAACCGCAAAGAGTATTACTTCCGTAACCAGATGGTGCTCGACCTTAGCAATCCTAAGGTGCAGGATTATGTATATGGCATTGTGGACGGACTACTCACCAAATATCCAGGTATCGCCTACTTTAAGTGGGATTGCAACAGCCCTATCACAAACATCTATTCTGCCTACGAGAAGAATGAGCAGAGCAGATTGTATATCGACTATGTGCGCGGACTATACAAGGTGTTGGACCGCATAAAGGCTAAATATCCAGAACTACCAATGATGCTTTGCTCAGGTGGTGGCGGACGTACCGACTACGAGGGACTGAAATACTTCCAGGAGATGTGGCCAAGCGACAACACAGACCCTACAGAGCGACTATTCATACAATGGGGCTATTCGCAGATATTCCCTACAAAGGTGCAATGCGCACATGTTACAACATGGAACAAGGATGCAGGCATAAAGTACAAGGTTAATGTTGCCATGATGGGTAAACTCGGTTTCGACATAAACCTACATGATATTTCTGCCGACGAACTGAAATACTGCAAGAGATCTATTCAAGAATACAACAGCCTGAAACCTGCTATCCTTGATGGCGACCAATATCGTTTGGTGTCACCTTATGAGGGCAATCATGCAGCAACAATGTATGTAACAAAAGACCAGAAAGAGGCTGTGGTATTTGCTTTCGATATCTATCCACGATTTGCAGAAAAGCTATACAACGTTGTTATGCAAGGTCTGAATACTTCGGCAACCTACAAGGTTGAAGAAATCAACCGTATGGATGGCACGCAGGGCGAAATAAAGGAATACTCTGGCAACTACCTCATGACAATAGGTTTGCCTATGTTTACAGAGTCAAAGCTTGCAAGCAAAATCTTTAAGGTTAGCATGAAATAAAGCTTTTAAGCATTACAAGTATACAAAACATACAAAACGAATAAAGGTAGAACCCTCATCAAGTTCTACCTTTTTCGTTTATATCAAACAAAAGTTCCTCATAAAAATGTAGTGATACAGCAAAAAGTCCCTCATAAAAATGTGGTGACATAACAAAAAGTCCCTCATAAAAGTGTAGTGATACAGCAAAAAGTCCCTCATAAAAATGTGGCGACATAACAAAAAGTCCCTCATAAAAGTGTTAAAGACTTTGCTATCTCACTAATTATCAGTATATTTGCAGCAAAAAGAGTATTACTATGGAAAGATTCATAATGCAAGACCTAATTGCTTGGAAAAATAGAGAAGATAGGAAGCCACTTATTTTACTCGGAGCACGACAGGTAGGCAAGACTTATATACTAAAAGAATTTGGGCAACGAGAGTTTGAAAATGTTGCTTATATTAACTGTGACAATAATGCCATGGTCAAGGATTTATTTGCCACAGACTACAATATCGAGCGAATTCTCCTAACCATAGGTGCTATTACAGGAGTTAACATACAGGCTGGTAAAACTCTTATTATAATGGATGAGATTCAAGAGTTGCATCGTGGTTTAGCTTCGTTGAAATATTTTTGTGAGGATGCCCGTGAATATCATGTGGCAGTAGCAGGTTCTTTGCTTGGACTCACTCTCCATCAAGGCGAATCATATCCTGTGGGTAAAGTGAATACCTTGGAAATGTTTCCTATGACATACGAAGAGTTCTTGTTGGCACGTGGTTTTAAACAGCGAGTAGATTTACTGCAATCAGGTATGTGGGATGTAGTAAACTCTCTGCGCACACTTTATATTCAGCATCTGCGTGAATATTATTTAGTAGGAGGAATGCCTGAAGCTGTAAAAAAATTCATAGATACTAATGATGCTAATGCGGTAAGAGAAATACAGAAAGAAATCCTACACGCTTACGAAAAAGATATTTCTAAGCATGCTCCCGACGAACAAGTGGTAAGGATTAACCAAGTGTGGAATTCCATTCCATCGCAGTTGGCTAAAGAGAATAAGAAGTTTATCTATGGAGTGGTAAAACAAGGTGCAAGAGCAAAAGATTATGAACTTGCTATTCAATGGCTGATAGACGCAGGACTTATATATAAAATAAACCGTGTAAAAACTATTGGTATGCCTCTGAAGATACATGAGGATATTAGCGCCTTCAAGTTGTATCTTTTAGATTGTGGATTGCTTGGTGCAATGAGCAATACTCCACCAGCACTCCTTTTATTGCCTAATAATGACAATTCTGGAAAGGGTGACTTTACGGAGAACTTTATTTGTTGCCAGTTAGAATCTCTACGTAATATACCTATCTATTATTATAGCAAGGAGAATAGCCAATTAGAAATCGACTTTGTTATCCAAATAGATACCAACATCATTCCTTTAGAAGTGAAGGCTGAGGAGAATCTGCAAGCAAAATCTCTAAAAGTAATCCTCGCCAATAATCCTGGCATGCATGGTCTTCGTTTCTCAATGAGCGATTATAAAGAGCAAGAAAATATCACCAATGTTCCATTGTATGGAGCAAGAGGATATTTGGTAAATGTGCTTAATAATGCTATTCGCTGTTAGTTTAAAGACAGTTAATAAAAGGCCCTCGTAAGTATCCTATGATACTTTGCAAAGTAATACGTGATACTTTGCAAAGTATCACGTAATACTTGGGCAAGTATCACGTAATACTTTTTTAGGGGTCATTTTTAGAATCTGCCACGTTTCCCATTTAAACAGCGAACCAGGCTGTGCTTTTGCTTTTCATGTAAAGTCTTGTTTTTTACGCAATAAACTTGACTTTTATATATTTCTTTAACCATTTTCATACTATAAGCCGTATGTTCGTCAGGTAAGCAGTAATAATGTTTTCATATTGTGCATGCTGCAGCTGGAGATTAATATGGCAAAGATCTGAAGTTGTTTAAGTTGTATAGGTCGTATTTGTTGTTTTCTTTATTGCAAGCAAGACAAAAGTAGGTTGTGGTTTTTAAGACAACAAATACAACATGTACAACAAATACAACTTGTACAACAAATACAACCAAGGTTGGCGTCCACGTAAAAGACTCGTTAGTGTTTGCCGAAGAAAGAATGTTTGAATAATGCAAAGACCAAGGTAAAGCCTTCCAGGCTTGCCGTAATTAATAATCCCCTATGTTTGTCGGATGATTGCATTTAAGACGAGACGTATATAAACAAAAAAAATCCTGCAACCTCCGAAGAGATCACAGGAAACACCCCTGTGGGCGTTGACGGATTCGAACCGCCGACCCTCTGCTTGTAAGGCAGATGCTCTAAACCAGCTGAGCTAAACGCCCTTGTTTTTAAATGCGATGCAAAGGTAAGAAGAAATATTTGTTTCTCCAAATTTTCAAGCATCTTTTTTCTCACAATATAGAAAAAGATGAATAAAAAAAAGGTGTGCCGAAGATTCGACACACCCAATATTGATTATAGATATTATTCTATATCAGCGAGATTTGATTACTCAGCAACCTGAACAGTAGCACGACGGTTGAATGAGATAGGAGACAACTCGTCTACACCACCCTTACCAACAGTTGTAATCATATCACGGCTTACGCCCATCTTAACGAGCTGGTCAGCAACAGTTGCTGCACGCTTTTCAGAAAGGGTCTGGTTGTAAGCAGCGCTACCTGTAGCACCATCAGCATAACCAGTAACAGCAAGCTTAAGGTTGTTCTCCTTAGCATACTTAGCAAGAGCCTTAACGTTTACGAGATCCTTCTGAGAAGCGATCTTAGCCTTGTTGATGTTGAAGAATACAGAAACTGGAGTGTTAACGAATGCCTTAGTAGCCTTCTGAGTCTCATTGTTCTTCTGCTCCTCTGCCAACATAGTCTTCAAACGGGTGTTCTCAGAGTTAGCATCGTTGAGCTGAGCATTGAGAGCGTCGATCTGTGACTGAGAAAGAGCCTTGATAGCGTCAACATCTGGAGTCTTCTCCCATGTTGCCTTACCAAGGTTGTATGTAACACCGACTTCAACGTTCAATACGCGGTCGTGGTTAGCAAAAACGCCCTTTACTGAGTGACCATCCTCTGGCTTAGCATTTGGCAACAAACCTGTGAAGCCATCATAGTCAGATGTAGACAATGCATAGTTAACATCGAGGTTGATAGCCCACTTCTTGTTGAGCTTGAACTCGTTCAAGATACCTGCGCCAAATACAGGAGCATAAGCGTTAGCAGACATGTTACGGTTTACACCTACACCAGCGTAAGGAATAAAGTTCCAAACACGTGTTTCGCTATAACCACACAACATATTGCTCAAGTTGAACAATACCTGCTCGTTCAAAGTCCAATACTTATCAGCATTAGTCTTCTTATCCTCAGAAACTACTGAACGACCCCAAACACCATTAAACTTGGTACGGAGACCGAGACCTGGAGTGAACCACTTACCTACAGCTACAGAGAAGCCAAGGTTGTTGCGGAATCCCTCAAATGGACTCTTTGCGAAATCATTACCTACTTCCTGGTTACCCCAGAATGCACTTCCAGCGAGGTTGCCCTGAATAAACCAGTTGCTCCAGAATGAATTAGTAGCAACGCTGTACTTGAGTGCAGGATCAGCGTCTTGTGCACTAGCGCCAAGAGCTACACCAGCAAAAGCCAGTGCCATCAATAACTTTTTCATACTCTTATAAATTTTAATTAAAACAATTTCTTTTTATCAGGCATAGTGCCTACTTATTTTCGGCAAAGGTAGCAATATTTTTTGAATCTTTACCTTTTTTGCTAAAAAAATGCACAAGTAATGCTCTTTTTTTATGTTTTTTCAAACATTCAATAGCTTTTAGTCTATTTTTCACCCCAAAAGGTGCTCTATTTCAGACTGTTTGAGGATACAAAGGATAGTTTTGCCATCTGGTGTTACGTTAGGATTTTTACATAGGAATAATGAGTTTACTATGTTTTCCATCTCAATATTAGATAAAACTTGTCCTTGAGGAATAGCTGCATTACGTGCCATGGACAATGCCAGCGATTCGTCTATATCCTCTTTTATACTCACTGTATTTTCTGCAGCTGTATCAACCATTTCTACAACAAGCCTTACAGGGTTTACGCCTTCGAGTCCGGCAGGAATTCCATTAATAGCATAGTTGCCTGCTCCGAGGTCTTGGATATCAAAGCCCATAGTAGCCATTTCTTCTGCTATCTTCTCGTAAACAATACGTTGTGAAGCAGATAACTGAAAACACTCTGGGAAGAGAACTGTTTGTGTGGCAGACTTCTGAGCAGCTAATTGTGCAAGATACTGTTCGTAGAGAATACGCACATGTGCACGATGCTGGTCGATAATCATGAGTCCTGACTTCACGGCATTCATGATGTAAGTACCTTTATACTGATAGTGCGAAGGCGACTTATCTTCGATGATGCCAGAAGTAAAAATCTTTGAGTTTTGCTCTGCTTCAGGTTGTGCCCCAAACAATGTTTGTGGTTCTGCGATATCATCAGCATTTTCATTTTTTGCTAAGCCTTGATATAGCTGTTCCCATTGATCTGGCACATGCGAGTCTAAAGTTTTTTTACCAGAGAATGAGCCTGCATTAACCTTTGATTCGAAAGTATATCCATTAGACTTTGGAATAGATGTTCCTAAGTCGGCAGACGATGTGTTGAAAGGATTATAGTTAGGATCATAATCCACCTGTGGTGCGTTAACATCGTCGACAGGAACAAAGACAGGAATTTCTGGTTTGCCCTGCACATCAAAGTCGATTGTTGGCACATCATTATATACGCCAAGACTCTCCTTAACTGCAGCAGCCAAGATTTGCCATATAGCCTGTTCGTTTTCAAATTTTATTTCAGTCTTTGTAGGATGAATATTCACATCTATATCATGTGGATTTACCTCAAAGAAAATGAAATAAGGCACTTGCTCACCTTGTGGAACCAAACGTTCGTAGGCTGTCATCACGGCTTTAGCAAAATATGGATGTTTCATATATCTGCCGTTGACAAAGAAGTATTGGTTTGGCATTTTTTTGCGCGATGACTGTGGTTTGCCGATAAAGCCAGAGATATTGCACACCGTGGTATCGACCTTTACAGGCAAGAGGTCTTGATTAATCTTTTTGCCAAAGACATCAACAATACGTTGCTTCATACCAGAGCGAGGAAGGTTCAAAAGTTCTGAGCCATTGCTATGGAGAGTGAAATGAACTTCAGGATAAACCAAAGCTATACGCTCAAAGGCAGCAACGATGTTGTTGAGCTCTGTAGAGTTGGATTTTAAGAACTTTCTGCGTGCAGGAACATTATAGAAGAGGTTGCTAACCATGAAGTTGCAGCCCACAGAGCAAGCACAAGGCTCCTGACCAGTAACCTTGCTGCCAGCTATCGAGAGATGTGTGCCAACTTCTTCATCTGCCATGCGGGTTTTCAATTCCACCTGCGACACTGCTACGATAGAAGGCAAAGCCTCGCCACGAAATCCCATTGTCTGCAAAGCAAACAAGTCGTTGGCTTGACGAATCTTAGAAGTAGCATGACGCTCGAAAGCAAGGCGAGCATCAGTCTCCGACATTCCTTTTCCGTTGTCGATAACCTGAATAGAGGTTCTACCTGCATCAACGACAAGCACGTCGATACGGGTAGCACCAGCATCAATGGAATTTTCAACCAATTCCTTTATTACAGATGCTGGACGTTGTATCACCTCACCTGCAGCAATCTGATTAGCTACAGCATCAGGCAGCAGTTGTATTACATCGCTCATAATTATTCAAGTTTCTGCAATGGCACTTCCTTGCGTGCCTTCTTCTTAATTTCTGTTCCTTCAATTTTGCCACGCCACACAAAGACATCCATAGGAGATGTAGGGCGGATATAGTCGAACCACACAAAATTCTGAAGCTTAAGCTTTGATGGTGGTATCTGAGTCATTGGATACAGCGTGCCTACAGCCTTTGGCATCCATATCTTCTCCATCTTTCGTTCTTTCGATAGATACATCTTCATGGTATCGGTCTCGGTATAGTTGAGTCCGATGAGAGTTGTATCTTTATCGTCGACAGGGAAATAGACAGCACATACATTGCCTACAGCATCGCTACGACGCAGAGCGCCATCAACGAAATAGGCATACATATCTGTAGATGACACCTGATTATAATGTATGCTATCAGGCATTAGTTCTGCCGAGAATGCTTGACCAAGGATATGAGCCTCGCGGATTGTGGAATCGTTCATAAAGAGTTTAATCTTCTCTCCTATCAACTGACGATTGGAATTCCAAACGATAGGGTCGCGATACATGGTGAGACAAGAATCCTTAGAGTTGAACACCATAGAATCGCAAACTGCTTGGACATCCATTCTATAAGCTCTTACTTTGTCAAAGCAATGCACCTCACGATATACAGAGTCGGTATTAATATTATATGTGTATATCTTCAGCGAGTCGGCATGCATATAGAGAGTATCTTTCTGAGAAAAATCTTTCACCAATGCATCTTTAGTGCCATAGCCATAGCCCGTGAGCTGATTATATTTCAGATGACCACATTTGAGCTCATTCTTGTTCTCCTTATCTACATATACCACATTTCCAAAGCCTTCGCCTATACCAGTTTTATCGTCATAGAAGAGTGTGTCGCCAGTAATTGTCTTGGCACCATCAACTATGGTAGAACGCTGAAAGAGCTTTGCCCTATCGGTCTTGGTATCAAAGTATCCATCGGTGGTATTTACAACGCTTGTTTTGGTAGTAATCTTCGATTCGCCTGTGATATGAGCCGTAGAAGTTCTGGTATCATAATGCAAGGTATCGGTTTCGATAAGGCGCTCCGGACTACGCATTCTGACATCATAATAGAATATAGCCTCACGAGTTTTTGTATTGTATTCGCCCCAGTCTGATGACAACTTATCTTTGCCATCAACGAGTTTACCGCCATCATAGAAATAAGCATATTCGTAGAGACGGTCGTAGTCGAGACTATCGGTATAGAGAGTCTGACGACGATGCTTAAGCACTACATTATGACGAGCATGCATCATAAGTTCCTGACCATCGTAATCGCCACGTTCGCAAGTTAGCGAAAGGGTATCTCCCTGTACGAACTTCACATGTCCGAAAGCCTTTACCGAGTTTGAAGCTTCATAATAATATGCGCTATCACACCACAGTTTGCCACCATCATGTCTAAAAGCCACCTTTCCTTTGGCAATCTGTGCACCTGGGTTGCTACCATACAAATCGTATTTTAGTTCGTCTGCATGTATGAGATATACACGTTCGTCAGACTTCTTACGATGTTTCTTTTTAGGTCCTGCAGCACACAATATACTCAACCCAAACAGGCATAGAACGGCTAATAATGCCATTCTATGCCCGCTGATATTTGAAAATCTGTTGTTCGTTATCATCTAACCCATCCTTGGTATTCGTATTTGCAATCTTTATACCTATCGTTCATTCTAACATAGGTATGTTTTATCTTGTCTACCACCCAATCGTGGAGTGCTTTCTGGCGCATCTTTGCCATCACCACATGCTTCATCACCTGGAAGTCTTCCGTGATAGTGGCACGATGTCCCTCTACTCTACTCTTGAGTTTCACTATTGCACACGAGGTTTTGCCATTGCTCTTAGTGAGTGTGAATGGCTTTGATATTTCTCCAACCTTCATAGTGTCTACTACGCGAGCCACTTCTGTAGGAAGGTCTTTCATCTGGAAACGTGAGGTTGCACCATCTTCTGTAAGGTTCGACATCAATCCACGATTATTGCGGGTATCCTTATCGTCGCTAATGAAGGTCGCACCATCCTCGAAGGTAAACTTACCATTGCGAATATCATCGCTGATAGAGTCGAGCTGCGAAAGCGACTTATCAATCTCATCCTGAGAGACTTTTGGCTTGAGCAATATGTGGCGCACCTTTACCTTATCACCACGCTTGTCTACGAGCTGGATGATATGATAACCGAACTCACTCTCCACAATCTTTGAAATCTTCTTAGGGTCGGTGAGGTTGAAAGCTACAGTAGCAAAAGCAGGATCGAGAAGTCCACGACCTACGTAATCGAGTTCGCCACCACGGCGTGCCGTACCAGGATCTTCAGAATACAGACGTGCCAAAGTAGCGAAGGTTGTTTCGCCATTTGTGACACGCTCAGTGAATGAGCGCAACTGGTCTTTCACTCTATTTATCTCCTCAGTCTTGATAACTGGCGAGCGCTCTATTATCTCGACCTCAACTTCTGTAGGAACAAATGGGATGCTATCCTCAGGAAGTTCACGGAAGTAGTTACGCACGTCAGCTGGCGATACCTTGATATCCTCTGCCAACTTGCTCTTCATCTTCTGAGTAAGGAGCATATTTTTATATTCATCGTGCATTCCTTCACGAATCTGAGTCAAAGACTGATTGCGATATTCCTCAAGTTTCTCACGAGAGCCAATAGCTTGTATCCAATCGTCAATCTGACGCTCTACTCCACTTGCAATCTCGCTCTCTGAAACCTCGATACTATCAAGTTCTGCCTGATGAAGGAACAACTTCTGTACCGCCAACTGCTCTGGGATAAGACAGTCAGGGTCGCCATTCCAAACAACACCTTCGGTCTGTCCCTGCATACGAGCCATCTCTACATCCGACTTCAATATAGGAGCATCGCCAACTACCCATATCACCTCGTCAACGATACTGCTCTCAGGGATTGCTGTCTCTGTAGTATCTTTTTTGTCATTTGTATCATCAGAAACCTTTGCCATATTAGGGAACAAGCTCTTACCTCCTGCAGCAAAAGCTACAGAAAGGCTCAAGCCACCCACAAAGGCGCAGATTCCTAATCTATTCAAATATCTATTCATATATTAATATCAATGCTTATTTACAGTCTTCAAGACGTTTTCGTCAACCCAAACGGTATATTTCTTGCGCAAATTAGCTACCCATTCCTTTTCAAGCATGTCCTGATAGTCAGCCAACACCTGTGCCTTGACATCCGACATTTCCTTTGGAGCCTTTAGTTTCTTGCCATATACTGCGTCGATAGGATATTCCTTAAGGGGTTTAACGATAGTGTCTACACCAAACACCTCGCGGTCAACGAGAGCATTATCACCCTTTTTGAACAATCCTTTTTCTACACGGATACGAAGTATGCTATCGTTGTTGAAGGTTTTGCGCAATTTATCTGCCCACTCATCGAAAGGCAAGTTTTTAACTGCATCCTTCACAGCCTTTACGTCGGCTTGGTCTTTCACGTGATAAGCCATACCTTTGAAGCGTGGCTCATCCCACTTGTATTTCTTTTTATTCTTCTTGAAGTAAGCTGTTTGTCCTGCTACATCCTTTGCTGCTTTATCCCAAACATTTCTATTGCTGATTTCATAGAGGAGCAAACCATCGTGGTATTCACGGATGAGGTTTCTCAAATCAGAATCCTTAGATTCCATCTCTATGCGCTTAGCCTCAAGAAGCTTAGCTGGAGTAGTATTCTCCTGTTTACTCAACGAATCGAGCTTGTTGTCGATAATCTTTTCACGCAAGCCACGCTGCTCGATAAATCTTAGGATATCAGCACGCTGACTTTCGTAAGGGAAGAAGTTGCCCTTATCCTCCATAAGTATGATATGCCATCCAGCTGGCGAGAGCACAGGTTTGCTCATTTCGCCTTTCTTCAAAGCCCAGGCAGCATCTTCAAACTCTTTGAGGGTCATACCCTTTGTTATCCACGAAAGGTCGCCACCATTAACGGCAGAAGCCTTGTCGTCGGAACATTTCTTTGCCAACTCAGCAAAGTTTGCACCATGCTGAAGAGCATTATAAATGGAATCAATCTTCTCTTTAGCAGCCTTCTGCTCATTAACAGTAGCACGCTGTTTCACCAACACGAGGATATGAGCCAACTTAGCCATACCACCATTGCCATCGATGCGCTGCTGTGTCTCGGTATATATCTTATGAGCTTCAGCCTCAACATCAGCATCGGTAATCATAGCAGGACGTATCTGCTGATCGCGATAACCTGCAAACTCATCGAGGAATGACTTCAATGTATCCAAATGTTCTTCCTTGGCAGCCTCAACCTTAAGCTTATAGTTAACAAAAAGGTCAACATATTCAGCTACAGACTTTTTGTCTATCACGCCCTCAGAATTATTCTTATTGAAAGAATATTCAAATTCCGAACGACTAACGGGCTGACCATTAATCTTCATTATTACAGGGTCGTTAGACTGTGCAAAAGCTATATTGCTTACAAAGAGCAAAGCTCCAAAGAGTAGTTTCGATTTCATTTCTTCTTATATATATATAATAATGTATATAGGAG
>ERZ1026868.131-NODE-131-length-60888-cov-42.725133_pt1 | contig 60888 bp, 57 predicted proteins | sample MGYA00380164_ERZ1026868 | MGnify/ENA primary metagenome ERZ1026868 (study PRJEB33269, sample SAMEA4719800) | human gut metagenome | biome: human-associated habitat; feature: organic feature; material: feces | place: Cameroon | collected 2013-10 ...
GGAGATGTGTATAAGAGACAGTATAAATACTCCATAATTTTCTATCAAAATTTGTATTTGAAGCAGCTTTATTTATTGCTTGAATAATATGCTCATCATATTCTCCAAAATTAAAACCATGGGTTATTAGTGAACCGGAAACATTACATAAAGCATCATAGCAATAAGCCAAATAATAGTTATGTTTAATATGGTTTAGTTTTTCCTCTCCATTTCCAGCAGTAACAAAAATCGGATAAGTTCCATTATTCATCAATTTTTCTATTTGCTCCATTAAGTTATTACGTCCATCGTATTCTTGCTTTACAATCTCATTAAACATATCAAACAAGTGCAATGCTCCATGAAGATAGAATATATTCTGTTTTTCTTTATGTTTTCCCCATCTCAACTCAGAATAGTCTGCTTCTTCAGCTGGAACAAATTCTTGCCCATCTTCTTTATCTCTTCCAAAACCATCAATACAGTTTTTATTGCCGCTTCTCATTAAAACCCAATACAACAATAAATCATAATTTGTAGAAAATATTTTTCCTTTTGATTCAGTAAAAAAGTTCAAAAAATTTGCACAAGAATCAAGTTTGTTTTGAGAAATAGAAAAAACATTTTCAGGATGGCTAGTTTCAACAGCTTCAATAAGCAGTTTTTTCAATTTTTCAGAAAGTGCGTTTAATTTTTTTATAATATCAGAAGAATCATTAAAAGCTTTCAAAATTTTTGCAAATAAATCCAATTCTCTCATTATTTGTTCAAAGTTGCTTGTATTAATAACACTGAATAAAGTTTTTAATTCAGAATCATCACTTGAATTTATAAAAGAACTTAAAGCATTATATGAAAAAATTGATGGACTGTAAGAAATGCTAAATCCGTTTCCAATTAATAAATTTGGGATTCGTTTTTCGTTCTTTAAATGTCTAACAACATCTTCATATTTCATTAAACACATAGTTTTCCATCTCCTTTATCAATATTTATTTCTTGCCATAAAAATCAATATAGTACCCAGCATTATTTTTACAGCCATGACAACCGCAGATAATATTTTCAGATGGAGAATTTTCAAGTTTTCCTAATACCAAAATATCAGAGTTCTCCGCATGGTATTCACAAATCTGCGACCAAGTTCCGTATTCATCTTTTACAACATCATCGAATAAAACTGAAAAATTCATTTCTTACCCCAAATATTTTTCAACTGCATTCATAATATACCAAAACATAACAGGCGGAATCGCGTTTCCAATCTGCCTGTAAGCAGTCGCTTCACTTCCAACAAATTCAAACGTATCAGGAAAAGACTGTATTCTGGCTGCTTCGCGCGGAGTAAATCTTCTGTAAAGTTCTTTTTCAGGGTTAACAAGTAAAACCGGGTCGCGAGAATTCAAGCTGACTTTCGCAAGATGACTTGTTACTGTAAGACAAGGTTCGTTCAAATTCTGAGCAAGTCCTCGCTTCATATTATTTTTGGCATTTTTCATTCCCTGAACTGCACGTTCTGAAAAATAATATTTCTTTTCTTCTATAGCAAGTTTCGGAACGGCAACAGACAAAGGAATCCAGTTGTTTTTATTAGGCTTTTCAGGAAAAACAAAATCTCCTTTTTCTTTATAAATATCATTTCTAATTCCAACGACTATAACTCGCTCCCTTTTTTTACAACATCAAAACAATTTGACAACTCTACAGTTTTTTTATCCATGAAGCTTTATCCCCTAAAAATTTTTTCTCTATGCCATTCAAGGAATACTGAGCTTGGCGGATATTTTCTAGGTTTTTTCAAAAAACTATTTTCTATTGGTTTGAAATATTTTGAATAATATTCTTTTTCAACATTCTGCTTTAACTATATTGCGCCCCTGTTTCGTTATCTGAAGAATCAAGTATTTTTATGAGCGGGGAATTTAAGTTGTTAGAAGAAGCGCGGGCAGCTATGTTTCTACTGGAACTTTCTTCAACAGAAGCGATTGCTTTTGCGTTTGTCAAGTCGAACTTTAATGCTTGTTTTGAATTGAAATCTGTTTCCGAGTCTCCACCGGATGACGAGCCGTTGCTACAAGAAGCAAAACCTAATACAGCAATAAATGCTGATAATACAATAATTCTTTGAATCTTCATGGATTCCTCCTTGAAGCAATCATTACACACATCCCTCCGTCAAGTGCCTGCGGCACAAAATCTCAATAAATTTTCACCAAAAAGTTGTTTTTTGAAATTTATTCAGTATAATTTAATCTAGATTCTTGAAAAGTTAAAATGGGATTGTCGTATCAAGTGCGACAATGACAGAGAGATGAAAGGGCAAGCGCATTATAAATAATTTAATTAAAGTTTGCGCGAAGGAACGGTTCCTGGGGTAAAAACACTCTGATTGTTGCGGCCGCGTGAGCGGGTAGTTCTATAGTTACTTTGCAACAATCAGCATGTAGCGCATTATTGCGCGATTTTGAACCAGGAAACCGTGCCTGAAAGCCAGTTTTATGCTGAATACATTTATAATGCGTTTGCCCTGAGAGAGATGAAAATTGTCATTTTCGGGCTTGACCCGGAAATCTAAAATTTGGAGGTCTTTTATGAAGAAATTTATTGTTCCGGCTTTATTTGCGTTTTTATTTGTGGCTGCGTCCTGCATGAACATGAGCGGCGGCTCTGAAAAAGGCGGCTCAATCCGTGTTGCCTTGCCAGGCGGACGCTATGTTTACAGCAAGGAAAATGCCGACAAGTTTGTTGTGCGTGTAATCGGCGAAACTGAGACTATAGAGAAAGAAGCGATGTTGGGGGGGGGTAATAGAATTTACAGAACTTGAAGCCGGCGAATATACCGTTGAAGCGGAGGCATGGGATTCTGATAATGATAAGATTATCGCTTCTGGAAGCAAAAAGATAGAAGTTGAAGCGGATAAAAGCACAGAATGTTCTTTAACTTTAATACTTCTTTCTAACACCTTTTCTATTGATGAAGACGGAAGCGTAGCTATAAACAAAACTAAGCTTGAAAAAACAGCCCTCACAACAGTAATTGATACCGCCGCAGAAATCACAGGAAGCGGAAGTGAAGGTGTTTTTATTGACGGCCGCACAGTAACTTTAAGCCCCTACAGCATAGGTAAGTACGAAGTGACACAGGAGCTTTTTGAAGCCATAATGGGAGAGAATCCAAGCAAGTTTCAAGGAGATGACTATCCTCCTGCAGATGGTGAAACACAAGAGTTTCGCCCAGTTGAAACCATAAGTTGGTATCATGCAATTGTGTTTTGCAACAGGCTTTCTATATTAATGGGGCTTGAGCCTTGCTATACAGCTATTCAGACAAATGGCGGTGAAGTTCCCTATGAGTCTATTGCTCTAAGTACTATTACCCAAGATTGCTCAGGTTGGCAGGATGTTTTTTGTGATTTCACTAAAAACGGCTACCGTTTGCCTACAGAAGCGGAGTGGGAGTTTGCAGCCCGTGGCGGAAATCAAAGTGTTGCTGACTGGAATTATACTTATGCTGGAAGTAATACTAAAACTGAAGTTACTTGGTATGACGATAATTCTAACGATATTACTCATGAAGTTGGTTTAAAAAAGGCTAATATACTTGGGCTTTATGATATGAGCGGCAATGTATATGAATGGTGCTGGGACAGATACACTGATAGCATATCCAGCAGCACACCTGATACTGGTGTGTCATCGGGTTTGGATCGCGTGAAACGTGGTGGTGCTTTTAACGATGATAATCAGTTATCTTGTCGTGTTGTGAGCAGAATCAGATACGCCCCAGCTGCCTTCGCCAACAACATGGGCTTCCGCATAGCCCGCACTATAAAATAAAACTTCATTCATTGTCAGAGAATGTTCAAAAAACATCTTTTTTGTCATTATTGGGCTTGCCCCCTGCGATGTTTCTGAAAGAAACTCGGTTGATAATCCGTTGTGATAGATTCCCGCATCAAGTGTGGGAATGACAAAAAAATTCAAACCTGATAATGACAGAAAAAATTGAACTGGATAATAATTCTTAAAGGGCTGTTTTTACCAAAATTCAACGCTTAACTGAAGGAATACTTCCTAAGAGGCTAAGTGAGTATTCCTAAAGCCCTAAGTAAGTATTCCTAAGGCCTGAAGTAAGTATTCCTAAGAGCCTTAGAGAGTATTACTCAGGGTCTTAGGAAGTATTACTTAGCCTCTTAGGAAGTATTCCTTCACTTTTGAATTATTCAACAGAAAACCAGTCTTCCATACGTAAAAAAGAGCGTTCTGCGGCTTCTGCAAAATCTGTTGTATTGTGAGTTACAAGAACCATTCCGTTTGCAATTGCGGTTGCGGCAATCTGTGTGTCATAATATGGAAGAGATTTTCCTTCTTTTGGGCATTTTCCTAAAAGCTGACCGCATATTCCTGCTGCAAAATCGTCGTAGGGAATCATCTCGATGTTGTTTTTAAGATTTTCAGTAAAGTTTACGATTGAATTTTTGCGTTTTCCCTCTGGCATTTTCTCAACTCCGTAAATAAGTTCCTGCCAGGTTACGGCGGAAATTGCGCAGAAATTTTTCCTTGCCTCATATAAATCAATCACGTTTTGGTTTGGACAATCCTTTGAGAATTCGGACACGATGTTTGTATCAAGAAGATATATTTTTTTCATTTTTCCTCCATAAGTGATTCTTATTATATTTGCTTGTAAACAAATCTTCGGTACTTATTTATTTCTCGAAAATCACTCTGTTAGGGTCAGCATAAACTTTTGGTCCGAGAGGAATTCCTTCATCGCTTAGAACATCCTTGTATTCTTCGCGCCATTCTGAAAGCCAGCTTGTTTTATTTTTGGGCGATTCTTTTTCATACTCCTCGTAGCTGATAATCACCGCAACCGGCTTGTCGTACCTTGTAAGCTCAACAGGTTCACCGCTTTCCGCAATCTTTACGAAATTTGAAAGATTGTTCCGCGCGTCATAAATTGAAGCTCTACACATAGTTTCCTCCTGCGATATAATGAAATGTCATCTTTGCTCTTGACCCGAAAATCTAAAATAATATTTTGCCAAATGAGTTTTTTAGAAACACAACGGAGCAGTTCTGGCAATGACAGTTTGTAAGTAAAATAATAACATTGCTCTGCTTTATAGTCAACATTGAAAATTATAGCCAACATTTTTTTGAGGTGAGATATTTGAAAACATATTAATTGCAATTTTATATTTTTTTGTATTACATTTGTAGTACAAAAATATTCTGGAGATTGTTATATGGCAATGACAGTTCTTCAAACCAGAGTTGATTCAGAAACAAAACTTGCAGCTGAAAATCTTTTTAGTTCATTGGGACTTGATATTACAACTGCAATACGTTTATTTTTACGTTGTTAAAGTTGCTTTCCATTGACTTTAAAAAGCCCGTATTTTATTTTGACTCTATGAAAAAATTCATTTTGCTGTTACTTTTATTTTTATCATTGAGTTCCTGTAATATAGCCCGCAGTAAAAATAAAGCTAAAGTTTCATCTGGTGATTTAGAAGCATCAACAACTGCTGAAAAATATTATGTTTCCAGCAGCTATCATTTTATGTTGAATTATCCTGATTTTATAGGCAAAGCCATGAATTATGCCTGGCAGGAATATTCCGGGGTTACCGTTCCTGCACTAGTTTATCCATCAAATTATTGTTTAAAAAAAGACAAGTATTCTTCTCCATATTTGGAATTCGCCAATATTTCTGCAAAAAAAATCACGCAGGCGGAAATATTTTTTTTCAGCACAGGAAATCCTGATTATACAAGTTTGCTTGTCAAGCTCGATTTGATTCCTGGCGGTTGTTCTGAGGTCAGTCTGACAGACTCATTTTTAGGAGAAAATGAATACCGATTGGATAAAATTGATTTTTACTTTCAGGATGAAACCATGCGCTCATTTTCTGCGGCTGATTTTTTTCATTTTCATTATCCGGAGCTTGCGGCTTTTGACTTGTCCGGTTCAGGAACTTTTTTTCTAAAAGGAAATGAGGGATATTTTTACTTGATAATAAAAAACCGCAAATCAGGCGATGAAAACGCAGGATTTTTCAGGCTGGGCATTACAAAAGAAAATGGCGAAGAAACAATTGTTGAAAATGAAATTTCCTACAGCAGTGAGGACAATACTTATTCATATAGACTATGGGATGACATGGCAATTGAAGATTTTTGCTTTGCAAAAAAAGTTAATGTTGAATTCCGCTCTACAGATGGCAAAATAATATCAGAGGAAATTACAGATTCAGAACAGCTGGAAAAAATAAGTATGTGGGTAGCCGCGTTCTGTTATTTTGGTTTGAGATAAGGGAGAAGAACTAGTACAAAAACAAAAGACAAGAAGTTAAAAAAAACAGTTTTTTGTTTTTGTACATTTTCTCCTTGACAATCCCCGATTTTCGCATAGAATACAAATCATAGGTACAAGCAAAACAGAAAATACTTGTTCTAAAATCAGTTTGGTTGTCATGTCTTGATGCAAGTTAAGCGTAACAAACAGATTCTTCTTAGTTCTCTTATTTCCAGTTTTCTTAAATCCTAATTATTCAAACATTTTTATTTTCTCATGCAGACAGGATTATTGTGCCTAAATTCTTTTTTAGGAGTATTTTATGAACAGACAGGACATCGACTTTGTCCAGAGCAGCATCAACTATCAGTTTAAAAATTTGCAGCTGCTTGAGCAGGCATTCACGCGCAAGTCTTATTCGGAGGAGCATCTGGAAGTTCAGAACAACGAGGTTCTTGAATTCTACGGAGACGAAATTCTTGATTTTTTTGTTACGAAGATGATGTACAAAAGATTTTCAAGAATTCTCAACAATGAGCTTGTCTCGGAAAAAAACGAGGGCGAGCTTACAAAACTGAAATCGATTCTAGTGAGTAAGGAAAGTCTTGCGCGCTGCATGTACAATATCGGGTTTTCAAAGTTTCTATATCTTGGAAAAAGCGATGAAAAAAATGAAGTGTACAAAAGCAAGTCCGTAAACGAAGATTTATTCGAGGCGATAATCGGGGCGGTTGCCGCTGACTGCGACTGGAACTACGAAAATCTTGAAAAAGTCTGCCGGACAATGCTGGATATGGAAACAACGAACGGCTACCTTGCTTTGCTTGTCAAGGAAAAATCTCACCGGCTTGGATTCGGAGAGCCTTGCTATCGCCCTCTCGCATGGCAGACAGACAATCCTGAAGACTGGCAATCGGACAATCTTTTCAATATGGGAATCGGATTTGGCGGCTTTGGAAGCACATCAAAAAATCCTAAAACCGGGAAACATGAATACGGAATCCAAGTTGGAGAAAATAAATTTACAGGAATTGGCGACGGAATTGCCCAGGCAAAACTTAACGCGGAACAGAAAGCCTACCATTTTCTCTGCCAAGAGGAAATAAAACGGAAGTTCCAGAATCTTGACTACACAAATCCGGCAAGCACGCTTCACGAGCTATTCCAGAAAAAAGTGATTATGGAAGTGCGCTACGAATTCAACGAATACCACGATGAGAACGGAAATCCAATCTGGAACTGCAAGGCGATTCTCGAAGGCTACGGAACATTTGAAGCCGACAACGCGTCAAAAAAGCAGGTAAAACAAGATGCTTCGTTGAAACTCCTGAAATTCATAGCCGAAACAAAAATCGAGCAGACCGAAAAATGGGAAATCCCGACATTCTATCACGGAATGGCGAGAATCCGGCACGATGAGGGGAAAATATAATGAACAAAAACTATATCCTGATGGCTGTGAATAAAGCCGGAAAAAATGTATATATCGATGAAGTTCCGAACGGAAAACAGTGCGGCTGTTTCTGTAAGGAATGTGGCGGCGAGCTTGTCGCAAAGAACAACGGCAAAATAAAAGTCCATCACTTTGCGCACGCAACCGGAAACGACAGCATAAACTGCTCTCAGACTGCACTTCATATTCTTGCAAAAGAAATTATCGCAGAAGAAAGGTGTGTGGCTATTCCAAGAAGCGGAAAAATTGAATTTTATTCAGCAGATAAAGTCGAGCTTGAAAAATCTTTAGGCGATATAATTCCAGATGTTTTTGCTACTGTAAAAGGTAGAGCTTTCATGGTGGAAATTCTTGTAAGCCATGCAATTGATGAAGAAAAACTTGATAAAATCAAAGAACACAGAATTTCTTGCATTGAAATAGACTTATCAGGAAAAACATTCGAGTCAAAAGAAGATGTGAGAGCCGCATTAAATAATCCATGCAATATGAAAATCATTTATGATGATAACAGCCGCCTGATTCAAGAAAGAAAAGAAATTTTATTGAATTACGGATTAAAGCTAAAAATTTACCGTGGCGGAATTGTTATTTGTCCAAAATTGTGTAGTTATGTTCCGACCTATTTTTGTGAAGATTGTGTTTTTGGTTGCAAAGAAAACAATAGCTTTATGAGGTGTGGATTTATTTTGCCGCTTGTGTTAAAACCGAATCTTAGAGTGGTATTTAATATTATTCTAAAAAACAATACTGTTATGTTTGATGATGAAGCCAAAAGGTATAACGACAGTCATTTTGGCTGGAAAGCAACCGAGGCTGTTCAAAGAGCATATATTTCAAGAAGTTTCTGACTATGAAAAAACTGATTTCACTTTTTACTTTGCTGTTTATTTGTTTTATATTATTTTCTTGTGCAAGTGGAACGGCTTTTGTTACTGGCAAAAAGAGGCCTTATGTAAATCCTGACAGGATTTCTATATATACAGAGCCTCCAGAAGATTATGAAGTCATTGGGATTGTTTCTGCTTCTAGTGATTCAGGTTTTACAGATCAGGGCAGTTTAAACTATGCGATTGCGGAACTGAAAAAACAGGCTGGAAAAATTGGAGCCAATGGAATTATTCTGGAAAGCATTTCTAAATCAAAATCAGGAGGCTCATTTGTCGGCAATGTCTTTGTTGCTGATTCTGCACAGAATGTTACTGGAAAAGCAATTTATATTCTAAAATAAACTGTTTAGTGTTATTTTGACAATTCACTATGCTGGTGGTATAATATTCACACTTTATTAGAAGGAGTAAATATGAAATTATCAAGAAAATCAAAGGTCGTATTGGTTTTGCTTATGGTTGCGGCCTCTGCTTGTTTTGCTCAGAAATGGAAAGGTCTTGTAAAAGGAATTGAAGGAAGAGTAGGCGGAAAGAACAATTCACAGCAGACAACAGAATCAACTGAAAAAGAAGATATGCCTAACTTGCCTGGTTTTAATACTAATGTTGACACAGGTCCACGCAATATAAAGAACTATAAATCAAAAAGACCAGCCAAAATTCCAAATGAGCCTTATCTTCAGGAAATGGCGAAAAAGAATGATAATGCAGAAAAGGCTCTAAAGAAAGAAGATTTTAAAAGAGCGTATGAGCTTTTTAATACACCTATTAAAGCTAAAGCCACAGAAAAAATATATGATGATTATGATGGCTACATGGCAATGATGGACTGGGAAAGAGATCTTTCAAGTTGGATTCATTCCTTTTATGAAGATCCAAATTATCAGGGAGAAAAATAATCTCATTTGGCTTTTTCATAGAGCCGTGCTGGAAAATGCATTTAAATGCAAAATCCGGCACGGCTTTTTTGTCTGTAAAAACTTTCACGGAAATAATATTCTATTCCAGCAGTCTTCCTGCCTTGTAGGATTCTTCAAGATAACTTGGGTTTTGATAGTAAAGGTCTGTGTTGAAGTTTGAAATTTGGTCGCTTATAAACGAATTGAACAGCTTGATTAAAGTTTCTTCTTCTGTTCCTGGAGCGGCAAGGTCTTCTATCATTATGCAGTAAAGTTTTCCTATGTCCTGAAATCCGGGCAACGTGTACTTGCAGTTTTTTACAGTTTCAAAGTCGCCGTCTTGGATTTTGTAGTCCCTGATTATTTCATCGCTTACTTGCTCAAACGAAAGGCAGTGATTTACAGGTGCGGCATAGAGCTGCTTGTGAACACCTTTTTTTCCAAGCGCATTGACAACAGTTCCGCGGCGGTTCTTTGTTTTTCTGGCAATAAATTCAATCAGCGCACAAACATAAAAAAAATCATTCCTCTGTTCTTCGGTCATATACAATCTCGCTTTTTTTGAAATTAAGGCAGTTTAATGCCGACAATGTATGGAAGCTTATTTGGTGCGTAGGATGCTTGAATTCTGCAAGCACCCAAAACTGTTTTTTTGTAATTGTGCCTTTTATAAAATCGTTAACGTAATTCCAAACTGTGTCGTTTGCCATCGGTCCTTCTACAATATCGTAATTGTGAGTTTTTCCGCTTCGGCAATGGGCAATGAATTCAAGCCATTCATCATTCATTTCATTGAATTTTAAAATTGAAAGAGATTCATCGGCAGTATAATCAAAAAAATTTATTACAGGCTTTTCATAGTTTCTGTTTGCCCAGCGAACGGCTTGCTTCCAGTTGTTTGTGCAATAAAATCCCCATGAAAAATCTTTTGTGTATAAACTTTTTCGGATTTCCGGGAACTGCACAATTTCTTTGCCTGCATGATATAAGATGCTTTTATTCATTGCTAGATATTTTTCCTCGTTTTACTTTTTGGGTTGTGGTCATTTCGAGGGGCTGTTCTAGCATTGTGATTTTTGAGATGCGGGCGTAAGGCTGAAGCTCCTTGTTTACTTTTGAGATTATTTTTTCAATTTCTGATTTTACTGATTCGTCTAGCGGAGAAGCTTCTCTGTTTATATTCAGTCTTGCAAAAAGGTCGTCGCTGGCATAGACAAGGGCTTCGATTTGCTCGCTTTTTGTTGCTTTGTCTGCAATGTAGCCGCGCACTGTGATTTGTGCTATGTCTGTAAAAAGCTGGAATGCGTTTTCAATTTCTTCCGGATAAACGTTTTTGCCGCCTTCTGTAACAATCATGTTTTTTACGCGTCCTGCAAGAATAAGGTAGCCTTCGCTGTCTAGATTTCCAAGATCGCCGGTTTTAAAGAATCCGTCTGGAGTAAAAACTTTTGCGGTTTCTTCTTCCATGTTGTAGTAGCCTTTAAAAACCATCGGACCTTTTACCGCTACTTCTCCGATTCCATCCGCAGAAGGCTCAAGAATTTTCATTTCCATGTACGGAAAGAAATACTGACCGACACTTTCAATTTTAAAGCGGCTTATCGGGTTCAATGCGATAATCGGGCTTGTTTCTGTAAGTCCGTAGCCTTGCACAAAGTCGATACCCATTTCGTTGTAGATTTTGAACACGCTTGAAGCAAGAGGTCCGCCGCCACAGATTGCAATTCTTAGCGACTGAATATTTGCTTGTTTTAGCACGCTTTTAAAAAGTGTCTTGCCGGGATTTACTTTGAAAACTTTTTTTATTATGTAGGAAATCCACATCATGGCATGGATTGCGCCGTTTACAAGCGGGCCTTTCGCCTTGATTCCTTTCATTATTCCTGCGAGCAGCTTATTGAACAAAAGCGGAACACCAAGCAGCATTGTGATTTGTCCTTCGCGAAGTTCTTTCATTAGCCGGGAAACAGCCATGCTTTTTCCGAATACGATTTCAGCTCCTACGGAAAGGCTTTCTATGAAAACCGCCTGCATTGTGTAAGCGTGATGAATCGGAAGGAGCGCGTAAAAAACATCAGTTGAAAAAATGTCCATGCGGGTCTGTGCGATATATGCATCGCTTACAAGATTTTTGTGGGTGAGCATTACGCCTTTTGGATTTCCTGTTGTTCCGCTTGTAAAAAGAATTGCCGCAAGATCATCTTCTTTTGCGCTTCGGAAATCATGTTCAATTGAATTGGGCTTTAAGCTGTAAACGTATTTTTCTGGAAACTTAGGGCTGAGCGAATAAACTTTGTATTCAGCATTTTGTGCGTCAAAGGTTGGAAACTTTTCTTCATCAACAAAAAAGAATTTTGGCTTGGCTGTGTTCAAAAGATTTTTGATTTCCTCTTCATGGAGAGCGTAATCTATAGGACAAATTGTAGCTCCGGCGGCAAGAGATGCGAGGAATACAAGTCCCCATTGTGGAGAGTTTTTTCCGCTTACTGCGATTCTGTCTCCTTTTTGAATTCCTTTTTCTGTAAACCAGGAAGCAAGTTCCTTGACTTTTTGTTCTACCTGTGAATATGAAAGAGTGTTTTTTGAGCCGCCTTCGCCTTCAAAATCTGTAAAGCAAGGTCTTTCTGGAAATCGCTTTGTTGTTATAAAAAACATTTCGGGAACAGTGGGCCATTCACATGAAAAGTCGATGTCTTTGTATTTGCTTAAAAAATCCCAAGGTGTTTTTGTGGCTGTCTGCATAGTCTATTCTCCAGAAAATAAGAGTAATTTATAATGATATATTCTATCACGAAATATGGTTTATTTAAAACAAAAAACGGCCGCAACCGTTTATTGGTCGCAGCCGCATTTCTAGCTTTAAAGTTTGGAATTGCTATTAGTACATTCCGCCCATTCCATCCATGCCCGCCTGTGGAGCAACTGGTGCTGGAGGTTCAGGAATATCTGTGATAGCGCATTCTGTTGTGAGCAGCATTCCAGCTACAGAAGCAGCATTCTGGAGAGCGCATCTTGTAACTTTTGCCGGGTCGATGATTCCAGCTTCCATCATGTTTACCCATTCGCCTGTAGCGGCATTGTAGCCAACACCTTTCTTTTCTGCCTTTGCCTTGTCAGCAATTACAGCTCCGTCTACACCTGCGTTTTCTGCAATCTGGCGAATAGGCTCTTCCAAGGCTCTCTTTATAATCTGGAAACCAACTTTTTCATCTCCAGTAAGATTTTCTTTTTCCGCGTCAAGAACTTTGCTTGCTTCGATGAGTGCAAGTCCTCCGCCTGAAACAATTCCTTCTTCCAAGGCCGCTCTTGTTGCTGCGAGAGTATCTTCAACACGGAATTTCTTTTCCTTCATTTCTGTTTCTGTGATTGCACCGATGTTGATTACAGCTACACCGCCAGAAAGTTTTGCAAGGCGTTCCTTGAGTTTTTCCTTGTCGTAGTCAGAAGTTGACTTTTCAATCTGATTCTTGATTTCTGCAACACGGTCAGCGATTGCCTTTTTGTCTCCGGCTCCATCAACCAAAGTTGTGTTGTCCTTGTCGATTTTTACAGATTTAACCTGTCCAAGGTCTGCAAGTTCTGTTGATTCAAGCTTAAGTCCAAGGTCTTTTGTGATTACTTTTCCGCCTGTGAGGATTGCGATGTCCTGAAGCATTTCCTTTCTTCTGTCGCCGAATCCTGGAGCTTTTACAGCGCAGCATTTGAGAGTTCCGCGGATTGAGTTTACAACCAAAGTTGCAAGAGCTTCACCGTCAAGGTCTTCAGAAATAATGATTAAAGGCTTTCCTGTCTGGGCAACTTTTTCAAGAACAGGAAGAAGATCTTTCATTGTGCTGATTTTTTCGTCATAAATAAGGACGTAAGCATCGTTGTAGTTTACTTCCATGCGCTCGCGGTCATTTACAAAGTAAGAAGAAATATATCCACGGTCGAACTGCATTCCTTCTACAGTTTTTACAGTTGTATCCATGTTCTTGGATTCTTCAACTGTGATGACGCCGTCTTTTCCGACTTTTTCAATTGCATCTGCAAGGATTTTACCAATTTCAGGGTCGTTGTTTGCAGAAATTGTGGCTACGTGAGTAATATCTTCGTTGCCTTTTACTGCGCGGCTGTTCTTTTTTACTTCTTCAACTGCGATTGCTGTCGCTTTGTCGATTCCGCGTTTGATTTCAATTGGTGTCATTCCTGCTGAAACTGCCTTGAGTCCTTCGCGTACAATTGCATAGGCAAGAACTGTTGCTGTTGTTGTTCCGTCTCCTGCTACATCGTTTGTCTTTGAGGAAACTTCGCGTACAAGCTGTGCTCCCATGTTTTCAAATGGATCTTTAAGCTCGATTTCTTTTGCAACTGAAACACCGTCTTTTGTGATTGTTGGTGCGCCGTATTTTTTGTCAAGCATAACCAAGCGTCCGCAAGGTCCTAATGTTACTTTTACTGCGCGGGCAATCTGCTCAACTCCGCTCAGCATTTTTTTGCGTGCATCTTCGCTGTAAACTAACTGTTTAGCCATGATTCTAACTCCTATTTTTATTGACTGTCTTGAAAAATCTAAAGACAGCTTAAAAATTTTATTTTATTGTAAATAAAGATACTAAAAATTATAAAAATCGACAATATTTTTTTTATTAAAACTTTTCTAATTTTGTTTATTTATCCTTATAATATAGAAGAAAGTTGGTATTTTTTAGAATAATTTATATTTTTTTGTAAATCACTTGATATTTTTTATAATTGTATTATAATCATAATTGTAATAATTACAAATTATTAAATCGGGAATTGGACTGTCATTTTTGGCAATTGCATAAAAAAAAGCAATGGTCTATAATGCTTCCAGTTATTATAGTTGAATTTTTCAATGCAAAGAGGTTTTGAAATGAACATGAGAGCTGAATGGGAAGGTTTTAACCCAAAAGGTTTGTGGACAAGCGAAGTCAATGTTCGCGATTTTATTCAGGCTAACTATACTCAGTATAGCGGAGATGAGTCATTCTTGGCTGGACCTACAGCTGCCACAAGCAAGTTGTTCGATGAGCTCCAGAAGTTACAGAAAGCTGAGCATAATAAGAAATGTGTTGGTCTTGACGGAAAGGAAAGATCAGGCGTTCTTGATTTGGATACAGACGTTGTTACTAGCCTTACAGCTCATCAGGCTGGATATATTTGCCCGGAAGGAAAAGAACTTGAGCAGGTTGTAGGTCTTCAGACAGACAAGCCTCTTAAGAGAGCGTTTATGCCTTATGGCGGAATCAGAATGGCTGAGCAGTGTCTTGAAATGTACGGTTACAAGCCAAATCCTGAGCTCCACAGAGTTTTCACAGAATATCATAAAACTCACTCAGACGCTGTATTTGAAGTTTATACTCCAGAAATCAGAAAAGCCCGCAAGGCTCACATTCTTACCGGTTTGCCTGATACTTATGGTCGCGGACGCATTGTAGGAGACTACCGCCGTGTTGCTCTTTACGGTATTGATTATCTCATCCAGTGCAAGGAGCAGGACAAGGCTAACTGCGGAAACGGCACAATGACAGATGATGTTATCCGTCTCCGTGAAGAAATTTCTGAGCAAATTAAGGCTCTCAAGGGAATCAAGGCAATGGCTGCGATTTACGGATATGATATTTCAAATCCTGCAAAGAATGCAAAAGAAGCTTTCCAGTGGCTTTATTTTGGCTACCTTGCCGCAATCAAGACACAGAACGGTGCTGCAATGTCTGTAGGACGCATTTCTACATTCCTTGACTGCTACATTGAGCGCGACTTGAAGAAAGGAATCCTTACAGAAGAAAAAGCACAGGAACTTGTTGACCATATTGTTATGAAGTTCCGCATGGTTCGCTTTGCACGTATTGAATCTTACAACCAGCTTTTCTCTGGCGACCCGATTTGGGCTACATTGGAAGTTGCGGGTCTCGGTCAAGATGGACGCGACATGGTTACAAAGAACGACTACCGCTTCCTCCACACATTGGAGAACATGGGACCAAGCCCGGAGCCAAACATGACAGTTCTCTATTCAAAGAGACTTCCAGAAAACTTCCGCCGCTATGCCGCAAAGATTTCTATTGACACATCTTCAATTCAGTATGAAAACGACGATGTAATGCGCCCAATCTGGGGAGATGACTACTCAATCTGCTGTTGTGTTTCTGCAACTCAGACAGGAAAAGAAATGCAGTTCTTTGGTGCGCGCGCAAACCTTGCAAAAGCACTTCTTTATGCAATCAACGGCGGAAAAGACGAGCCTGCAGGTCTTACACCTGGAGTTCAGGTTGGTCCGGAATTCGCTCCAATCACTTCTGATTATCTTGATTATGATGAAGTTATGCGCAAGTACGATGCTATGCTTGAATGGCTTGCAAGTCTTTATGTAAATACATTGAACGCAATCCATTATATGCACGACAAGTACTACTATGAGGCTGCCGAGCTTTCTCTTGAAGACACAAATCTTAAGAGAACATTTGCAACTGGAATCGCAGGATTCAGCCACGTAGTTGACTCACTTTCTGCAATCAAGTATGCAAAGGTAAAAGTAATCCGTGATGAAAGCGGACTTGCAAAGGACTTTGAAATTGAAGGCGACTTCCCACGCTACGGACAGGATGATGACCGCGCGGACGAAATTGCAACATGGCTTCTTAAAACTTTCATGTCAAAGATTGAAAAGAACCACACATACCGCGATGCTGAGCCTACAACTTCTATTCTTACAATTACTTCAAACGTTGTATACGGAAAGGCAACAGGCGCACTTCCAGACGGACGCAAAGCCGGCGAGCCATTCTCTCCTGGAGCTAACCCTTCTTACGGAGCTGAAACAAAAGGTCTTATCAAGTCTTTGAACTCTGTTGCAAAAGTTCCTTACAAATATGCTTTGGACGGAATTTCAAATACACAGACAATCAACCCGAATGCTCTTGGACACGATGAGAATGAGCGCATTTCTAACCTTGTAAACGTTTTGGACGGATACTTTGATCAGGGAGCACACCACTTGAACGTTAACGTGTTTGGAGTTGAAAAACTCAAGGACTGCCAGGCTCATCCTGATAAGCCAGAATATGCAAACTTCACAGTTCGTGTTTCTGGTTATGCAGTTCGCTTTATCAACCTTACAAAGGAACAGCAGGACGATGTTATTGCCCGCACTTGCCACGCAAGCCTCTAATGCTGACTTTTAAGACTGTATAAAAACGGCCGCTTTTGGTTTTCCAAAGGCGGCTTTTTTGTTATATAATGCTTTTTATTTTTTCTTCAAAAACATTTACCAGTTTTCAATCGCATTTCTTGGAACACGGACTTTTATATATGCTTTGCATGCTGAAGTGTCATAAAACTCATTTACTATTTCGTAAGGAAGTTGCGAGTTTGTTGCAGTGTCTGTATGCTGCGTAATATTTTTTATATGCTCACTTTTTTCATCTGACTGCGATGCCTGTGCAGAAGCAATTGTCTTTGAAGAAATTTCTAAAGACGAAATTGAAGAGAGCTCGCTTAATGCGTAAATTTTTGCAAGCTGAACGGCAGTTTCTTTGTCGCCCTTTTGTTTCGTTCCGCAGGCATAATAATAATCATTGTCTTTTTTTATTCCAAACTCATACCATTCGGGGATATTTTTATCTGGATAATATATTTCATATCCTGTTTTTGCAGGTTTCCAAAGCACTGACTGTGCGGTTTCTGTATGAGCTGAAATAGAATTTACAGTGGAGAATATATTCTGATTTTGGCTGCTTCCGTATCCACTGCCTGTTGTCGTTAAGGTTTTCAGGTCAAGTCCTCCTCCAGGTGAAAAAACACCTCTTGATTCAGATTCTATCGATGTGTTTGAACTTACCATTTGTCCCATGGAAATTTTTATTGTCTGGCTGTATCCGTTATAGAATGTTCCGTCGGCGTTTATAACTCCCGTACCCCCTCCTTTGTAAACACCTTTTGCAACTTCTATTTCTATTTCGCTTCCCGATTTGTCTTTAAGCTTGTATTTTCCATCATAGGAACTGAATAGGGATTCCGCTCCTGTTCCGTGCCAAAGAAGAACGCAATGTTGTGTCAATAGATATGTTGTACTGTTTTCTTCAATTAGCATGCGGAAGTGCATTCTTCCGTCTTTTTCTGCATATCCATTTAGCGAAGGATTGTCTGGGCTTGATAGAGTCAAGTCGTCATTTACTTGTATGATAAAATTTAGTTCAGGCTCAAAGAACTGTGATTCCTTTACGAATACAGCTTGTCCATATCCTTTTCTGTCTATGTTTATGCTGTATTCTATTTCCGGCGAAATGAAGTCGTAGCTTTCCATTGTGCGCTCATAAGTATAGTAATATATTCCGTCCTTAAAAGAATGGTTTAAGGACTGCTCAAGATTATTTGGGATTGATGTGCATGAAACAAGAAATGTCGCTAAAAAAATAAAACTGAATTTTTTCATAATATTTTCCTTTATTAATATTAAAATTCCATATCCAGCTCGACCGGGCAGTGGTCGCTTCCAAGAATTTCCGTGTGGATTTTCGCGCCGGTCATCTTGTCCTTTATGCTGTTGGAAACGAGGAAATAGTCAATCCGCCAGCCTGTGTTCTTTTCGCGGGCGTGGAATCTGTACGACCACCAGCTGTAGACTCCGGCGGTGTCGGGGTAGAAGTGGCGGAAACTGTCCGTGAATCCTGACGAAAGCAGCTCTGTTATTTTTCCGCGCTCCTCGTCCGTGAATCCGGCGTTTCGGCGGTTCGTCTTGGGATTCTTGATGTCGATTTCCTCGTGGGCGACGTTCATGTCTCCGCAGACAATTACGCCTTTTTTTCGGGCGAGCGTTTTTAGATACGCGCGGAAGTCGTCCTCCCATTTCATTCTGTATTCAAGGCGGCGAAGCTCGTCCTGTGAATTCGGCGTGTAGACCGTCACAAGAAAAAATTTCTCGTATTCAAGGGTGATTACGCGGCCTTCCGTGTCGTGCTCTGCGATTCCGATTCCATAGCTTGCGGAAATAGGCTCGTGCTTTGTGAAAACCGCTGTTCCTGAGTAGCCTTTTTTTTCGGCGTAGTTCCAGAACTGATGATAGCCCGGGAGCTCCATCTGAATCTGCCCGGCCTGGAGCTTTGTCTCCTGCAAGCAGAAAAAATCCGCGTCGAGCGAGCCGAACGCCTCCATAAAGTTTTTTCCCATCACGGCGCGAAGTCCGTTCACGTTCCACGAGATGAATTTCATATTCTGTTCCTTTTTTATTTTTTGTAGAATCCGTTTTCGCTCAAGACAGCCCAAGTTTTGTACATATCTTTGTAATTGTCTTTTATGAAGTCTTGTATTTTTCGGATTTCTTTATCATTAAGAGTGCCTTTTTTCTGTATCAAAGTCGAGCCGTCCTCCCTTACAAAAAATTTTGCAGCTTCTTCCTCTGTAAGTTTTGAGTCGCTTGCGTGGATATGAAATGCTTCAACAATGCATTTTGCGGTGAAATACAGATAATATCCGCAGACTTTGAATTCAAAATATTTAGGCATTTTCACATTCCATATATTTTTTGCTTTTTTCAAGATAGTCCCTGACTATTGAAAGTTCTATGTCGTCCATGCTGGTTTCAAGCATTTCTCCTTCGTTTGAAAAAACTGCGGCATGGTCTGGAGCATTTAGATTTAAGACTGAAATGCCGTTTTCACATTTTGAGAATGCGTATCCGCAGATGATTACTTCCGCGTTGTCTGCCAGTTCCTTGATTTTTTCAGTATTCAATTTTCACTTCCTTTATCGGGGCTAGAAATTCTTTTTCATTAAAATGCAAATCTTTCAGAATTGGAATCAGGTCGATGTATTCTTCTGTGAGACCGAGTTTTTTGTAGTCCGCGGTTACAACCAAATAGCCTGAATCCCATTTTTTGACTTCTGTGTATTTTTTCAGCACGGCCGAGGTTCTGAATCTTATGCTGTGGTTCTTAAAAGTGAATGATGTGTATTTTCCGCAGCTGCTCAGAACCGCATAATCCGGCGTTTTTGGTGTTTCCATGGTTTTCATCATACTACATCGTTTTTTTTCAGTCTATAAAGCGGGGCGGCGGAAAAAATAGGTTAGATGAAAAAAAATTAACAAAAATTTATAAAAGTACTTGACAAATCCCGGGGGGGGGTACAATAGAGACTGCTGAATTTTTTCAGCGTAATCTATTTTTTAAGGAGTGAACTTATGAGAAAGTTTGCTAAAATTTCAGCTGTATTGGCAGCTATGGTTCTTGCGCTTGCATTTGTAGGCTGCAAAGATGACGACGACGATGACGATGATCCAAGCGTTGTAACAACTTGGGCTATATCAGAGGATGGCTACAAAGCAGTGCTGACTTTCTATGATAATGGTACCGCAAAACTTGAAGGTTCTGATGAATAAGGAGGTTTTTCAGAAACAGCAAAGTATTCGGGCGACACAACAAAAGATGGTGAAATTGTAATTACTTATGATGATGGCGAAACAGGAACTGCTGTCATAAAAACTGAGAGTGGTAAAACTTACCTTGAATGGGATCACGAAACATATTCTAAGCAGTAGTTTTTCATTTTTGAATTAAATTTTTAAGCTCCACAGGAATTCCTGCGGGGCTTTTTTTTTGCTAAAAGAAATGTTAAATTATTTTATAGATACACACTTTTTATCAGCAAGGAATTTTTATGCAAGGATATATTCATCAGCTGGAATCTTTTGGTTCTGTGGACGGACCTGGTGTTCGTTTTATAATCTTTTTTTCAGGCTGTCCTTTAAGATGCAAATATTGCCACAACCCGGACACTTGGGACATGGCAAAGGGCAAGCTTTACACTGCGGATGAGCTTTTAAATGAAGCTTTGAGTTGCAAGGCTTATTGGGGCGCAAAAGGCGGAATCACGGTTTCTGGCGGCGAGCCTTTAATGCAGCTTGATTTTTTGCTTGAGCTTTTTACAAAGGCAAAGGAAAAAGGAGTCAACACTTGCATCGACACTGCCGGTGGTCCGTTCACAAAAGAAGGCGACTGGTTTGAAAAATTCAAAAAGCTTATGGAAGTTACAGACATTCTTCTTATGGACATTAAGCACATTGATGAAGAGGAACACATAAAGCTTACCGGTCGCACTGGAAAAAATATAATTGAAATGTTCCGCTATCTTGACGAAATTAAAAAGCCAATCTGGATTCGCCATGTTCTTGTTCCGGGCATTACAGACAATGATGAATATCTTTTGCGCACAAGAGATTTTATCCGCACACTTTCGAATGTTCAGCGTGTGGAAATTCTTCCTTACCATGGACTTGGCGCAATGAAATACAAGGACCTTGGCATTGACTACGTTTTAAAAGATACAGAAAGTCCTTCCGCGGAACGTGTGGCAAATGCGAAAAAAATCCTTGAATGCGAAAAATATGACGGCTGGAAAAAGTAATTTTATTGAAAATTCAGATTGACAAAGCAACTGATTTTGTTTAAGTTAGTCCTTGTAAACAAAAGTTAGTTTAAGCTAATAATATTTAGCTTTGTTTAACTTTTTGTTCGAGGAGTATCTATGAAAATCAATTTTAAGGGTGCTGTTGCTTTTGCCGCGGCCTCTTTACTTTCTGTTTCCGCATTTGCACAGACTGTGGAATTCACAAACGAACTTTCTTCTGACGTTACAGCAATCAGAAAAGGAAAAGTTTACAATGGCGGTGAAGACGAAACAACAAAGGACTTTGCCGGACTTGAAGAAAATGTTGTTGCGACTTTCACTTCAGAAAAAGTAGATGCAGAGCTTGATGTTACTTTCATTCTTGACGACTGGAACGACAGAAACTTTGGTTTTGCTTGGGACGATGTAAGCTGGTTCGTTGAATACCGCCCAGTTGAAATGGTTGCCCTTGGATTCCATGAAGATGTTTGGCTTGAAGGTTCTTACCTCCCGATATACGATGACAATGTTGCTTTGGGAAATCTTGGTTCAGAAGGATTCACTGTTGCTGTAACACCAATTGAAGGTCTTAAGCTTGCAGTTACAGTTCCGTTTGGCGGCGAGGACAACGTAAATTATTTCACTAGCAAAGATGAAAATAATGACACTGTAAATCTTAACATTGGATTCGGCGCAGAATATGCTTTTGAAGAAATGTTCACAATTGGAGCCGCAGTTTCAAATGTTTCAGACAGCGACAACCGTGGCTTTGGTGTTTACGCAATGGTAAAGCCTCTTGCTGAACAGGATTTTTTAATCCGCGCAGGTTATGCTTATAGCAAAGCACAGGATGATATTGAAGAAGACGGCGAGGTTGTTGGAAAAGCTTATAATTCAGGATTTGATGATTTGAGCATTTCTGAAGATTTCGGCGTATTCGGAAAGAGCCTTTTCAATGTTTCTGTTGAATATTCTCTTGATGCTTTGAGTTTTTCTGCGGAAACACTTTTCAATACAGATGACAAAAATTCAGAATACGATATGTACTTTGCGGCTTGTGTAGGCTATGAGCTTTCAGAATCCTTGAGTGCGGATGTTACAGGAAAATTCTTGTTTGACAAAACTTCAGACGGAGCAGAACCTGTAATCGGTGTAAATCCTAATGTTGCATATACTTTCGGAAACCATACATTCTCTGCTGGCTTGAACTACGAAACTTGCGACGGAGATTCATTTATTTCAATTCCGCTTTCCTGGAGCTATTCTTTCTAATTTAATGAATTTAAATTAAGAAATTTTTTATGCCGTTTGCCCAGTAAAATTTTTGCTAGGCAGGCGGTATTTTTGTTTTGTTGAAAATTTGCTTTGCGCATGGTAGAATCTTTTGAATGGGTGAAAACGACGATGTTCTGACAGAAATTATTCCTTTTATTCAGGATTTGATTCCGGGAATTCCTGCCGCTATTGTTTTGTTTTTGACAAAGGTTGCTTTTTTTATTTTTGTCTGCACCTTGTTTGCTTTTATTGTCTTTGGTCTTGCTCTTCATTTTAAAAGAAGAATTTCAGCGAAAAGATATTTAAAGAATCTTCCAGTTTCAAAAGACTTGGAAAAAATCGAGCCTGAGCTTAGAAAAAAACTTTTTAACCTTGTGCGTCAATGCGTTGTTCTTGGGTCTGTAATTGATTCTTATACAAACAGAAAATCAAATTCAAAAAAAGTCAGCATGATTGTATTTAGTCTTTTAAAAGACAAGGAGCCTTTGGAGCGGATTCTTTTTTATGCAGCGGCAATGGTTTACGATGCTGGTTATTTGGAATTCAAGCAGTCGCTTTTTCATTCGGAAGTTTTAAGCAGAAAAGAAGAAATTTTTTTGCGCACTCATGTTGCAAGAGGACTTTTTCAGCTTGATTTTGTTCCGTATGAATATAAAAGCATATTTTGGGAAGCGGTGTTTTTTCATCATGAAAATCAAAATGGAACTGGATTTCCAGACGGACTTAATGGAGATAAAATTCCTTATGTGGCGCGTCTTATTCATTTGACGGAAGATTACGTTTCTCTTGTGCGGCAGGACGGATATAAAAAATCTTTGTCCAGAAAAAAAGCGTTGGACGAGCTGAAAAAAGTTTCATTTAAATATGACCCGGAGCTTCTTCTGCTTCTTGAAAAAATTTTGCTTACGCGTAAAAAATAAAAGTTAGTTGAACTGCTGTTTTCGAAAATTGCAATTTTTAAAAGTAACTTGTATACTTAAAATTATTATGGAAGATAAATTAAATATAAAAAATTCTTTGCTTGAGCGGTTTTTGAAATATGTAAAAATTTGGAGCGAAAGCGATTCTCAGAAAGCTGATTCTGGAATTATGCCCAGCACTTCCGGTCAGAACGAAATGGCTTCTGTTTTGTGCGCTGAATTAAAATCGCTTGGACTTGAAAATGTCCAGACAACGGAGCATTGCTATACTTATGGAATTCTTCCTGCGAACGGTTCCGCGGAATCTTCAATTTGTCTTCTTGCACACATAGATACTTCTGAAGAAGTTTCCGGAAAAAACGTAAATCCAAAGATTCACAAAAACTATTCAGGTGGAAAAATTATTCTTTGCGGCGCAGAACTTGATCCGCAAAAAGATTCAGCACTTTCTCTTGCTGCAAAAAATGTCGAAACAATTATAACGGGCGACGGAACAACATTGCTTGGTGCGGATGATAAAGCCGGCGTTGCGGAAATTGTTTCGTGCCTTGAATATCTTTTTAGCCATTCGGAACTAAAGCATCCTGCGATTGAAGTTATTTTTTCCCCGGATGAAGAAACAGGACACGGCATGGATAAAGTTCCGCTTGAGCTTTTAAAGTCAAAATGCGCTTACACTGTGGATGGCGGACATATCGGTGAGCTTGAAACAGAATGTTTTAATGCGTTCAGGAGCGACGTTGTGTTCAAGGGAAATGCGACTCACACTGGAACTGCGCGTGGCACAATGGTAAACGCAATCAGCATGGCTTCATCCTTTGTTTCAAATCTTCCTGCTGGAGAACGCCCGGAAACAACAGACGGCAGGCAAGGATTTTTTGCGCCGATTTCAATTGAAGGTTCTATAGAAGAATCAAAGGTTTCTCTTTTGCTCCGCGATTTTTCTGTGGATGGAATGGAAAAAAGAAAATCTACGGTTGAGCTTCTTGCAAAAGCTGTTTCTGAGCTTTTTGGCGGAAAGGCTGAAGTTTTGCACACGCAGCAATATTTGAACATGAAAGAAAATCTGGACAAGAATCCGAAAGTCGCAGAGAGGCTCATTTCAGCATATAAAGCAAGCGGAATCGAGCCGGTTTTTACTCCGATTCGTGGTGGCACTGACGGTTCCAGGCTTACGGAAATGGGAATTCCTTGCCCGAATATTTTTACAGGCGGACACAATTTTCATTCACGCAATGAATGGGCTAGCCTTGACCAGATGATAAAAGCAGTTGAAGTTCTAGTTCATCTTTGCTGTGGTGAAGATTTTCCGCAGATAATATTTTGCCCAAATTGAAATTCATTCAAAATCTGTTTATAATTGCGCTATGTATGAATATAGAATAGAAGGCGGTTTTCCGATAAAGGGAACTATAAAAGCAAGCGGAAACAAAAATGCGGCTCTTCCTTGCATTGCGGCTTCCTTGCTTACTTCCGAAAAAGTTATTTTACGAAATATTCCAGAAATTGAAGATACAGGCGTTATGCTTTTGATCTTGCAGTCGTTTGGCGCAAAAGTTGAAAAGCTTTCTGAAAATGCGTGGGAAATAAATGCTTCTGAAATATCACGCAATGATATTCCTCCCGAGCTTAGCAAGAAAATCCGCGCTTCAATTCTTTTTGCAGGACCTTTGCTTGCCCGCACTGGAAAAGCTATAATGCCGCCTCCTGGTGGAGATGTCATTGGCCGCCGCCGTCTTGACACTCATTTTCTTGCGCTTGAGGAGCTTGGCGCGCGTGTTTCAATAGATAGAAAATTTGAGTTCAGCGCGAATAAGCTTGTTGGCTCTGATATTTTCCTTGACGAAACTTCTGTTACTGCCACAGAAAATGCTGTTATGGCGGCTGTTCTTGCGGAAGGTTCAACAGAAATTACAAATGCGGCTAGCGAGCCTCATGTTCAGGATTTATGCAATATGCTGAATGCAATGGGCGCAAAAATTTCAGGAGTCGGATCAAATATTTTAAAGATTGAAGGTGTTAAAAAACTCAAGGGCTGCGATTTTTCGATTGGTCCGGATTTTATGGAAATAGGTTCGTTCATTGGACTTGCTGCCGCCACTCATGGCTCTATAAAGATTGAAGGAATCCGTGTAAATGATTTGCGTCCGCTGCGAATTTCTTTTAACAAGCTTGGAATCCGCTGGGATATTGAAGAAGATGTTCTTACAGTTTCTGCAGATCAGGAAATGAAAGTGAACACAGATTTAGGCGGAATGATTCCAAAAATTGATGACAGTCCTTGGCCGGGATTTCCGCCGGATTTAACTTCGATTATGACAGTTGTTGCAACCCAGGTTGAGGGAACTGTTTTGATTTTTGAAAAAATGTTTGAAAGCCGAATGTTCTTTGTGGACAAGCTTATAAGCATGGGCGCGCGCATTACACTTTGCGATCCTCACCGTGCAGTTGTCGCTGGTCCAAGTTCTCTTCATGGCGAGCATCTTGTTTCTCCTGATGTCCGTGCTGGAATGGCAATGGTTATTGCGGCTCTTTGCGCCCGTGGAGAAAGCCGGATTAGCAATGTGTATCAGATTGAACGCGGCTACGAAAACCTTGTGGAACGCTTAAAATCCCTTGGCGCGCATATAGAAAAAATAGATGTCGCTTAATGCCTTGTTGAAATATAAATAAAAAAAGAATAATCTATGATGCTAATAGTATAGAATTTCGAGGAATTGAAAATGGCAGTTGATGAAAAATTACAGACAATACGCCACAGTTGTGCGCACGTAATGGCAGAAGCGGTTTTGAATCTTTTTCCGGGAACAAAAATTGCAATCGGTCCTGCAATAGAAAATGGTTTTTATTACGATTTTGATTTTCCAGAGGGACACAAAGTCTGCGCGGAAGATTTTGCTTCAATAGAAAAAGAAATGCGCAAAATTATTTCTGGTAACCATGATTTTATCCGCAAAGAAGTTTCAAAGTCAGAAGCGCTTGAGCTTTTTAAAGATCAGCCTTACAAAGAAGAGCTTATAAAGGAGCTTCCAGAAGGCGAAGTTATAACAACTTATGAGCAGGACGGCTATCTTGATTTGTGCCGCGGTCCTCATGTTGCGAATACAAAGGAAATAAATCAGCAGTCATTTAAACTTATGAGTATTGCCGGAGCTTATTGGAAAGGAGACGTAAAACGTCCGATGCTTACACGTATTTACGCAGTTTGCTTTTACAAGCCGAATGATTTAAAAGATTATATTACGATGCTTGAAGAGGCGGACAAACGCGATCACCGCAAACTTGGCGTGCAGCTTGATTTGTTCCATCTTGATCCGGAAGATCCAGGTCAGATTTTCTGGCATCCGAATGGCTGGACAATGTACGTAACTTTGCAGGATTATATGCGCGAAAAAATCCGTAAAGACGGTTATATGGAAGTAAACACACCGGCTATAATGCCTCGCAGTTTGTGGGAGCGTTCCGGGCACTGGGGACATTATCAGAAAAATATGTTCGTTACTGAAAGCGAAAAGCGTATGTTTGCAATCAAACCCATGAACTGTCCTGGCGCGCTTGAAATTTTCAATTCAAGAGTCCGCTCTTATAAAGATTTGCCTTTGCGTCTTGCGGAATTCGGACATTGTGTTCGCAACGAGCCGAGCGGAACTTTGCATGGAATTATGCGTGTACGCGGATTTGTTCAGGACGATGCTCATATTATCTGTACAGAAGATCAGATTGAAAGTGAAGTTTCTAAATTCTGCCGTTTGCTTCTTGATGTTTATAAAGACTTTGGATTTGACAAAAATCTTCTTGTAAAACTTTCCACAATGCCTGAAGATCATGTTGGCGATTTGGAAACTTGGCAGCACGCAGAAAAAGCGTTGGCAGCGGCTTGCAAGTCAGCAGGAATGGAATATGAAATTCAGCCTGGCGAAGGTGCATTCTACGGACCTAAACTTGAGTTCACGCTTATTGACGCTCTTGGCCGTCAGTGGCAATGCGGAACAATTCAGCTTGACTATCAGCTTCCAAGCGCGGAGCGTCTTAACGCTGAATATATCGGTGCGGACAATCAAAAGCATCATCCTGTAATGCTTCATCGCGCAGTTCTTGGTTCTCTTGAGCGTTTCCTTGGAATTCTGATTGAAAATTATGCTGGTGTTTTCCCGGCTTGGCTTTCGTTTGAGCAGGTGGCGGTTGTTCCTGTTGCTCCGGAATTCAACGCTTATGCTGAAAAAGTTGCTGATGAACTTAAATCGCTTGGCGTGCGTGCAAATGCTTATACAGATGACAGCAACATGAAAAATAAAATCAAGAATATTTCAACGGAACACAGAACTCCATATATTCTTGTTGTTGGAGAAAAAGAGCAGGGAGAAAATTCCGTCACTTGCCGCTTTAGATTTTCATCCAAAATTCCGCAGAAAACATTTGCTCTCAAGGAATTTGAAGATTATGTTTTGGACAAAATCAGAACGCATTACAACGGAATTTAAAAATCTATAGAGAAAATTTTTTCTTCAGATAAAGTCAGGAAATCCGTAAGTGGAATAGAAAACCGTTTTGTTTTTCCGGCAGGCGAAACAAGCGAAAGTTCCACTGCGGATTTTTTTAGTTCCTGCGCAAGGTTTTCGCCGTAGACAACTGCGACTAAATCCTCGTATTCGTTGGCAGTCATTTTTTCGCCTGTAAAAACCGGAGCCATAAGAAGGTCAAAAAAACTTTGTGTTTCTGAGGGAAGCGTTGAAGCCAAATTTTTTATATTTTCCGGGCTGAATTTTATTTTTAATGATTTTTCATTTTGAAACGCAAAACTAGAAAGGTTTCCAGTTCCAGAAATATTCAGCTTGGAAAATTCAGGTGATGAAATTTTTGCATTTTTGAATTCTGAATTTTCTAGGGCGGATTTTATTTTCTTTGTGTCGAAAATTACAAGCTCGTTATTTGAATCAAGTCCGCCACTGGAATTAATTTCGCTTAGTCCGCTTGAAGCTTCTTTTATTGCGTTTGTAATTACTTCGCCTAAATCAATTTCAGCTGAAAGAGTCTGCATTCCGCTTTTTTCCGCTTTGACTTGAACCAAAGATGCGCAGCCTGTAAATGCAAGAAGTGCAAAAAGATAAAAGGTTGCACATATATATTTTGCTCTTTTCATATTATTGAAACAGCTTTTTGCTGAAAATGTTACTTTTTTTGTACTCTTGCATTTTGTGTTTTTGTGTTTTGAGCTTGTATTTTTGTGCGCGGAAGAATTCTTCCATATCCAAAGAAATGGTTTTTCCAAAAACGTTCACTAATCAATGTGAGTTGAACTCCTGTTTTTGGTCCGTCGCTTACTGCTGAAACGAAAACGCGCTTTCCGTTGAATTCAGTGATCGGTCCGCGGTAAACTCCACAATAAAGTCCGATATGTGTTACGCGGTCAGAGTTCGGGTCGTTTTTAAAGAACATCAAGTCGCCTGGTTCTTTTTCCTTTGGGTCGATTTTTAGTACGCGGCTGCTGTTGTAAATTTCGTTTGCGGTGCGCGGAAGCTGAATGCCTGCTCCGTTTTTAATTGCATAATCTATGAATCCGCTGCAGTCGAATCCTGTTTCCGGATCTGTTCCGCCGTAAACATATTTTGTTCCTACAAATGAAAGCGAATATGTTATGAGTTTTTGTCTTCTTTCTGAAACTTTCGGGGCTGCAAATATTCCCTGAATAATTATAAGGGAAAAAATAAAATAAAATGAAAGTTTGTAAATTTTGTGGTGCATTTTCATAATAATACCTCGGAAGAAATTCAGTTTTAGCTTAAAGCATTTTCAAAAAAATAGTGCCATAATGATGAATTTTTTTCAAGAAGATAAAAGGATTTGACATCAGGGCAAACGCATTATTGCGCGATTTTGAACCAGGAAACCGTGACTGGGAGCCAGTTTTATGCTGAATACATTTATAATGCGTTTGCCCTGGATTTGACATATTGACGTAAAATGTCAAAGTAGATAGACTTTAAAACTATAACTATATTTTTTACAGGAGACTTTAAAATGATTATTAAACCGATGATCCGCAGCAATATGTGTATCAATGCTCATCCAATTGGCTGTGCAAAAGAAACTGAAAATCAGATTAATTATGTTATAGCTCAGAAAGCAAAGCGCGGAACTAAGACTTTAGCGGAAGGCGGAAAAGCTCCAAGGACTGTTCTTGTTCTTGGTTGCTCTACAGGCTATGGACTTGCAAGCAGAATTACAGCAGCTTTTGAATATGGAGCTGACACAATCGGAGTTTCATTTGAAAAGCAGCCTACACAGGTAAAAGGCGGAACTCCCGGCTGGTACAACAACATGGCATTTGACAAGGCCGCAGAAAAAGCCGGATTAAAGACAAAGACTTTCAATGCGGACGCTTACAGCGATGAATGCCGCGCGGAAGTTATAAAGCAGCTTAAAGACTGGGGCGCAAAAGCTGACCTTGTTATTTATTCTTTGGCAAGTCCTGTCCGCACAGATCCTGATACAAAAGTTATGTACCGTTCAGTAATCAAGCCTATTAATCAGGTTTATTCTGGAGCATCTCTTGATATGATGACTGGAAAAATTACTCAGGCTTCGACACAGCCGGCGGAAGGAGATGAAATTCCAAACACTGTAAAAGTAATGGGCGGCGAAGACTGGGAAAGATGGATTAAGCAGCTTTCAGAGGCAAATGTTCTTGCAGACGGATGCCGCACTTTGGCTTATTCTTACATCGGACCTTCTCTTTCTCATCCAATTTACCGCGACGGAACAATCGGAGAGGCAAAAAAAGACTTGGAAAAACGCGCACACAACATTGACGCTGCTCTTAAGGCAAAAGGAGGAGCTGCTTACGTAAGTGTTAACAAGGGACTTATTACACGTTCATCTTCAGTTATCCCGATTATCACACAGTACCTTGGAGTTCTTTTCAAGATTATGAAGAAGCAGGGAACTCACGAAGGCTGTATTGAACAGATGGAGCGTTTGTTTGCTGAACGTCTTTATACTGCCGACGGAAAGGTTCCTGTAGATTCAGAAAATAGAATCCGCATGGATGACTGGGAAATGGATCCAAAAGTTCAGGATGAAGTGAACAAAGTTATGCCGGCTGTTACAGAAGAAAATGTAAACGAGCTTGTTGACTTGGACGGAATCCGCCACGACTTCCTGATTATAAATGGCTTCGATGTTGATGGTGTTGACTACAACAAAGAAGTTACCGATATGTCAAAAATAGAATACTAGATTTTTTTCTATTGTATATATGCTAAAAAAATCCTTGACAATCTGAATTTTGTAATTTAGCCTTATTGTCAAGGAGTTTTTTGTGAAAAATCAAATACACTTTTTTATTGCGTTATTTTTTACTGTACTTCTTTGTTCCTGTGGAAAATCTTTTAAATATGCCGCAAAAGACAACGGTTTTTATTCCGGAATGGCGGTTACTGTAGGGGATATTTTTAATCCTGAAACTATAAAAATATTGCAGAATGATTGTTCCATCATTGTTTATGAAAATAGCATGAAGTGGGCAAATTTAAGACCTAATAAAAATTTTTGGAACTGGAATGACATTGATTCTCTTGTAGATTTTGCAGAAAAAAATAATATGCGTGTAAAATGGCATACACTCTTTTGGCATCAGCAAAATTCCCCTTTTGTTTCAAGTTCATGGACAAGAGAACAGGCTATACAAATGATGAATGAACATATTGAGACAATCATGTCGCGCTATAAAGGAAAAATTGCAGAATATGATGTTGTTAACGAAATGTTCAATGAAGATGGTTCTATGCGTCAAAATATATGGTACAAAACTATTGGCGCAGACTATATTGAACTTGCTCTTAAAAAAGCACATCAGGTAGATCCAGATGCGAAATTGCTTTTAAATGAATTTAATAATGAAGAAAAAGGGCATCCAAAAGCAGATGCCATGTATAATCTCGTTAAAAACTTAATAGAATGCAAAGTTCCTATTGACGGTGTTGGAATGCAGCTCCATCTTGATGCAAGAATAAGTTATAGCGAAGATGCAATCCGTCAGAATATCCAGCGTTATGAAGACTTGGGCATTGCAGTGTCTTTTAGTGAAGTTGATGTAAGAATTCCAATCGAGAATTCAAAAGCCTATGAAAGTGCTCAGGAAAATATTTATCTTATGCTTTATAAAATAGCAAGCGAAATGCAAAATGTTACAAGCTTTATTACTTGGGGAATTTCTGATAAGCATAGCTGGGTTCCTTCTACTTTTCCGGGAACAGGAAATGCATTGCTTTATGATGAGGACTTTAAGCCAAAACCAGTCTATAATGCAATTCTTAAAGAATTAAAAAAATAGATAAAAGCTCCCCGGAAATATCCGGGGATTTTTTTTTTAGAATACAACGCAGACACCAGCCCCAATGGAATTTTTTCTTCTGTCGGTATCTGTGGAAATGTCGCCGTATACAGTCGCGGTAAATCCTTTTGCAATTTCAAAGTCAGCACGAGGAATTATGTTCGCATAAGTGTCTGTGTCTCCTTTGTACCGGCTGTCAAAAATTCTGATTGTGCTTTCAACGCTGAATGAAAGGCTGTCTAGTAAGTTATATTTTACCGCTGGAATTATAGAGAAGAAATTCAAAGTGTCGCCGTCTTTATCTGTGTAAGTTTCGTCTTTAAAATGCTGATAGCTTGCGATTCCCAACAGCAGTTTGTCAATTCCTGTGTATTCAATGTTTTCAACAAAAACAAACTGGGCTGATTTCATTTTTTGAATTTCAGCTTTTCCCATTCTGAATTCGTTTCGTGTTTTTTGCTTTTGGTAAATTCCTTCCGCGCTGAATTTAATTCCGTTTGCAAACTTCAAATTTACATTTGCGTATCCGGCTCCAGCTGCGGCAATTGCTCCTCTAAAGCTAAAGAAATCTTTAGTGAAATTTATTCCGCCTACAAATGCGTTTTTTCCGAATTCTTTTGTTCCATTATCATAGCCGTTTTTTCTCGGATAAAATTTTTCACCTTTTGAATATGAATACAAATAGTCTTGAACTATTGCTCCGCCGATTTTCAGTTCAGGCATAATTGAATAAACTGCATAGCCTCCAGTTTTTTTTGTGATAAATGTGAATTGCTCAAATCCTGTTGAAGTAAAAAACATATCTTTTATTCTTCCGCCAGAAACAAAAAGCTTTTGGTCAAGAAATTTTCCCCAGGCGTTTGCATAAGTTATCTGTTTGTCGCTGAAGGCGATTTTGTCAAATGAACCTGCATATTGGTATCTTATACTTGCCCCGAATTTTTTTTCTGTTCCAAAGAATTCGCCGTCAAGCCTTATGCGGGAAAATTCATCATCGCCAAAATAATTGCCCTTTGTCCAAGTTGCCGCGGAAAATGAATTGATGTCGTCATTGTCTTCGCCTTTTGCGCCGTCAAATGCAGTTGAAATTCCAGAGCGGACATGGCCGGAAAGTTTAAAAGTCTGAGCGGAAACAAAGACCGATGCGCCCGCCAGAATTGCTAAAAGAAAATATTTTTTCATAGAAAACCTCTTATGTTGCCTTATGCTAACGATTTTGCCATTGCTATTCAACTATTCAAACAGGGCAAACGCATTATAAATGTATTCAGCATAAAACTGGCTCCCAGTCACGGTTTTGTGGTTCAAAATCGCGCAATAATGCGCTACACGCTGGTTGTTGCAAAGTAAGTATAGAATTGAGTGCTCACGCGGTCGCAACAATCAGAGTGTTTTTGCCCCAGGAACCGTTCCTTCGCGCAAACTTTAATTAAATTGTTTATAATGCGTTTGCCTTGACTATTCAAAAAACTTAGGCTTCCAATATTCATTCAAGTTGTTTATAATTTATATTTAGCTGTCATTATCGGGCTTGATCCGGTAATAATCTGCTATAAAATCGAACCTTAAGGTGAAAATATGAAATCTGCGGTTACTCAAAACGATGTCGCAAAAGAAGCCGGCGTAACACGGAGCATGGTAAGCTATGTTATAAGTGGAAACTCTGACCGTTCAGTTGCTCCGGAAACACGCAAAAGAATTTTGGATGCAATTGAACGTCTTGGCTACAGACCGAACAAGGCGGCTCAGGCTTTGCAGCAAGGCGATGTTGGTTTTGCAGCGAATAAGATTGGCGTTGTCCTTTGTACCTCTGAAACTTTTTTGCGTCCGTACTATGCGGAAATTCTTTCTGGAATTCACCTTGAAGCGCATGAGCAGAATTTTCAAGTGAGCTTTATAAGGTTTTTCCATGAGCTGAAAAATCCGGTTTTGTTTAACAGTTTGATTCACGAAGAGGAAATTGGCGGCCTGATTCTTGTTGCTACAGACCAATGCCTGAAAACTGACGAAGATAAAAAAATCATCGCCAAAATAAAAGAGCGTCTTTCTAAAATTGTCTGCGTTGAATTTCAGTATGAAGGCTTAAGCAGCGTTATGTTTGACAGACAGGCTACTGCACAGCGGGCAACAGAATATTTGATTCAAAAAGGTTTTTCCGAGATTGGATATATTGGCGAGGACGATGATCGAGTGCATGGAGTTCAGCTTGCTTTGTCTGAAAAAAATCTTGATGCAAAACGTGACAATTTTTTTATTGCCGAAACTTTTGACATGAGCGGCGGATTCAATGCAATCGATTCTTTTCCAGCTGATAAAAAAATTCCACGCGCAATTGTCTGCGGTTCTGATGAAGTTGCGATTGGAGTTCTTCGCGGCTTGAGCAAAAAAAATATTTCAGTTCCGAACGATGTTGCAATAATCAGCATAGACAATATTGAAATTTCAGAATACACGTGTCCGCCCTTGACCACGATGAATGTACAGAAAAAAGCGATGGGCGAACAGGCTGTAAAAATGATTGTTTCTGGAACAGCAGGAAAAGATGAATGTGCGCTTAAAATTATGCTTCCGTCTTCTCTTATTGTCCGTGAGTCTTGCTAGAATTTTCTGCGGAAAAAATGCAGCCGCAGTATTGCTGCCGGTAAAGTGAAAATTCTTTGCTAAGCTCAAGGCTTCTAAGAAAACCGCCTTTCTTTTTAAAGTCAGAAAAAAGCCACTTTGGTTTTCTGTTTGCGCATTCAGAAAGTTCTTTTCCAATTTGATTTATTTTTTCTGAATCCTTAAACGGACTTATTGAAAGTGTTGTGCAAAAATAATCAAAATTGTTTTTTTTCGCAAATTCAAAAGCTCTCTTTAACCTGAATTCGTAGCATCTTCTGCATCGCTCACCTTTTTCTGGTTCTTTTGCAAGTTCTGGATTTTCCTTGATTTTTATTGCGTCATAGAATTCCTGCGGAATATAATAATCTTCCACAAGCTTTACAGAATTTTCTTTTGCTGGAAAAAATTCAGGAAGAAATTTTTTTAGTTCTTCAAGCCGTCCTTTGTATTCTTCATCTGGAAAAATATTCGGATTATAATACAAGATTGTTATATCAAAAAATGAAGCAAGAAATTCCAAAACATAAGATGAACAAGGCGCGCAGCAAGCATGAAGCAGAAGCTTTGGTCTGTTTTCTATTGGAATATTTTTTTCTAGCAATGAAAGAATTTTTTCAAGTTCAATCTGATAATTCATTTTTAGATGCCCAATATTTTTAATTTTTTTTCAAAAGTGCGGACTGTTATTTCAGAAGTTTTTTGATAGACTTCGCCATCCGTGTGCAGCCAAAGCGGAATTGTTGTCTTGAATGTTGCGCTTGAATATTCTATTAAATTTATTCCGGGAAAAATTCCGTGCAGTCCAAAAAATGCAGTTGGCAATGCAAAAAGAATTCCCGGAACTGTTTTGTTGTTCACAATGCACAAATTCATATTTCCGTCTGATGGATTTGCTTTTGGACAGAATTTAAATCCGCCGCCTTCATAACGATGAACCATTGAAGCCGCAAAAAGAAATTTCGGAAGGATAAGTTTTTTACCATTGTCAAATTCAACTGTGCAATCCGCCTTTGGAGCATGTATAATCTGATTCAGTGCGATTGCAAGATATGTCAATTTTCCAAGCCCGAATTTGTTCAAGTTTCTTTTTATAAATGAATGTGAAGATTTTTGGCAGACCGCCGCATCAAATCCCAAGCCTGCGCTTACAACAAATTTTCTTTTTGTTTTTTCTGCAATTACTTCGCCTAAATCAAATTCGGCTGGCTTTGTTGCTGAAAGAATTTTTTCAAGGCATTTTTTCACTGACTTTGAAATTTTCATGTCGCGCGCAAAATCGTTGCTTGAGCCTGTTGGAATATATGCGAGCATTACAGTTTCAAAATTTTTTATCCCTTGAACCGCGTCATTTAAAGTTCCATCTCCGCCAAGAATTACAATTGTGCAGTTTTTTTCCGCTGAAGATTTTCCGCTGATTTTGGAACAGATTTTTGTAACGTCTCCATGCTCTTTTGAAAATTCAACATCGTATAGAATTTTTCTTGAAATCAAAACAGGCTCAATTTTTCTTTTCCATAAACGGAGTCCTTTCCCTGAGCGCGAAACTGGATTTACAATAAAATGAAACATTAAAAAAGAATAGCACAAAAATTCAAAAACGTCAGCGGATTGTTTTTTTCTTTTTCCTCTGATAAAATAAAATTGTAACGATGATTACGTTGTGATGACTGTCGGTTGAATCCCACAACCTAACGAGCCTACGAACGCTCCTATCACTGCATTTCCAAGTAAGCAATCTAAAAAATTTTTAAAGGACTCTTTATGAACAAGTATGTGAAACGCTACTTAATCGATGCGATGGGCGGAATGGCGCAAGGACTTTTTGCGTCCCTTTTGATCGGAACAATTGTCAAGACTTTGGGACAGCAGCTGCTTAGGCTTGGAACAAATCCTGTTTTTGAATTTTTTGTTTCAGCAGGAAACTTTGCCTGTGAAGCTCATGTTGTTGGCGCGGCGATGGCTGTTGGAATTGGATATGCGATGGGAGCTTCTTCCCTTGTCTTGTTTACTCTTGTTGCTGTTGGCGCGGCTGCAAATGTTTCTGGCGGAGCTGGAGGACCTCTTGCAGTTCTTATAATTGCAGTTCTTTCATGCGAGTGCGGAATGCTTGTAAGCAAAAAAACAAAAGTTGACATAATTGTAACTCCTTTGGTTACTATTGCGGCTGGAGTTTTTTTTACTTTGCTTTTTGCAAGCCATATTGGAAAAGCTGCCTATTCCTTTGGAAATTTAATCATGTGGGCGACAACATTAAAGCCTTTCCTGATGGGAATTCTTATTTCTGTAATTGTCGGAATTCTTTTGACTCTTCCGGTAAGTTCTGCGGCGGTTTGCGCGGCTCTTGGACTTACAGGACTTGCTGGCGGAGCTGCTGTTGCTGGCTGTTGCGCTCAAATGGTTGGCTTTGCAGTTATGAGTTTTAAAGAAAATGGCTGGAGCGGAATTTTATCCCAAGGACTTGGAACTTCAATGCTTCAGATGCCTAATATTGTAAAAAATCCACGGATATGGATTCCGCCTACGCTTGCTTCTGTTATAACAGGTCCGATTGCGACTTGTGTTTTCAAAATGCAAATGAATGGAGCTGCGGTTTCAAGTGGAATGGGAACTTGCGGACTTGTAGGGCAGATTGGAATAATAACAGGCTGGTTTGAGCCTTCACAAGCTGCGGTCGCGCATGGAGCTGTTGCTGTTTTACCAGGAATTTTTGACTGGCTTGGGCTTGCTCTTGTTTGCTTTGTTCTTCCGGCGATTTTTTCTGTGCTATTTTGTTCCATATTAAGAAAAATTGGCTGGATAAAAGACGGAGATTTGCTTCTTCAGTAAAATTTAATTCTTCTAAATTTTAATGCTGAAGTGCCGATAAAAAGACCATGCGTATACTCTTTTTAAAATTGTGCATTTCAGCTTCGTTTTTTTCTTTTTTTTCAGGATTTTCTTTTGCCCAGTCAAAGCCTTTGTATAAGCTTCCGGATGTCTATCTTGAAAGAAGAGTTTCTGAAAATCCAGAGCCGTTTTTAATCGGAACGGACACAGGACTTTTTAAAATTCTTCCGAGCGGAATTGCAGACCCTTTGTGGACGGAAGGAAAAGTTGAACGCATTTTAAGAACTCAGGCAAAATGGTTTTTTGTTACAGAAAAAGGAATTTATTCTTCTTTGGATTTAAAAGAATTTACACAGCACAATATTGGGCTTCCTTCGTTAATCGTAAAAAATTATGAAAACGGTAATAAAGAAATAGTTCAGAAAATGCCTCTTTTAAAAGACATTTGCGCAGATCCGTTGAACCCGGATATTTTAGTTACAGCCACAAAAGATGAAGTTTTTATAACTCGTGACGGAGGCTTGTCTTGGAAGTCGCTTGGTTCGGCAAGCAATTACACATCTGGAATGAAAGCGGTCGCAGTTTCGCATATGCCGGTTTATGGAAAAAACGGAGAAATTGAAAGCACCGAAGTTGTTGTTTTTATGTCGCATCCGATTTACGGTTTCAGCTATTGCCGTGCCGATGAAAAAAAGCCAAAGTGGATTGATGTGAGCGCAGGTTTTTCCGCAATGAAAAGCCTTACACAGGTCGATGAAATTTCTGACATTTTGCCGGTTTTGTGCCGCGATTCAGCTGGAAGTATTTATGTGGAAATTTATCTTTCCCAGTCGTTTATTCCTAACATTTACAGATTTGACTGGCGGACAAAAAAAGCTGAAAAAATTTACCAAGGTGAAAATCCGTGCGATGCTATTGACGGACTTTGTCAAAACGGTTCTAATTTGATTTTTTCAACAGTCGGAAAAATTCTTTCGCTTTCTCTTGAAACAAGGGAAGTTTCAGAAATTTCAAGTTTTAATTCTTGGCGGGAAAATTTAACTGCTGCAGGCGACACTATAAATTCAGCTTTTGTTCCTAAGAGCATTTCGCAGCTTGGAGCGAATGTTACTTTGAATGAGCTTTGGCTTTTAAATCCTGAAACAATTCTTTCTCCTTGGGCTTATCTTGCAAACAAAAAAAAGTCAATTTATGCGTCTGTCTATCAGCTTAGAAATTCTGCGGGAATTGAAAAGTACAAAAAAATTGTTTCTGACAACAAGCTTAATTCTGTTGTAATCGACATGAAAGATGACTACGGACTTTTGAGGTTTGAGCCGAATAGCCAGCTTCTAAAACAAAAAGGAAAAGTTACTCAGTACAAAATTAACTTGGAGCAAGTTGTAAGCGAATTTAAAAAAGACGGCGTTTATCTTATCGCGCGCATTGTTGTTTTTAAAGACAGAAATTTAGCTTCCTATGACAAAGGAAAATACGCAGTTTGGAATTCCCACACAAATTCGCCATGGATTGGAATCCGCGGAAAAGAAGACGTTACTGACGAAAATGGAAATTTGTCTGGAACAAAAACTGTTTACTATGATGAAAACTGGGTTGATCCTTACAGCGAGGAAGTTTGGGAATACAATGTTGAAATTGCAAAGGAACTTGTTTCCCGTGGCTTTGATGAAATTCAGTTTGACTACATAAGATTTCCGACCGACGGAAAAAATTTAAATTCCGCAGTTTACCGATGGCGCGACAAAGGCATGGTAAAAGAAAGCGCATTGGTTTCGTTTTTGTCTTATGCCCGCAAAAATATAAAAGCTCCTATTGGAATTGATATTTACGGTGCGAACGGCTGGTACAGAAGCGGAACAAGAACAGGCCAGGACGTTGAGCTTATGAGCGAATATGTTGACGTAATCTGTCCGATGTTTTATCCGTCTCATTTTGAGCAGGATTTTCTTGAGTATCCGCCTTATGAAGAGCGCGCGTATAGAATTTATTTTTACGGCTCGTTTAGGAACACAATAATCGGCAGGAACAGAATTATTGTGCGTCCTTGGATTCAGGCATTTTACATGGGCGTACGGCATGACAGAAAATATTACAACAAAAATTATGTTCTGCGTGAAATTTTTGGCGTGCGCGATGGACTTGACAGAGGGTATATGCATTGGAACAATTCCGGCGGATATTATGAAGACATAAGCCCGGATCCTCAGTATAACGAAATTTCTCCGTGGCATGAAAAAGAATGCGATTTGCAGAAACGGATTCCGGCGTTCAGTCTGGGAATAAAAAATTCTTTAGATTCCGATTTGCAGGATTTGGAGCAGAAAAAAGAAAATGCAAAGGACATGATTTCAATTTGGAATTCTGTGTTGGACAATGAGCTTGAATACGAAAACGCAAGTGTTACAACAAGAAATTTTCTTCATGTAAAGCCTGTATTCGGTGGAAGCAAATGAACAAATATACGCCGGAAGAACCGATAGCGGCAATTGCAACGGCTCTTGTTCCTTCTGCAATCGGCATAGTCAGGACGAGCGGAAAAAACTGCATTGAGCTTGTAAGCAAAATTTTTTCACGCAAAAAGGCTCTTTTGCAGGCTGCAGGAAATTCTCTTGTTTACGGTTGGATTGAAGATTCAAGAATTCAAAACGGAAACAAAAAGATTGATGAAGTCATGCTTGGTCTTTACAAAGCTCCAAAGTCTTTTACAGGCGAAGACATGGTTGAAATATTTTGCCATGGCGGAGTGAATGTTGTAACTTCAATTTTTTCCTTGCTGCTTGAAAATGGTTTTAGAAAAGCCGAGCGTGGAGAATTTACATTTCGGGCTTATATAAACGGAAAAGTTGATCTTACAAAAGCCGAAGCCGTAAAAGAAATAATAGACAGCCGCACAAGTGCTTCCAGAAGCCGCGCCGCCGGACGTTTAAGCGGAAATCTTTTTGAGCAAATTTCTTCTATTAAAAAACTGATTTTGGACACAATTGGAAATATTGAAGTTGAAATTGAATATCCAGAAGATGAAGAAAATATTTCAGAATCATTTGACACTTCATTGCTAAAAGCCGCGCAGAAAAAACTTTCAGACTTGGCTTCTTCTTGGAAGGCTGAAAAACTTTATCAAGACGGAGCAAGAGTTGTTTTGTGCGGAAAAACCAATGCCGGAAAATCAAGTCTTTTCAATTCGCTTTTAAAAGAAGAGCGCGCAATTGTCAGCAGCATTGAAGGAACGACACGGGACTGGCTTGAGTGCTGGACAGATTTTGCAGGAATCCCTGTAAGGCTTTTTGATACTGCCGGTCTTAGAAAAACTTCGGACTTAATTGAAGAGCGCGGTGTTGAGCTTGCAAAAGATTTAAGCCAGGATGCGGATGTCATTCTTTATCTTGTGGACAGTTCAAAAGGAATTTTAAAGGACGATTTGGATTTTATTGAAAGCCAGAAAAATATTCCGGTTGTTTTGGTTTTAAACAAATGCGATTCCTTTGATTTGAATTTGGATGGAATAAAAAAAGTCTGGAAAGATTCTGTAAAAATTTCTGCAAAAAATAATATCGGAATAGAGCTGCTTGTTTTTAAAGTAAAAGACATTTTGTTTGACGGCGAAAAAACTGAACGTGAGCAAAGCGGGCTTGGTTCGGCGCGGCAAAAAAAATCAGTTCAGGAAGCACTGGAACGAGTAACGCACGCTTTGGAAATTTCTCAAGATTTCAGCTACGGACTTGATGCGGTTGTTCAGGATTTGGAAGATGCTTTGGAATGCCTTGGTGAAGTTGCCGGTGAAGTTTCTCCAGATGATGTCCTTGAAAATATTTTCAGCCGCTTTTGTGTCGGCAAATGACAACAGATTTTTTTTTCAGTATAATCAGATTCAAATGAACGAAATTGATTTTTTAGCGGAAGAAATTTTTTTACGGTACGGAAATGTAAAGCGCGCGCGCGGACCGTTTTTGTATACAGAAAAAGGCAAGCGTCTTACAGATTTGTATCAGGAAAATGGCAGGGCAATTTTGGGCTGGGGCGGCTCTTCTGCATTCACAATGCTGAAAAATGCTATTGACCGTGGAGCAACCGGAAGCTTTAAAACTTGTTTTTCAGGCCGGCTTGAAAAATCTGTAAATGCACTTTTCTTTGGATGCGAACGCAAAGTTTTTATCTTTGCAAAAAAATCTGACTGCCTTTCCACTGCTGTAAAAATCAGTCCTCAAAATACTTTTGTCTGGAAGCCTTGGAGTGAAGTTGCTTTTGAAAACGACAATGCTGACTGCATAATTTTTGAGCCGCCTCTTCCTTGGACAGGCGGAATTTATATTCTTGCTGTAAAAACTGATTTGGCTGAAAAAATTCCACAAGATGTTTTAAAGGAAACTGTAAAACTTTCTTCTCCAATTGAAGCCGCTGTTACACGCTCAATTTATAATTTGATTTCAGCATTGCAAATCCGGCAGGAAAAAGACTGGTTTATTTATGATTTGGCTTTGACAAAATACTGGCAGAGAAAAGGTCCTTATCTTTTTCCGAAGATTTCAAAAGAGCTTTATGGAAAATTTATTTTGCATTGCCTTGACCTTGGAGTTGTCGTAAGTCCTGTTTACGAGCAGCCGAGCATTGTTCCGTTTGGCGCGGACAGAGGCGTTTTTGAAATTTTAAAGAAAAATCCGTTTGTCTTTTAGTTTAATAAAAAACTGTTGGATTTTTGCTCAAAACTGAATTATATTTGATATAGGCATTTTATTGCTGAACATATTTCTAGGAGGAAAAATATGAGAACTGAAAAAAGCGGATGGACTGCGGCGCTTTTGATTTTGCAGATTGCAGTTGGAGCAATGCTTGCAGTTGGAGGAATCTGGGCTTTGCAGGGCGGTGGAGATTTTGCTGCAAGAGCAATCAAAGGTCTTGTTTCTGGCAATGTAGAAAATATTCTTGTAATTGTATTCGGAGTGATTGAACTTCTTGTTGGCGTCTTTATGATTTTAAAGATTGTGATTGGCGACCGCTTTGGAAGCTTTGGAACTGTTCTGGCTCTTATTGCAATTGTTGTTTGGATTGTTGCCATTGTTCTTTCTGATATTCTTGGAGCAAGCGGAATTCTTAACGGCGGCTCAAAAAATTTCCTTGAATGGCTTTATACTTTTGCCCAGCATCTTATTATTCTTGGCGCGATTTTAGCAGTAAGATAAGCTTAAAGTCAAAAAGCAAAAAGCCCGGCAAAAATGCCGGGTATTTTTATTTTCTTATTCTTGCAAAGAGTTTTCTTAAAAGTCCCACTTTTCCAAATCCGAGCCAGTAAATAAGCATAAGGAATAGAACAGAAGGAACTCCAAAAATTACAATGTACAATGCGGTGAAAATAAATTTCACAAAGAAATTCAGTATGTTTGCGAAGAACTGGCGCAGCTGTGAATTTGTGTCGGGCATTACAAATCCGCTTTCATTTTGATTTACAGGAAGCTCCGCAGTAACATAAATTGTAGAATAATCAATTTGCGACTTTAAGCGGTTCATTTGTCCTTGCATTCTCTCAAACTCAGAAGTTACATCGTTGATTTTTGTTTCAATCTTGAGCATATCCTGCATGTCTTTTGCTTCTGAAAGATATTTTTTTAGACGTTCAAGCAAAACTTTGCGTGTTGAAAGCCGTGTGTCCAAGTCATAAAATTGCTCTGTAACATCGCTGGAATTTATATTTTTTGATTTAAGCTTTCCGATTTGTCCGCATTCCTGCATTGCCTGCGAAAAAGAGCCGCTTGGAATTTTTGCCGTTATTCTTATGGAGCTTGTGTTTTCAAACGAGTCTGAAATATATCCGCCGAATTTTTTTATCCAGGATTCAACGGATGATTTGGAGTCTGAAAGATTTGAAACTTCAATTGTAAGGTTTCCTGTGTAGATGAGTTTTCGGTCTTGTCTTGGCTGCTCTGATTCAGAAGGAAGCTCTGTTGATTCTTCAAACGCCATGTCCTGCATCACGTTCATTGCGGAATCTGCCCTTGCCGACATTTTCATTGTCTTTGCCATTGGCGCAAACATTTCCGTTTTTACAGCCTGATTTTTTCCGCATGAAATAAATAAAAAAGCCGCAACCAAAGCCGCCGCTGATTTTCTTAAAAGATGTTTCATTTTTCCTCCAAAGCTATGTATTCATAATAACTCATTTTGCCTTGGGTTACAATTTTGTGTTAGCCTGCTGAAAATGTGTGGTCTGTTCCGCTGTGAGCTTTTTCCAATGCGGGCTTTAACTGTTCTGTCCAGAATCTGTCTTCAATTTTGTATCCGCCTGACGAATATCCGATTTTTCTATCTGCGCGGACTTTTTCTCCGTGAAAATCGCTTCCTGCTGTTGAAAGCATTCCGAGCTTTTCTGCAAGTTCTTCAAGCCGCCGGGCTTCAGAAAGCCTGATTCCCGGATGATGCGCTTCAAGTCCCTCAACACCTGAATTTCTTACTTCAAGCATTGTCTCTTCCATTTTTCCCCAGGAAACGTACATCGACATTGGATGCGCTTGAACTGGAATTCCGCCGGATTCTTTTATTGCTTCCACGGCTTTTCTTAAATTTTCCCCGGTTTTGTCTACATAGCAAGGACGGCCTTTTGCAAGGAATAAGTCAAATGCCTGCTGAGTTTTTTTTATTATTCCTTTTTCCATGAGAAGTTTTGCAAAGTGAGGTCTGCCGATTGTTTTTGTGCCGGATTTTTCCACAAGCTCTTCATAGGAAATGTCGATATTTTGTTCTTGAAGTTTTTGGATTATTTTTTTGTTTCTTGAATCGCGTTCGCCTCTTAAAAATTCAATTGTTTCAAGAAGTTTTTTTCCGGGCTTTTTAAGTCCCAGTCCAAGAAGATGAAATTCTCCGCTCGGCCATTCTATAGAAATTTCTATTCCCGGAATGAATTCAATGCCAAGCTCTTTTGCTTTTTCTTGAGCTTCCAGAATTCCGTCTATGTTGTCGTGGTCTGTAAGCGCGATTGCTGAAATCTTTTTTTCTGCGGCGTAGGAAATTAGCTGGCTCGGTGTGCAAGTTCCGTCGGAAGCTGTTGAATGTGTATGCAAGTCTATCATGCGGAATTCTCTTTAACAAGGTAGCATAAATAAAAAAATTGTGATATACTAAACAAGTATAGGTGTTTTTTCAAATCAATGCTCTTTTTAGAGTTTTGGTTTTTGCGAGGAAGGTTATGTCAAAGGTTGTGCAATTCAGCAAAGGCTCTATTATTTTTTTTGAAGGCGACAAAGACGAAAATATTTATATTCTCCAGTCAGGCGCAGTTGCTTTGCGTAGCATGGATTTGGAAACTGGAGAGCAAATTTCAGAGCAGCTTCATATTGGAGAATTTTTTGGTGTAAAAAGCGCGCTTGCCAAAATGCCGAGCCTTGTAACTGCTTCCGTGCTGGTTGATTCGACTGTTGTTCAGCTTTCAGTTTATGAGTTTGAAAAAATGTTCGGCTCAAAGGCTTTTATCACAGAAAAAATGCTTAGAGTTTTCAGCAAGTCGCTTAGAGATATTCATAAAAAAACAGAGCAGTATTTAGGCGGAAACAGTATTTCAATTTCGCCGGAACACGGAATGTTTATGGTTGCCAACGCTTTTTACAATGACGGCCAGTTCAAAAGCTGCTGCGATGTTCTTACTAGAATTTTAAAGCTGAATCCTAATCCTGCGAACAAAGTTGAAATTGCAAAGCTTTTTACCAATGCGAACACAAGAAAAGGCAGGGAAAATGCCCATAATATTTCTTCCGAGGATATTTCCGCAAAATCTGGAAGCCTTTCTGTAAACCAGTTTTCACTTCCTGCTTTTGACCGTTTTACAAAAAAATACAAGCGCGGTGATGTCATTATAAGTGAATTTGAGCCGGGCGAAACTTTTTATCTTATAAAATATGGCGAAGTTCAGATTGAAAAGTGCATAAAGAGCCAAAACAAAAGCCTGGATATTCTTGGTAGCGGAGCTTTTTTTGGTGAAATGGCGATTCTTGACAATTCCCAGAGAAGCGCGTCTTGTGTTGCTAGAACTGATGTTGCCTGTCTGGAATTCAACAAGGAAAACTTTAAGGCTCTTGTGCTTGGAAATCCTCAGATTGTAATGAATCTTCTTAAGCTTTTCTGCAAAAGAATTTATGACCAAAACCGCCAGTTTAAAATTGTTCTTATAAAAGATATTTACACAAGAATTTGCGATGTTTTTTTGATGTATGATGAGCTTGCCGGCGGAACTTCCAGAAGAAAAGACGATGACGGAAATTTTAAGCGCAAATTTTTTATTACTGCAAATGACATTGCAAGCTGGGCTTCTATTCCGCTTGATCAGGCAAAAGATTGTCTTGTGCGTCTTATGGACCGCGGAAAGATTCAGATTTTTGAAGACTACATGATTGTTTCCAATATCCACGATTTAAGAAGAATTGTTGACTCATATTACATGAAACTTGGTTCAACAACAAAGCAGCCTACTTAATTAGCAAAAAAGGCTGTCTTTTAAGAAGTTTTGACAACTTAAAAGACAGCCCCTGATAAATGTGTGCATTCAGTAATGATAAAGAGTCAAGACAGAAGATGACTTTTTTATTTCAGTTCAAGGCCGATGCTGAACGCTTTTCCTGCAAAGTCACCGAGCTTAAGATAATGCTGGTTCACAGGATCGTAGGAAATCGGATTCAGCTTTTTCACATCGACTTTTCCGTTTGAATCAAGAACAGAATCGTCAATGCTCACGTTCACGATTTGACCGAACAGGTGGCTTGTCTTTTCATCGTAGCTTATGAGATTGCACTCAAGCGCAAACGGAAGTTCCCTGATTAGCGGCGCGTCAACAAATTCCGACTTTTCCGCATGGAATCCCGCCTTTGTGAATTTATCCGGCGTATTGTTTGCCGAAACCAGTCCGACGTAATCGCATTCCTTTGCTAATTCCGCAGTTCCCACGCTGACTGTAAAAGCCTTGCGCTCAAGGATGTTTTTTACAGTTTTATGCGACGCGCTCAGGCAAAGCCCTATCTCTTTTTCATCGCTGATTGCGCCCCAAGCCGCGTTCATTGCGTCCGGAGTTCCGTCCTTGTCGTAAGATGCCACAATAAGCACCGGCATAGGATAAAGCCATTCTTTTGCACCGAAGTTTTTTCTCATAATTCCTCCAACATATTCACAATGAAATGCGAATATGCAGTTGATAATAAGGGTTGCAACGCAAACTTTTAAATAAAAACTTTGACGCTATGTTAGGCAAAGTTTTTATTACATTCTCCTGTAGAATATTCAGTCTGTTAGCAGATATACAAAATATACAAAAAATTTTTACGTTTGGCATTAGCTGCTTCAGGGCAAACGCATTATAAATAATTTAAGTAAAGTTTGCGCGAAGGAACCGTGCCTGGGAGCCAGTTTTATGCTGAATACATTTATAATGCGTTTGTCATGTTAGCTGCTTGAGGTTGACCGGCAGTATTTTTTTTATGATAATCAGCTTTATGAAAAACAATGTGATTTTGATTGGAATGCCTGGAGCCGGAAAAAGCACAGTTGGCGTTGTGCTTGCAAAACTCTTGAATTATAAATTTGTTGACAGCGATATTGTGATTCAGCAGAAAATGAAGAAAAAACTCAATGAGCTGATTTTAGAGCAAGGTGCGGAATATTTTAAGAAGATTGAAAATAAAATCAATTCCGGCTTGAATATAAAAAAATGTGTTGTTGCTACAGGCGGAAGCGTTGTTTTTGGAAAAGACGCAATGGAGCATTTTAAAAAAATCGGCACAGTTGTTTATTTAAAAGCAAGTCTTGATTCCCTTGAAAAACGTCTTGGAGATTTGGACAAAAGAGGGGTTGTCCATAAACCGGGAGAAACTCTTTTGGACATTTTTAATGAGCGTTCACCTCTTTATGAAAAATATGCGGATATAATTATAGACGAAAATGATTCAGAAATATCCAAGATTGCAATGAAAATAGAAACTGCTATTTTTTAGGAATTATCTAAGTCCCAAAGTAATGCACCATTCCAGGCTTGAGTTCATGCTTCCGCCGAAGACTAAGTTTCCAAGAATCGTGTGAAGCACAATGTAAAGGTCTCCTCCAGCTTCAAATTTTCTGCCCGCAAAAAGCCTTCCCTCAGGAGAGTCTTGGTCTATAAACGGGTCATAGTCTGAGCTTACCGCGGCTTTTGCTTCTACCACAGCGAGCAACGGTATTCCTGAAAGATTTGTTATCTTTTGCCTGAAAGAAATTCCTGCAATTGCAAAGTCGCGTCTCAATGTTCCTGTTGGATAGCCGCTCATTCCGTCCGCACCTCCAAAATTACAGTAGCCGGAATTCAGCTCGTAAGGAAATCTGTTGCTGCAGAAAACAGAAGAAATTCCGATTGAATTTTTTTCGTCCGCAAGCTCAAATCTTTTTTCCGCTGAAAATCTAAAGTCGTAAATTGGGTCGCCTTGCATATCGTCTGTTTTTCCGCCGAAATTAAAAATAGATTCCAGCCTGCCGCCGTAAAGAGAAGCGTAATCGTTGTGCAGCGTTGTAAAAATAATTTCGCTGTGAAGATAGCTCGTGTTGTGCCATTTTTCAGTTGCGATTATTTTTTCTGAGGAATATGCAATGCCGGCTTTTGCTGTAAAATAATCTGTGTGCCTGAATCTGATTCCGCCGAAAAGCTCAATGCCTCTGTCTTCTGCAATTGTTCTGTCGTTAAAGTAAATATTTGTCGCCGGAGAACAGCTTCCGTATTTGAGTGAATTTTTAAAGTCAAGGCTTAGCATGCTGTTCTTGAAGTTTGCCAGCTTAGGAAAAAATTCAGTTTCAAAAGTTATTGCATTTCCGAACGAAAGCCTGAAAAGGGACTCAATTGGAGTACGCAAAAAAACTCCTGCCGTAAAATTTGGATCTACGGAAAGATATTTTTGCGGCTTGTAGCTTGCAACTGAAACAGACGAAGTTCCTGTAAAAAAAATCTGGTTCATGTTCTTGTCGTAGTGTTTCGCAAGAATTTCAAGAGTTGTGTAGTTATCTTCGTTTTGCTTTAAAGAGTAAGTGAGTGACGAAAGATGATAGTGCTCCTTAAGCTTGCCTAGTTTTTTTGTAAGCTGCTTTTTAGTTTTATCATTGAGCGTTTTCCCGAGAAATTTTTCAAATTCTTTTTCCGCGGGAATTGGAACTGGCTTGGAAAACGAAATGTCTTTTACGACAATTTTATCTATAGAAAAGTCCGGCATTTTGTTGTATTCACTTTCACGGTTGTAGTCCAGTTTTTCAAGTGTTCTTCCAGCTGATTCAATTTGCCTTGCAATCTGCGAAATTTTATCTTTGTTCTGCTGAACGCAAATTTCGCCTGCCCTTACAATTTGATGCGGTTTCATAAAATCAAATGTGCTGAATTCTGAAAGATCCGGCCGCAAGACGATGTCCGCATAGCTGTACTGTTCAACCGCATTGTAAGAAATAATCAAATTGAAAATTTGCACCGCCACAGAATAAAAGTCAGAAAGAGTTTCTGGAGGAGTATCAACAATGCTTGCAACGTCCATTGAAATTACGATGTCCGCGCCCATTTCCCGTGCAAGTTTGAGCGGAAGATTGTTTCTAAGTCCGCCGTCCATTGAGTACAAGCCTTTTTCCACTTGGGCTGGCGTAAAAACTGCTGGAATGGAAATGCTTGCTCTTACCGCGTTTACAAGCGACCCGCTTTTAAATATTAGTTCCCTGCCAGAAATAGCGTCTGTTCCAATTGCCCTGAACGGAATCGGAAGCTTGTCAAAATCTGTGATTGCAAGAACCCTGCTAAGGTGATTGCTAAGCTCGCAGATAATCTGCTGGTCGCCAATGATTCCAGGGGCGGAGCCGAATTTTCCGTCTGCAATTGAAAACGAAAGAGTTATGCCGTCTGTTTTTTTTGAAAATGCTTCGGGCGGAATTTTTTCTGGAGTTGAAGGGCGTTCATTCAAAATTGTCATAAAATCCATGGACAAAAGAGTTTGTCTTATTTGCTTTGGAGTGTAGCCTGCCGCGTAAAGTGAGCCAATAAGCGCGCCCATGCTTGTTCCCAAAACCATATCCGGGCGGATTCCTTCATTTTCCAAGGCTTCAAGAAGAGGAATTTCCGCAAAACCTTTTGCGCCGCCTCCGCTTAGAACCAGCGCAATCTTAGGATTCTTTGCAAATGAAAAACTGAATGTAAAAACTGAAACCAAAACCGCCGAAACAACAGACTTAAAACTCATGGCAAAAGAATATCATTTAGTAGAAAAAAAATCAAAAAAATGCCCTCAAATGCTGACAAATAGAATATTTTAAATCATAATTATAAGGACTGTTGTTTTACGGTGCAGATTATTCGGTCAAGCCGGATAATGACAAGGTGATAGCATTTACTGACAAAAAAATGTCATTCCCGCGCAGCGACACGGGAATCCCTGACCAAGGAGGAACATTATGAAAAAACTTATTTTTTCTATTTTACCAGCATTTTTGTTCGCATTTATTTCGTGCATGAACATGAGCTCCGGCTCCGGCGAAAACGGCTCTGTCCGTGTTGCCCTGCCCGGAAGCGGTCGCGCCACATACACTTACAGCAAAAACAACGCCGACAAATTCATTGTGCGCCTTTATAATGACGACTTTGACCAAACCGAGGAAGGAGCTGTGGGGGGGGTAATAGAGTTTGGCGACCTGGAGCCGGGAAAATACACAGCCACAGCGGAAGCCTGGAACGCAGGCGAAAACATCCTTGAAGGCAGCGGAAGCATAGAGATTACCGTAAGAGCCGGCGAAACCACAGACTGCAATATTACAATGATTCTTGAGGGAGAGACTGCGTATTATTCAAAGTATTGTGTAGTTGGCGGGATTTCTGTATACACTGATGGAAATAGCTATAATCGCTTTTTCAAATATTCTTATCCAGCTTTAAATAACGAATATTCATCAGCGACTACCCTTGAATTAAAAGATGCCGTTGAAGACAGCTCTGGAAATATATATTATCTTTATGTGTCAAGCATGAACAGCACATATATGTATCTTTTAACAGATCCCACTAATGACACGTCATACATAAAAAGATACCAATATTCTGATTATTCAAAATTCATAAACAGTCCATTATATTATGACAGCAAAACAGACAGTCTTTGGCTTGCATCATTTGAATCTAATCTTGCTGGCAATTTTGTGAATTTTTCAGTTTTCGAAAATCCATCGGCTGCGACATCAAATACAAGTCCATCCACAATATCATACGAGGATAGCTTTTCAAGTATTACTTCTTGCCAAGCGTTTGCAGTCAAAGAAGATAACATTTACATTGCTTACAATAATTTAAATATTTCGCTTGCAAAAAAAGATACATCTATAAGTAGTACAGAAGCTACCATTATTCTCTCCAATATTATTCCGGCTCTTTCCGGCGAAGTTACAGACATGGCGGTTCTTGAAGACGGAACAGTGGCAGTTCTTGTGCGCTCTATTGGCGTAACCTCTGAAACAAAAGTTTTTGACTATACGGTGCTTAACGATAAAGGCACTGTATACAGCCGCGGCGCGCTTGTTCTTTTGTCTTCGGACTTGTCTAAAGTTGAAAAAGTTCTAGGCTGGACAGCTTCTCCAAGAACAATAAACGCAACTGGCACAAATAACGATTCAGGTTCTCCCACTTTTGCAAAAACATGGACATCAATAACAGCATACATTCCAGAATATGAAGAGCGCAATTCATACTTTTACGGACCAATGCGCATTGTAGCAATCCGCCCTAAGGAGCTTGTAATTGCAGACTGCGGCGCAAACTTTGTCCTTCCAGATTACAGTGAAAAGAAAAACGGAAGTATGTTCGCCCACAACAGGCTTATGACCGTAGAGTTGCGCAATTTTGCCATAGGCTGCAAAAAAGAATTCAGCGAAAGCGAGCTAAAATTCCGGAACCTTACCATCAGCGGCGGAATTTTAGCCACAAGCGCAAGTCCTTACGGCGGCAACTACGTAGACGAAAAATAAAGTAACTATATTGCCCGAACAAAGTAACTATATTTTAAAACATAGTTACTATATTTGCTCAACGGACTGGGTACGTTTTTTATTGTTGTTTTGACATTTCAGTACTTTCTGTCATAAAAACAAAAGGAATACTTCCTAAGACCCATAGCGATACTTCCTAAGAGGCTGAGTAATACTTCCTAAGACCCTAAGGAATACTCTCTAAGGGCCTTAGGAATACTTACTTCAGGTCTTAGGAATACTCACTTCAGGAGTTAGGAAGTATTCCTTCAGCGGCAATGTTTTCCTCCATCCAAAAGTTCCACTTTACGCAAGGTTGTTTTTTTCGTAAAATAGCGTCCTATGGAATTTACTCAAGAGAAAATCGACTCGTTGACAGTCAATGAAGTTGAAATTATGAAAAAAATCGCTGAGGAGCTGAATATAAAAGTTCCTCAGGTAAGCGCGGTCATCAGCCTTGTTCAGGAAGGATGTACTATTCCTTTTATTGCACGTTATCGCAAAGAAAAGCACGGCTCTCTTGATGAGCTTCAGGTGCGTGAATGCGACCACTTGTTTACTTCCTATAAAAACCTGGAAGAACGCCGCCTTGAAATTGTAAAGGGCATATTTAACCAGAACAAACTCACTGAATCTTTGTACAATGCCGCAATGGGAGCCAAAACTCTTTCTGAGCTTGAAGACTTGTGGGCGCCATTTAAAAAGAAGAAAAAGACACGCGGAATGGTTGCGCAGGAAAAAGGACTTGAGCCTTTGGCAGATGCCATGTATGAACTTGATGACGCTGCTCTTCTTGAAAAGGCAAAGGAATTCATAAAGACAGATAACGAGGATTCGGCTTTAAATGTTGAAACTTCGGAAGATGCGATTGCCGGCGCAAAGGATATTGTTGCCGAGCGTGTTGCTCAGGATTCCAAGAACCGCGAAACAGTCCATTCACTTTATATGGAAACCGGCTCAATTGTCACAAAAGGAATTGTTCCAGACGGACAGGATGCCGAGACTGTTGAAAAAACTTCTACATATAAAATGTACTGGGATTACAGCGAACCGTTGAATCAGGTTAAGCCGCATAGAATTCTTGCAATCAACCGTGCAGAACGTGAAGGCGCGCTTGAAGTTACAATTTCTGTTGATGTTGACGAGGCTGTAAAAGTTATTCAGAAAAAATACACAATTAACAACAAGGCTTTTTCTGAAGCTATTGAAGACGGAGTTGTGCGCCTTTTAAGCCCTGCTGTTGTGCGTGAAATCCGAAGCGATGAAACTGATGAGGCTGACGAGCATGGAATTGGAATTTTCAGTGAAAACTTAAAGAACCTCCTTATGACTCAGCCTATAAAAGGTAGCCGCGTTCTTGGTGTTGACCCTGGAATCCGCACTGGAACAAAATGCGCCGCCCTTGATGAAACTGGAAAATATCTTGGCTACTTTTTGATTAAGCAGGTTGCAGATCCAGAAGGCTCATATAAAGCAATCAATGATGCGATTGACAAGTACGATATTCAGGTTGTCGCAGTTGGAAACGGAACAGGAAGCCAGGAAGTTCAGGCGATTGTAAGCAAGGTAATCAGCGAAAATTATTCTGATGTTATGTATACTGTTGTTGATGAGTCCGGAGCCTCTGTTTATTCTGCAAGCGACATTGCCCGCGAGGAATTCCCGGAGCTTGACCTTACAATCCGCGGCGCAATTTCAATGGGAAGAAGATTGCAGGATCCTCTTGCCGAGCTTGTAAAAATCGACCCGAAGGCAATCGGTGTTGGACTTTACCAGCACGATGTAAACCAGAAAAAACTTTCGGATACTTTGGATGAAGTAGTTGGCTCTGTTGTAAATCAGGTTGGCGTGAACTTGAACACTGCGAGCGCAAGCCTTTTAAAATATGTTTCTGGAATCAACAGTTCTCTTGCAAAAAAAATTGTTGCCTACCGCGATACAAACGGAAAAATAACAAGCCGCGAGGATTTGAAAAAAGTTTCGGGGCTTGGACCAAAGGCATTTGAGCAGTGCGCGGGATTCTTGAAAATTCCAGAAAGTTCAAATCCGCTTGATAACACTTGGGTTCACCCTGAAAACTACGAAGTTGCAAAAGAAGTTCTTCCGCTTGTTCAGAAAAAAGAAAAGATTTCTGCAGAGCTGAAAAAGCAGCTGGAAGAAAAATACAGTGTCGGCGAAACTACAATTAACGATATTGTTGAAGAGCTTGCAAAACCTAACCGTGATCCGCGCGACGGCTATCCTGCTCCAATCATGCAGAAAGGCGTTTTGAACTTTGAAGACCTCAAGGTTGGAATGAAAGTTACCGGCAAGATTAAAAATGTTGTTGACTTTGGCGCGTTTGTAGATATCGGTTTGCATGAAACTGGACTTATTCACATTTCTGAGCTTAGCGACAGTTTTGTTTCTGATCCAATGGACGTAATCAAGGTTGGCGATGTAAAGGAATTTACAATAATCGATTTGGACACAGACCGAAAAAGAATCAGCCTTTCATTAAAATCTGATGCTGCAAGCCGTCCTGCTGGAGGAGTTTCTTCTGGCGCAAAGAAAAAAGTTGTGGTTGTGAAAAAACATTCAGCTTCTGGGGAAAAGACTTCGTTCGATAAGAATAGAAAGCCTCGCCATGAAAAGCAGAATTTTGGCAGCGACGACGGAATGTACTATAATCCATTTGCGGCATTGCTCAAGAAGTAAAAAATGCTAAAAGCCTAAAAGCTTGTGCTTTGCAATGTGCATTTTTGGAACAAGTTTTTCAGGCTGACTGTAATAACAATTTGCCTTGGCTACTTTTTTAGGCGGCGGGGCAAATTGTTATTAAAAACAGATATTGCTATTGACACTCGCTGTTATTTTTCATATTATATAAAAACATATTACGACGCTGGGTAGAGCAGTTGGCAGCTCGTCGGGCTCATAACCCGGAGGCCGTTGGTTCAAGTCCAACCCCAGCTATAAAAACTTCAGATTCGCTCTGAAGTTTTTTTTGTTTTAAATCCATCTGTTGGACTTGAAGCGAAACTTGCGCCGACCAAATGGGAGGAAGAGCAGACAGGAAGTCTGCGTAAGCAAGTGAAGCCGGGCTGGAATATTGACGCAGGACGCGGAAATATGGAAGCCAAGTCCAACCCCAGCTATAAAAAACTTCAGATTCACTCTGAAGTTTTTTTTGTTTTAAATCCATCTGTTTGGACTTGAAGCGAAACTTGCGCCGACCAAATGGGAGGAAGAGCAGACAGGAAGTCTGCGTAAGCAAGTGAAGCCGGGCTGGAATATTGACGCAGGACGCGGAAATATGGAAGCCAAGTCCAACCCCAGCTATAAAAAACTTCAGATTCGCTCTGAAGTTTTTTTTGTTTTAAAACACTTGTCCTATGATAACAACCTTTTTTTCGTGCTATAATCAACGCAGAAATATTTTTTGGAAGAAACAATGACCGACTCAGAACTCAAAACCTTAAAAGACAACCTTTGGCACGCCGCAGATGTTCTTCGTGCCGGAGCCCACCTTGCAGCAAATAAATACGGACAGCCAATCTTAGGACTCATCTTTTTGCGCTATGCAGACATTCTTTATAAACAGCACAAAGCAGAAATTGAAGCAGAATACAATAAGTCAAAAGGCACGCGCGCCGAAAAATCAATAAAAGATATTTCAATCAAATACTGCGGTTTTTATCTCCCGCCAGAAGCCTATTATACAACAATCAACGACGCACCCGATGACGCAAACAAAGCAACACTCGTAAAAAAGGCAATGGAAGCCATAGAACGCGAAAACGAAAAGATGGACGGAGTTCTTCCAAAAGAAGTGTACGGCCAGCTCGTACCCGAAGAAGAACCGGAACTTCTTTCCAACATCATGCGCATCTTTATGGATATCCCCGAAAATATCAGCGTAGACCTCTTTGGCGAAATCTACGAATTCTTCCTTGGCGAGTTTGCCCTTCAGGAAGGAAAAGACGGCGGAACCTTCTATACGCCAGCAACCGTAGTCCGCTACATGGTAGAAGTTCTCCAGCCCCAGAATGGCGAAAAGAAAATCTTAGACCCAGCCTGTGGTTCCGGCGGTATGTTTGTTCAGGCAGCCCGCTTTATGCACCGCCATAACAAAGCTTCAGACGAAGTAATGAAGTTCCGCTGTTACGGTGTAGAAAAAGAACCCGACACAGTAAAGCTTGCAAAAATGAATCTTCTTTTGAACAATGTTCGTGGCGAAATCGTAGAAGCAAACTCCTTCTATTCAGACCCTCATAATGCAGTAGGCAACTTTGATTATGTAATGGCAAATCCACCATTCAACGTAGACGAAGTTGTTTACGACAAAGTAAAAGACGACCTGCGCTTTAACATCTACGGAGTTCCAAAGAATAAATCCAAAACCGCCAAAAAAGGCAGCGACAAAAAAGAAACAGTTCCAAACGCAAACTATCTCTGGATAAGTTATTTTGCAAGCAGCCTCAATCAGACAGGAAAAGCAGCCCTCGTTATGGCAAACTCCGCAAGCGATGCCGGTGGTTCAGAACTCGAAATCCGCAAGAAGATGATAGAAGAAGGAATCATCAGCCAGATGGTAACGCTCCCAAGCAATATGTTTTCTTCCGTTACCCTTCCTGCAACCCTCTGGTTCTTCGACAAACAGAAAACTCAGGACGCTCAGAAAAAAGACAAAATCCTTTTTATAGATGCCCGCTCAATCTTTACCCAGGTAGATCGAGCTCACAGAAAGTTCAGCGACGAGCAGATAAAAAATCTGGGAATCATCACCCGGCTCTACAACGGCGACACACAGGCCTTTAAAGACCTTATAGCAGAATACACCGCTGCCCTTAAAGCCGCTCCAGAAGCCAGCGACGACAAAGAAGTAAAAACAAAAACCTACTGGCAGACACAGATAGATTGGCTCAACGAACGCTTTCCAGACGGTACTTACACCGATGTAATAGGCCTTTGCAAAGCTGCCAGCATAGAAGGCGAAGACGGAATTGCAGATCAGGACTATTCCCTCAACGCCGGCCGCTACGTAGGAGTTGTAATAGAAGATGACGGCATGACAGATGAAGAGTTCAAGACCAAAATGCTCGACCTCAGCACCGAACTTACCGACTTAAGCAAAGAAGCCGGAACTCTCGAAAAACAGATTGCATATAATTTGAAGGAGTTGTTCGGGGAATGAAAAAGAAATTGACAATTTTAAATAATGGTTATATATTGAGGGTAACAAGACCCTGCACGCCTCTTAACAATGCGTCTCACGTGGGGTTATTTTTTTGCCCTTTTGAAATTTCTATCAGGAGGACAAAATGATTTTTTCAAAACCACCTCGAACACCTGAATACCTGGCACATAAACTAATTTCAAATGGATTGCAAGAAATTTCTGAAAAAGAATTAACGGAGATATTTCAATTCATAAATTATTATAAATTACGTGGTTATACATATCCATATCAAGATAATACCGTTCCTAATTCCCCGTTTTTGCCAAATGTAAAATGGTCTTATATTTGGAATGATTATAATTTTGATCTAAAATTGCGAGCTTTGTTGTTTTATAGCATAAGTTTTATAGAAACAGCTCTTAAAACTCGCATGACGCTGGTTTCTCTGACATTGGGTGCAACTTGGTATCTGGACAACCGTTTATTTAAAAGCCAGATTGCATTCAATTCTGATTTTGCGTTTTTACAGAGTGATTGGAATAGGGCTTCTGAAGAGTTTAAAAATCATTATGAAACGAAATATCCAGAATCTCCGAATCCGCCTGCCTGGATAATTTTTGAAACTTCAAGTTTTGGACCAATAAGTAAATTCTTTAAGAATATGAAACCTCAGCTTGCTGAAAAAGAAGATATCTGTAATTATTTTGGTTTTGACAAAGCTGATGGAAACAAACTTGCAACTTGGTTTCAGGTGATAAACAATGTAAGGAATATATGCGCACATCATGGTCGCCTTTATTCCCGCCAGTTAACAACAACTCCGCTTTTTGTTGTGCCTCAGAAAGGTAATTGGGTTAGTTCTTGGCCTAATCCTAACAGAGTTTATGCTGCGATATGTATTATTAAAAATTTTTTGGATATTTGTAATCCGAATAATACATTTTTGGCGGAGTTAAAGGAACTTATGAAGATAGTAAGACCAGAACAATTGCCATCAATGGGATTTCCTGCTGATTGGGAGAGAGAACCATTGTTTAGTTAAAATTAGGCGGGCATAAAGGTGTCACACGGATTCGATTTTGCTAACGCAAAATCAGGAGAAAGTAATTATGGTAGAGTGGAAAGAATATAGAATAAAAGATTTAGGTGAAGTCGTAACTGGTAATACACCTCCAACCTCGAATAGGGAATATTACGGTACAGAATATAAATTCATAAAACCAACAGATATGGTAGAAGGCCAAAGATTTGTATCAACGACAGAAGAGTATTATTCCGAATTAGCATATCAAAAATACAAAAAATGCTTATTGCCACCTAAAACTCCTTGCGTTGTAACGATAGGTTCTCTAGGGAAAAAGATGTGTTTAACAGATACAGAATGTTTTACAAATCAAGCTGTAAATGCAGTAATTCCAAATAAAGAAAATGATGGAGAATTTTTATATTACGCCTTTAAGGCTTCTGTTTTGGCATATGTTAAACAACTTGATAGTGGAACGACAGCAGGAAGAGAAAATGTTAGCAAAAGTAGTTTCTCAAAAATAAAGGTCAGAGTTCCCCCTCTCCCCACACAACAAAAAATCGCCTCAATACTATCAGCCTACGACAACCTCATACAAAACTACAAAAAGCAGATAGAGGCCCTGCAAACCGCCGCCAGCGAACTCTACAAAGAATGGTTCGTCCGCTTCCCCGGCTACAAAAACTCCAGGTTCGAAAATGGAATCCCAGAGGGATGGAAGATTGAACGGTTAGGCAATCTTTTTGAAATAACATCAAGTAAAAGAGTTTTTGAAGAAGATTATGTAAACGAAGGTATTCCTTTTTATAGATCAAAAGAAATTATTGAATTAAGTAATAATCAAGAAATAACAACTGAGTTATTTATTTCAAATGAATTATACGCCAAATTTAAGAACAAATTTGGCGTACCAAAAGAAAATGACATTCTTATTACTTCAGTTGGTAGTATAGGAAATTCATATCAAGTAAGAAAAGATGATATATTTTATTTTAAGGATGGAAACCTAACTTGGATTAAATCTTCTTCAAAGAAAGCTTTGTCAAAATATTTAATCTATTGGTTGAAATCTGATTTAGGCAAAAATACATTAATTTCGTCAACAATCGGAACATCTCAAAGTGCATTAACAATTGAAAAATTGAGAGCCATAAAAATACTTGTTCCTGAAGTAAATATTCTAGAAAAATTTGAGCAAAAAATTTCTTCATTTGATATAAAAATTCAGATTCTAAATAAACAAATCGCCAACCTAACCCAACAGCGTGACTTGTTGTTACCACGCCTCATGAGCGGCAAACTGGAGGTAGAATAATTATTATGCCATTAGACGCTGCTCATAGAGGATATATGTATCAAGATATTCTTAGTGCATATTTTGTAGCTCACGAAATAGCACAGGGAAATCTTGATTCAACATTCATTTTTGATAAAAAAAAGACACCTCAGGATGTGCCAGATAAATTTGATGATATTACTATTTATCGAAAAAATGAAACTTCATTTTATCAAGTAAAATATAGTGATTCTGAAAATGAGCATAGTCTTGAAAAAGAAGATTTTTCAACAGTAGCAAAATACGATTTGGCATTATGGAACCTATTTGCAACTTGGAAAGAGTTAAAATCTGAGAAAAGCAAGTTTTATGTTTTATTATCTTGGAAGCCTCCAAAAAACTCTGATAAAATACTAGATGTAATTGAAAAAGATGAAGTTTCAAAAGCAATATTCTCAGGTGCAATTTGCTATAAATTTAACATTGAGAAATTATGGCCCTCTGAAACTGGAGTTATTACTTCATGGAGAGCTCTCAAATCTGAGTCTACAAAAATTGATAGGAATGAATTTAAGAAATTTCTTGACATATTGAGCATTCAATTAAACTTACCAAAACTCTCATTATCTCTAGATGATGGACTTGAAAAAGAATTATGTAATGAAATTCAAAAAATTGGTATTGGTATATATCCAAATGAGAGAATTAAAATTGAAGATGTCGCATATAGTTTTTGGACTTATGTAATTCAAGAACGTTCAAAAAAAATTGCAGAAGAAAAAACTTGTGTCGATTTTTGTAAACGAGCAAGAATTGAATTAGATCATGGTGCAATTCCAGAAGAATTTCTTGTAGATAAAAAGAAATTAATTAAAACCGATGGGCGATTAAATCAGATACGAACTGAATTGTCAAAGACTTCTAGGTTAGTTGTAACAGGAGAACCAGGAACAGGAAAATCTTGGTTAATAGAAAACCTGAAATCTGATTTATCTGATACAACTATTATCAGACATTATTGTTATACAACCCTTTCTGAAGAATCAGAAATTTTTAAGAAACGAGTTTCTAAGAATGCAATGATTGGAAGCTTAATTGCACAATTAGAAAGAGAAATTGGTAGATTTGAAATCCAAGAAAAAAAATATGCTTCTGATATCGATTCTTTGAATGAAAGATTAAATCAAGTAGATAAAAAAGTCCTATTAATCATCGATGGTATTGATCATGTTTGGAGAACTTATCAAAGAGTAAATGGATATTTATCAGAAAAAGAAGAAACAATACTTGAAATTATCAATCAAATTAGTTCTACAAATCCTAATGTTTCAATACTTGTACTATCTCAACCAATAGATCAATTATCAATATTAACTACCTTTGAAAAAATAGAATTGGTTCCAATAGATGAGTCATTTGTTATTCAATCATTACAGAAGCAAAAGATTAAAAATATACGAATTTCTGAAGCACCTTTATCGAGATTGGTTTTACAAAAAAGCAATGGAAACGCTCTTTATTGTAAATACATAATAGATTCAATTTCTAAAAAATCAGAAGATGCTGAAAGAATATTAAATGATTTTCCTGTTTATGATAATAACTTGGAAACTTATTATACCTATCTATTATCAACACTAAGAAAAAATGATGATGTCTGCTATATATTATGTGGGGCTGATTATTCATTCTCAAAGAAAGAGCTTGAAGATATAACCGGAAATGGAGAGTTCGTAACTGAAACACTTTCGTCATTATCTCCTGTATTACGTTTTTCTCAAAACTTTGGATATAGTATTTACCATGAAAGTTTCAAAAGATTTCTCATAAATCATTTACAATCAAAAGGGCTTAATATTAATAAGAAAGTATATAAGCCATTAATTGAATGGTATAAAGAAAAGAACTTTTTTGAAGACAATAAAGCATATAGTCATTTGCTAAAACTTTATTTTGAAGTTGAAGATTATAAATCAATTCTTGATACTATAGATTTTGAATTTATTTTGAAGAGTTTGTTTTTTGGAAGACCTCTAAAACATATTTCGAATAATATTTTATTCAATCAGCGTCTTTAGAATTTGGCGGCTCTTTGGAACAATGTATAATCATCAATGAACAAAAAAAAGATATTGATAAATTTGATTATATTGATCCAGATATATGGTATTCATATTGTCGTGCCTTGAAGTCAATTTATGGACAAAGTTGTATAGATCAATTCTTATGGAACGAAAAAAAAGATTTGCTTGAACTAAAAGATCTTTATCAAATATATACTAAGTTTGCTTTAGATACAGAAGGTGAAACTCATTGGGATTTATTTCCAAAGGATGATTTATCAAATAACGATAAACTGATTCCTAACATAGCAATAAAATTACTTGATTTGAAGGATTATAAACGGTTTGATGAGCTTTCAATTTTAGGCTTCAAAGAATGTGACTATGAAACAATAGATAAATTTGAAAATGCTGTAGAATGGTGGTGTTTAAAACATGGTTCAGATTGGAAATCATCTACAAAAAAATATTTAAAAGAATACAATAAAAGAAGAACAACAACTATATCTTTGCA